>MDTE01029587.1_pt1 | contig 147223 bp, 131 predicted proteins | sample 811231 | NCBI WGS metagenome assembly MDTE01 (sample SAMN05326651, study PRJNA326480) | marine metagenome | isolation source: seawater | place: Indian Ocean: Red Sea | collected 2010 | reverse complement strand
GTTGGGCGTGACCTCGTAGAGACCGGTATCGATCAGCCCTCGGACCTCAGAGCCGAACGCGAAGCCATCTCCGACCGGGACCACATACAGAGGCTTGATCCCGAGCCGATCCCTCGCGAGGACGATTCGCTTCTCGCGCAGGTCGAGGATCGCGAACGCGAACATGCCATCCAGACGGTCCACGAATCCCGCCCCCCACACCTCGTATGCCCGGATCAGGACCTCTGTATCTGTCTCCGTGGAAAAAGCGTGGCCAAGACCTTGTAGCTCACTACGCAGCTCCCGAAAGTTGTAGACCTCACCGTTGTAGGTGATCCAGACATCGGCCGTGGTGCCCTGCATGGGCTGATGCCCTGCAGCCGACAGGTCGAGGATGGCGAGGCGCCGATGGCCGAGCCCCGCGCGGTAGGTTCCTGCGCCTGTCTCGAAATCCCGATACAGGACGCCCGCGTCATCAGGGCCCCGATGGGCAAGCGCGTCCACCCCGGGCTCGAGGGCCGGGGCGTTCGGCGATCTCACAACGTATCCAAGGATCCCGCACACAAGCAGCCTGCCTTTTCGGTGATATTGGCGGTCATTGCAGAGGCAATGGTGTAATCCAGGTCCGAGAGGTTTGAGGGTAAGGCCTTACTCCAATCGGTCCCGACCCAAGGCCTCCACCACCGGGTGCAGTGCCGTCTTCCTGGTTGGTGTGGTTTGTGACCGTGTCTCAGTCCCCAGAGAATTATTGCAGTATCCAGGTACTCGTTTGCGGCGCAGAAAGAGCTGAAAGCCGGTGAGCAGCCTTCCTAACTCGACACCGAATCGCCAGGACGGAGAACTAGTCTCGCATCGTGTCCCCGTCGCTCAGAGAGTAGAGATGTCTGTCAACAACTCCCGTCAAAAGACGAGACATAGGGTAGTAACGCTTGCCTTCTTCGAGAGTCTGCGAACCTGGGACATAGTCCGATGACGTAAGAGCTAGAATGGCATCCCGGTATGATCGGGCATCCAAAGACAGTAGAAAATCCTTTGCCGCGACAGTCGAAGCGTATCGCGACACGTCTATTTGCGCCCTAGTGACGATGTGTTGTCCAGTATCGATGCCTTCGTCCAAGAAGAAAACTGATATGCCCGTAGCTGCCCCTTCAAGAATGGACCACTCCATCACTGAGCGACCGCGATAGCGAGGTAGCAGTCCGATATGTGCGTTCAGGACACCCATCTTGAAGCAATCCAAAATCGAGCGGCGATAGATGACATTCATTCCGTGCAACGCTATGTCTGCATCGTATTTTCTCAGCAGGTCAATTGTTCGAGGATCATGAAGGTGCGCAAACTTCAGTGAAACAGTGCCTCGCAATAGGCCGGCCAGGCAGAAAATTTTCCCCCTTAAAGGGAGCCGGAGGATATCTTTGAGGTGTTGCACAACTGCTTGCAATGGCTTGGACCTGTTGTCGCACACAAGGAAACGGCACGCCACGCCATTCACTGAACTCATTTCCGCCCACAAGTGGACAGCCTTGCCCAGCGTTTCGCAAAGTGCAATGACCGTCAAGGTTCGGCCCCAAGTCTGGAAACATGGACACCAAGAACCTTGAGATATTCCCGAAGAAACTGCTTACAAGAAGCACCTTGGAACTCGTCGCACTCGCGAAGCGCCTCATACGCGACATTGAGAGCGTCTAGATATCTCAAGTCGTCGGAATACGCTGGTACCACAAGGGCCGCCGCGCTCTGCAGCAAGCGATCAACCCTCTTTGCCTGACCTTTGCTCGCCCTCGCTCTCGGCACGTAGCTCACCATCAGCTTTCGGAGTTCCTCTTCGTGCGCTTGGCCGACTTTCTCGGCTGAGACTGGTTCGGTGGGAAGCGGACTCTCCACGTGCACCACAACTTCACTCATTCTTGAGATGAGGGCGGATCTGAGTTGACTAGTTGGAGGAACCATCACCGGCAAGGGGATACGTGCCTGCCTGTAATTTCGATGCAAGCTCGGTGAGCGTAGAGACATTTATGTCAGGAATTGAGGACACAAGGTTGGCGAATCGCTCAATGGGCCTGAAATTACCGACGTCCTTAGTGTGGTTTTCAATTATTACGGGGACCCGATCCCAACCGGATGACTCTGCACGACGCCTGATGTCGTCAATCATGCTGACCATCAATGGATAGCTGAGAGCTGAAAGATCGGATACGACAATCTCCGGCTTGAAGTGCCTTCGGACACGCGCAAGCACGCGACTCATCCTTGACTTCTTCTTTTCCCACACGCTGTAGCGGTTGTCACCAGAGTGCTTTGGTGGCACCGCATTCGGCGCCATGTATTCACGCGGATCGGTAAACCTCCTTCGGATGGTGTGCCAAGCCCGTGGCACGGGATTGTATCTGAAACTATGGGTCGGGACACAGACAAGCGGCTCTTGCCTGGGAGAGGCCCTGCGAGCGTCAGTCATGACAGGATAGTACGGCAAGAACGGCTCGTCCACACTACGATAATCAAGGTCGACGATTCCATCGTACTTGAGACCTTCTACAATGCTCATATCGAAAACGATGCCCAGCCTGGAGAGGACGCACAGAAGATGTGGACTTGGCGCGATGCACCAGGAGCCGCTCCTGAAGGACACACACTGATAAGTCTGATTGCTCCGACGCAGAAGCTGTTCCAGGTAATCCTTGCAGTTGCGGATCATTGTCTCGGCCGCATTCTCGGAGTAATTGAGAATCGACCAGTCACCCGACAGAACCCAGCGGTCAGCCTCGTATTGAGCGTTGGTCCATTGGGCATGCACGTGGAGCTGAACGTCGTGCCCTCGTAGATAAGTCTCCTGAACGAGGTCCTCCCACTCTGCCGCTATCTCTCCCAGATGTGAATGGTGAGTTCCCCACTCCAGATGACTCAGCTGTTGCATAACCTCGACGTTGAATGAGGCGTTTATTCCGCTTTCCTCATATATCCTGCGAAGCTCGCGTAGCGTTTCGAACTGAATTGCTGACACGTTTCCAGAACCGTCACCCCTGAGCTCCCAGTCATCCGTCAAGACCATATGAATTTCGGTCATGCTGATTCTCCATCTGTCAAGTATACAGACCGGTTACTTCTTCAGGCAGATTCACTGCTCCGTAGGACACCACGTCGACGACCTTTGCTTGTCGCATCGGTACAAGGCTCGGCTGCCGTTTGTGATCGCACCTTCGGGCTGTCCTGGGCAGCGATCTCGTCCTCAGTGTTCGGATCAGACCTCTCAGGGCTACAGACTTCCCAAAATGGGATCGACCCCAGAATCTGACAGGAAACTCCTTCTGTCACCGAAAACTTGATGCAGCCTCATCGCGTAGCGCGGACACTATTGTCGCATCCATGCCTCGTTCCCATGTACGAATGGTGAAGTTTTGATCGAATCGAGCTCGACCCGATGCCCCCATCTGTCGAGCACGTCCTGGATCACGAAGCAATGCAACGATTCGATCAGCTAGAGCGACGTGATCGTGCGCAGGCACAAGTAGGCCAGTGGTCCCGTGCTTCACCAAGTCGATTAGTCCTCCAACGCGAGTGCCAACGACCGGTAGACCAGCACTCATCGCCTCCACCACAACCAGACCGAACCCCTCCCGATGGGTAGGAAAAACGAAGATCGAGGCGTCGGCAAACAGCGGCTCGCGATCAACACCGTACACGGCACCTAAATATGTGACACACTCGTAATCCTCGCACACCGACTTGACCGCTTCAAGTGCCTCCGTATCACCCGGGCCTCCGGCAATTGTGAAGGTGGCATCCGGAACACGATCCAAAACAAGGGGGATTGCTCGAACCAGATCGAGGACACCTTTCTGCACCAGCAAATTCGATAGGAAAAAGGCGTTCTTCCTTCTCGGTTGCGGCTTCCGGCCTACGCAACCGATTCCGGCGATACCGTGCGGAAGCATAACCACTTTGGCCCGCGGCAGTGTTTTGCGGACTTCGGCGAAAACGGCCTCACTGGGAGCGATAAGGTACGAGCGACTAAGGACGATGGCAGCAATCCTGCCCAGGATCGGCAGCTGCGAGACAAGTCTGCTCAGGCCCTGTCCGCCGACGCAAACAACGACTGGTACGCGGAATAGAATCCCTGGCAAGACGAGCACGACATCACGGATCAGTGCCAATGCGGTCAGCCCCAGCGGTAGGTAGATAGCCCCGACTCCACCTGTAAGGCACCAGAGCTCCTTGAATAAAATGTTTACAAGGTGAAAAGCCTTAGAGAGGCTTAGGCGCCCCATCTCAGACAGGTTCGAGGAGAATGCCTGCTCGATATACCGGATCGAATAGCGCGCCTGAAGATACTCAGACTTGAGTATACACTCAGTCAGATAGGACACACCGTGCAGAGGGGGCGGCTTTGGCCCGATCACCAGGAGGTTAGGCCGCATAAGGCACCTGTGGTCTCACGCCATCGAGCACTGCCAGGATACTCCACGGGATGATCATCATCCGTCCGACCGCGAACCAGTCGTCAAGTAATGACGCGAGAATCGTGAAGGCCAGGAATCCGGCCGCACCGAACGCCGCGCTGCGATAGATGGGGTCGACATCAGCTCGGTAGATCTCCCCACACAGTTTTAGAGCCCTGCCATAGACGACCACCCAGAGCCCAAACCCGATCACGCCGATCTCCACGATCCACGATGGATAGGTCCCGAGTGTAGAGCCGATGGTCCCGCTGACACTAAACCGATTCAGGATCGGCAGGATATGGCGTTCCGAGACGCCCGTCACATAAGGTCTGTCATCCTTCACGTAGTTGTGGACCACACTGGCTTCCGGTGCACCCCCTTTGATGGTCAGCTGGGCGAACGTATGGAACGCACGACTGTTGTATGTTCCCGGCCCCGTCCCGACAAATTGGTAGTGAAGAGACTCAGAGAAGACCTCGGGTATCGCCGCATATGAGAGAACCTTTCCAGTATCATAGAGAAGACGGCCTTCAGTCGCGTTGAGTTCGTACCACAAATTCCTGAACCCCGCCAGCTGATCTTTCTGCAGGTCTGCTGACGCTGGCACCCACAGCGCGATCCCCACAACAATCGCGAGCATGCTGACCACGACAACCAACATCGACCCGAGTCGAACCACCCAACGCATCACCCCTTGCCTGCGGTCTACAATCCACCGGGTCAGAAGAACGGCTCCTGGGAGTCCGACCCACATTGCACGCCAGTTGGGCATGAAGAAGAGAGGCACAAAGACAGCCAGAGACCAGGCCGTCTGCCTGCGGGTGAGGTAGCCCGTCTTGGAGAGCGCAAAGCAAATCACGAGTACGCACACAAAACACAACTGACTCGGGTTGACGCCAAAGGTCCCCGAAACGGAATCGGCACTCATCCCGACCTGCCCTCGTGCCACAACCCAGATAGGTTGAAGCAATGACAGACCCAGCAGCAACCCGATCAGGTAACGATCTCTGTTGGTACTCGATTCCGTGTTGATCAGGTAGAGATATAGGAGCGGTCCCTGGAGCATCAGCAACCAGAACGTCACCGCCGGCTTTACGGCAATCTGGTCGGCGTTGAGCAACGTCGACAGACTCGTTACGATGAGTATGGGCAGAAAGAGTCCCCGGAGGATGCCCATCTGGATTCGTGTACTGAACCCGAGGACGAACAGCACGAGCAGCACGACCAGGACGAGAATGAAACCCAGATCGGCCAGGTTGAAGATTTCACGCGGGAGAACACCCAGATCCTCGGTGAGGACCCGGCCCAGGAAGGCCGCTCCCAGCGTGACGGACACGAGGGGAGACATCCGAAGTCTGACCGCCCTCGCTTCGGTGAGATCCGGACTAGTCACGTCCGAGAAGATCCATGGCCAGCTCCACCCTCGCCTCCCACGTGTGCTGGCTCGCGGTGTCCATCCGACGCTGACGTATATCAACGTTGTCCTCGTCGCAGGCCACATCTACGAGGTCAAGAAACGCATCCGGGCTGTCGGCCACGTAGGCGAGATCGGAGAAGGGACCGGCTTCCCTGATGTTAGTCGTAACGATCGGCTTCCCCGAGCAAAGATACTCGAGCAGCTTGAGCGGATTGATGCTGTCCGTGAAGTCGTTCACCAGGAATGGGATCAGACACACGTCGAATCGCCTCAGAAGCTCGGGCAGATCTCGCTTGGGCACCGGGGGAATCCGGCTCACGTTCGGATGCTCGCAGATTCGTTCGACCGCTGCCAGATCCGAAGGCGCGATCTCTCCCAAGAGGACGAGCGTGTAGTCAGGACGCTCCTTTGCGAGCCGATCCAGCAGCTCGACATCGACCCAGTGTCCAATGGTCCCGGCGAACCCGAGGACGCGTCCTTGGACATCTTGGAGAGAGGGATGGAGCGGTCCAGGCTCAGCAGATTTTCTGAAGAGGTTGAAGTCCACACCGTGCGGCAGGTATTCGGCCTCTCGGTCGGTCGACTCCAGGATATGAGTTTGGAGATCGCGCGCCGAAGTCGTCACAATGTCGGCGTTGCCGACGGTCTCGCGCTCGAGGGCCAGGACAACCTCCTTGCGACAGTGTGGGTCGACCAGGAGGTCGGCCCACCGATCCACGCAGTGATAGATGACCTTCGCTTCCGGGAATACTTCCCGGTAGGGAGACGTCCGGATATCGATCAGCCAGACAGCAGGCACCTTGAACCCCAACCGGTCCGCCTCCGCCCGAACACGCTTGGCCACGGTCCCTTGTAGCAACCTGTTATAGGACGTAGACATGAAATCCAGAGGTACACGAAGGGGCGGCGGTGTGTATACATACAGATTATCGGAATGGGACCACAGGCGGCCGAACGGATGCCGCAAAGCGCCCACATCCCACAGCTTGGGGACGCTCTCGACATAGAGAACGCGGCCTTCCCTGGCGAGAATCCTTGCGATCTCCTGCTTGCTGGTCCATCGATCACCAAACGGTACGCCACTGACGACTATACAGTCCCGACCCCTCACCCGTCTCCTCTCACTTCCCTCACACCGTCAATGATGGCGCCGGCGCGTGACGTCCACGAATGGTGCCCGACAGCGTCGCAGAAGGCGTTATGCCCGATCCGCTCCCTCAGGGCGACGTCGGTAACAAGCCCCTGAAGAGCCTCTGAAAAGGCAGCGACGTTCTCTGGCTCGCAGAGCAGCGCAGTCCGTTCGTGATCAAGAATCTCGCCGATCTGTTCGAGCCGACTCGCCACGATGCCCTTCCCCATCGCCATGTATTCGAAAATTTTCGTCGGCGATCCGATAAACCGACCCGTCTTCGGCCTGCCGTGTGGAGAAACCAGGATATCGCACGCGGCGAGATACTGTGGCATGGCCTCGTGTGGAACGGCTCCGGTAACGGTCAGGACATCTCGGAGCCCTTCGGCCTGGACCCGGTCCTCCAAAGGCTTACGAAGAGGGCCCTCACCCACCAGCAGGAAGTGAACGCGACTGTCCGACCGTCGGGCGACATCGACAATTATATCGGTCAGGGTGTCGATCCCGTGCCACGGCCCGAAGGTACCCGTCCACCCCACCACAGTATCGCCCCGGATGCCGAGCGTTTCACGAATGGACGAGCCGTCGACGCCGGGATGGAACCGATTCATGTCGACACCATTGGCATTCACGATGACCCGCCCGGTAGATAGTTCCAGGCTCTTCACACGTTCGGCCAGGACCTCAGACACACAGGCGACGAGATCCGCCGAGCCGATCTGCTTCCTTTCTGCATCCTCAGCCCTACGCGGCAGATGAAGCCGGCTCCCCAACTCCCGACTCCACTCACTGACCAGATCGTTCACCTCGAGAGCCAGCGGCACGCCGAGATGGTTGGCCAGTCGACACCCGGTATCGTTGTATTGACTGTGGCGTTGGTAGACGAAATCCACGTCTCCCCGGGTCACCTTCCGGGACAGTTCCCGGAACATATACTCAGAGTATAGGGCTGCGCCGAACTGTTTGAGCTTCGGTAGCCGCATGTAGAATGGAGGCCTGACGACCTCGGTGTCCGGAAACAGGTCGGTGTGCGTCGGGTCGGGTGTGCAGAGTTGTACCTCGTGACCGAGCGCCGTAAAGCCGGAGATCATGCCTGCAGTGTGGCTGATCGATCCTCCGACACGGGTACCGAACCAGAAGTCCGAGCGGATATAGAGAACGCGCAAGGCTGACGCCTAGAGCCGTCTGAGATGGATCCGATCGATCCAGACAGTCCCACCGATGGGGCCATAGTCGGACAGGGATAGAGGCACGCCCCCAATGCTCTGACCATCGCCACCATACCTGCGGAAGTATACCTCCAGCCCGCCACGTGCCTCGAACTCGATGCTTCTCCTTTCCCAATCCGACGTCCCCTTCGCCATATCGGTCGAGGTGGTCACCCCCGCGAACCGGAGTTCGAGTTGAGCACCGACTTGGGAGGTCACATTCTCCGTCCGAACAAAGTAGGACAACTCGTAGGTCGCCTCCGGCAGGTCTCTGACGATCTGATACGGACAGATATACCCGAAATCAATCCCGCCGCTAAAGTCGACTCTCAGTGAGTTCGCTCCATCGTAGCGCACCCGGGAGTCGATCGAGATCTTTCGCCCCGGACCGTGCGAGTTGAAGATCATGTCCCAGTGGGACAACCCATCCTCAAAGCTCCCGTTTCTCAACAGGTTGTCACCAAGTACCCTCCGGTCCGTTTGTCCCGGAGAAACCTCGTAGTGCCACGCCTGAACACTCATCGTGGCGATGGGCTCGGACTCCAGCCAGGCCTTGCCATTATCCACGACGATCACGGTGAAATCCGCTGACCCGGCCTCCAGCGTATGAGGAACACGGAAGGTGGCGGTCTGGTCTCGCCACTCGCCGATACGGCATCTAGTGTATTGACTCCTCGCCCGGCCTACATATTTCCCACCAAGCCGGAAGGCCACGTCCATATCGTGGTCACCTGGTTCGGCGAAACGCCAGCGAAGTCGGACGTTCACCAACCTGGCCTGCTCCACCGTTTCCACAGCCCTGCCCGATGAGTCGGTAACGGTGACCTCGACGAGATCACCGACGAGAGGGACGTTCAGATACGCGTTCCCCGAGGATTTTCCGTCGCAAGGGGTGATCGACATACTGAGCACAACAGCGATCCAGGCGACCTTCGTCATAGCTTTCGGATCTCCAGGTCCAATTGAACAGCATCTTTGAACTGCGTACCGAGAGTGAGTACAGGGGCGGGTTCCCGCCTCCCGTATGCTGAAGAGGTCCAGCCATCTCCAAGGTCTGCGTCGATCGGTGTCTCCGCTTTCCAGCCTATCATCGCGATCGCTCGGCCCTGGGTCACCCGGGCAAGCCCGGGGGCAAGCTCCACGGTCGCCAGGGGGTGGAAGTGGAAGAACCATCGCGCCCGGTGCTCTCCGGAAGCGCTGACCTGATCAGCCACGGTGAACAGGCTGTCGGCGGATGGTGACATTGCAACTCGGCGCTCGTGACATCCCTCCGACAGGCCGTGGAAACCGTTGTGGGACCCCCTGAACACGTGCTCGCCGGTTCCCTCTACTACCCATTCGTGGATTTTGGGCACGCAACTCTCGATCAAGCCGAACAGATTGTTCTCTGGGATCCCGTTCTGTTCGTAATCGTCAATGGTCACCGTGTTGTGTGACGTTACGCTACGGAAAGCGTTTCGCAACGCCGAATCGGCAGTGTAGATGCAGGCGCCCGGATCAACCAGGATGGGCTCGCCGTCCAGGGAGAGCTCAATGCCAAATACATCGTTGTGCTTGTGGTTACCGATCCCGCGGGTGCCGACACGAGAGGAGCTGATCACCAACTCGTCTTCGCCCGATCGCAGTGAATAGAAGCCGAACGCGGGAAACCCAACGGATGATCTGGTAGGTCGTTCACGCGCCAGGCTTCTGTTCCGGTCTGTCCGCTCCGTGCCGAAAAGCCAGACACAATCCGCCAGCCCCTCCGGATACGCAGCCAGATCGGGCAGATCCAGGAGCACAGATCCGATCGTTTGTAAGTATCGGTGGTCCTGACGATTCCAACCCGCATACCGACTCAGGATCTGCAGTCGGCCGTCATCCGCATCCCCGATCTGGGGTGAAAGACCGTCCGGCCTTGCATAGGCAGCTACGAACTCGACCATTTTCGCCAGTCGCTCGGAGAACGCATCCGGGATATCCACGCCATTCAGATCGCAGAGGGCATAGCACGCGGCGAAGATTTCGGTCGTCAGGCGATGATACGATAACGAAGACTCAAAGTCTGTTCCCTCGTCGTGAACTTGCTCGTCCATGCTCCTGAGCAAGCCTTCCAGACCGATTTGCCTCCACCGACCCGCATCCTTGAACTCCGGAAAGAGGATCCCCGCGAACACCAAACCGGCGACGTCCGCCAGATAGTGATTCGAAACGACCTCCTGCCCAGCAATGTATCCGAACTCGAGATTGTTCTCGATATGGGTCGAGTGTTCCCACACGGAACATAAGAACGCCTCCAGCGTGCGGTCTCCCAGAAACGCGGAGCACCTGAAGTAGCCATACCCCCAGATCAAGTTCACAAGACGGATCGCGACATCCATCGTGCACGCCCAGTTGATCCCTAAACCGGGAGGGTTCGACGCTTTCCAGTCCAGAAACTGGTCGAAAAACTCACGCGCATACTTGTCATCCTGTGTAAACCACCAGGCCTGCCCAAGTGTGGGAACGTGCTGAAAGCGAGATAACTCCCACGGCACCTTTACATCGGAGCCCGGAGGGAATGACTTCAGGCTGAAGAGTGCCGACGGAAGCGCAGGATCATATCGAACGCCACTCTTGAAATCCCGATGCCAGTCGATCGGTCGGCCCAGTGCCGTGGATCCTGACCCCAGCAGATCGAAAACATGGTCACAGATCCGGTCCGCATCTTTGACGATCGAGATGACGGAAGCGTCACCGATCGCCTCCCTCAGAGCCTCGATCTTGGCGTCCCGCTCCGATGAATCCACGAAGAACCTAGGCGTGGATCGTTCCCGAAAGTGCCTGCAAGGGTTCAGGATCTCAGAATCGAGAACGTCGATCAGTTCTTTCCGATGAAGGGGTTTGTCCCGTGCAACTCGAGACTTGGCAAGCATCACTGGATACTTGATCGCCCGGCGGACAGTGGGTGGAACCATCGCTTTGATCCCGACCATCTAGAAGAACCGTTTCCACCACATCGCTAAGTTCAGCAGATACCAGACCTGGGCGACCTTACCCCTCGCCAGCAGCGTGTCCACACCCTCCATCCTGACAAGTCCGGTTTGGTCTGAGAAATCAGCCAGTTGAGACCTCGCACTCTCACCGAGCCCCTCCACAAACCACTCCACGATCGGGATGCCGAAACCCTGTTTCGGACGATCAATGATATAGTCGGGGATCAAACCTCTGACCAGACGCTTCAAGAGATGTTTGGGCTCCGACGAGGGTACCTTCGTCTCATCGTCCACGGTAAGCAAGAGCTCGACCAGCCGATGATCGAGGAACGGGACACGGGCCTCCAGGGAGGTACCCATGCTCATCTTGTCAACGCGCATGAGCAGGAGTTCCGGCAGCCTCAACTGGAGGTCTAGATAGGTCATCCAACGGAACGGAGAATGGTGACTGAATCGATCGCTATACCGGTTCCATAACGGCGCGATCGCATCCCAGCTGTCGAGGCCGGACGTTTCCCTGGACAGGTCGGGACCGATCAGCATCTGCTTCTGAGATTCGGTAAACGCCTCGGCCCCGCCCCAGAATACGGGCTGGCCGGCTGCCCCCCTGCGAATCCACTCCACGGGCCACGAATCTCCTCGTCCCCCCGCTCTAAGCCCGGTCTTTACGAGTGACATGGCCAGCCCGGCCCCAGGCAAACGACTCGCGATTTCCATCTGCCGCATCTTGAGCCAGAACGGATACCCGATAAAGAGTTCGTCAGCACCCTCGCCGACCTGGCAGACCTTGATCCCGTTGTCCGTAGCCAGCTTCGAGACATAGTAAACGGGCATACATACGGGATCGGCGATCGGCTCGTCTTGCAACCATACCATTCGCGGCAGAAAATCGAGCAGATCGTCTCGGGACAACAGCAATTCGTGATGGTCCGCCCCGATCCGGTCCGCCATCATCTTCGCGAATTTGGTCTCGTTCGGATACGATGGATTATCCCCGGAGTATCCGATCGTAAACGTCTTGACCGTCTCCTTCTGGTCTGCGAACAGCTTCGCGTTCAGACTGGAGTCTATGCCCCCCGACAAAAACACTCCAACCGGCACGTCGGCCACGCGGCGCAGACGAACGCTCTCCTCGATCCGCTCCATAAGATCGTCGTCCAGATTCTGTGACGACGGTCCGGCGTGTGGTTCCCAGTACCGGGCCTCCTTGGTCTGGCCATTGGCGGATACTTTTAGCCAGGTCCCGGGCGGGAGCTTTTTGATCCCGGCGAACATCGTCTGGGGTGCCGGGGTCGTCAGGAAGGAGAAGTAGTGGTAGAGAGCTTCTGAGTCGATACGACGCGGGATACCGGGATCGGCGAGTATCGCCTTGATTTCGGAAGCGAAGGTCAGACCATTGTGCAAACAGTAGTACAGCGGCTTGACGCCGATCCGGTCTCGGACAAGCCATAGACTCCGATCGGTCGCGTCCCACAACGCGAAGGCAAAGATCCCACGGAACCTCTCAAGACACTCGACGCCCCACTCCTCGTAGGCGTGAAGAATGACCTCGGTATCTGAATGATCGGTCTTCCATCGGTGCCCTCCCACACGCTCAAGTTCTTCCCGGATCTCCGCGTGGTTGTAGATCTCGCCGTTGTAGACGATCCAGACCGAACCATCCTCGTTCGACATCGGTTGGTTCGCCGTATCCGACAGATCCAGGATCGACAACCGCCGGTGAGCGAATCCAACCTGACCGTCATCAGACAGCCAGAAGCCTTCATCGTCTGGCCCACGGTGCACAATCGTCTCGGCCATGGCCTCGAGCAGCGCGCGTTCGACGGGTTCACCCGCCGAACGGTCGAAACGGAGTCTGCCCGCTATCCCACACACGTGTCTACCCACCCGGGAAACGAGGACTCAACGGCTGCCTTGATCACACCGATCACTTGATGGCCCTTACGATCACATACCACCCCAGATACTGAGAAAGGCGTCGTCCCAGACGCCCCAGAGGCCCGCGATTCAGCGCATTACGGATGCCTTCCTTGGCCACACTGCGGGTCGTCGATTCTCCAGGTGTGGGACGAGGAGACCCCAGAGACTGCCCCAGCACGGGTCTCAGGTAGCCATACAATGACCGGGCGATGTCATCCAGGTTGAAGTGCGCTGCGCTGGTCCTGACTCTCCGATACTAGCTGAACAACTCCCTGGCGGCACGCTTGGTGTAGACCTTCACCAGGGGCATCGCCCCCACCCCCGAGTATTCGACCATGCTCAGCCGTTCTTCCAGACCGACACGCCTCCCCCCGTATCGGCCCAATCTGACTGTATGCTCGAGCAGAATGTCGACCAGGAAGTGCCACGACGTCTGATGGTAGAGGGCCACGAAGGCACTTCCCCCTGGACGGAGCACGCGTCGGATTTCATCTATGCACGCTTGGGTGTCCTCGATATGATGGAGTACCCCGAACGAGTAGACGTGGTCGAACGAATCATCCGGAAAGGGCAACGCTTCAGCCTCGGCGGTCATGAAGCCCGCTCCCTGGCCATACAGGGCAAAACGCTTGCTCGCCAGCCGGGCGCTTCTGGGCGTCATGTCCACGCCGTAAACGTCTGCCCCTCCTCGGGAGAACTGAAGGAGGTCCGTGCCGGTGCCATAGCCGACTTCAAGAACCCTCTGACCTCGGTGCGCCGCAAAAGCCGCTTCCGCAGGAAGCCACGGCGCATAGATCTCGTACCGGTTCGACTCCAGAGCATCGAAAGACGCCAGGTCCTCAGCGGAGATGGAGACGACCCCGGATGAGGACGCCTCCCCTGTGCCTGCCGGATCGTGACTCCACTGCCGGACAGTCTCCCGCTTCCAATCTTTCCCGCTCTTCACGGACAAGTACTGCTCCTTCTGGGCCTGGTCTCGAAATACCAAACCGAGCAAAGCCATTGCGGAACGAGTCGCCCCAGTTTGAGATTCATCTGTATAGCCCCAGGGACGGCATTGAGAAAAAGGTCAGAAAAGGGGCCACAGAGAATGCCGCCCTGCCTCATCTCTGGATCCACGAACCCGCACCGACGCATCATATTGCTGAAGCGCCTCATCGTGAAGAACTGCAGGTGCCCGCTCTCGAAATTATAAGGCGGCCCCGGCCCTGTCCTCTGCTGCCGGATCCGTTTTACTAGGCGGTGGATGGTCTTAGGAAGCCCGAGGATCAGGTCCATCCAGACCCTCCGGACCAGCTCGGACCGAAACAGGAGGCTTTCGATCTCGAATGGTCCAAAACCGTTTGGGATGGACCCGAGGACAATACCGCCCGGACGAAGCAAGCTGCGTGCCTTCCCGAGGACCTTGCCCGGATCGTCCAGATGCTCCAGGATGTCCGAAAGCAGGACCACGTCGAACCCGTCCGCGACTTCGAGGTCTGATAGATCGGCCAGGTGGAAGCTGACGTTCTCATACGGGTTGTTTTGCCGTGCGTAGTCGATCGACGGTTCGTGCACGTCGATCCCGACGAGCTGGTATCCACCACTAGCAACCGGGATCGAGACGGCGGCCCCGTTGCCACACCCCAGGTCCAGAATCCGAATCTCGTTCGGTGGTCGATCCTGCCTGAAGGCCTCGATCCGCTCGAGGTAGAACAGCAGCTTCTGACGCTGACCGTATGTGTTCTCGGGCACCGCCTGTGGAGCAACCGTTCCCACCCGTTACCCCCTGCCTTCCGCGAACGACGGATCGGTGGGTGCCAGAACATCTCTAAACATACGTTGCAGCCGCCTTCGGACGACATCAGCGTCGTGCTCACGCCGAGCCACCTCTAGACCCCTCGCGGCCAAGTGCTCACGCTTCGACTCATCCGATGCGAGGTCAGATATAGTCTCCGCAAGGCCATCGCGACGGTCGACGACAGCCGCGCATCCTCTACTCCTAACGTAGTCGACAATCGGCGCCCAACTCGGCCCATACACGAGGACGGGACGTCCCGACGAAAGATACAGTGCGACCTTTCCCGGCACGGAGTATCGAACAGTTCGATAACTCTCTCTGTCAAAGTTCACGGGAATAACGAGGAGGTCGGCAGAAGACAGGGCGCTGTAGATGGCGTCACTGGCGGGTGACACCTCAACCTTAACACACCCAAACGAAGCGACGTCACCCTGGATCGTCCCGACAAATCTCTCAGGCGTAAGGATCCTGAAACGCGTGGGTAGGCCCCCATCGGCCAGGTCCTGCACCGCCCGTACGACGTCGACAAGACTCTCACGCTGCGAGTGGTCGTATACGGCACCCGCGTAGACGATAGTGAACGCCGCACCTTGGTTTTGAGACGCGGTCTCTGGCTTGTGGTCACCCATTTCAACCGGTGTAGCAAGGATGCCAAATGGCATTCCGTATCGCCTCTCATATGCACGCTTCATCGCATCGCCTACAACGAAGCGGCGACTCGCCCGATTAAACAAACGGACATACCCTCTCTTCAAATCGCGATCGAAATGCCCAGACAGCAGCCCTCCCGAGTAGCGACCGCTCGGCCAGTCGTCATACGTTTCGACGACAAGCGGGATGCGGTATCGATCCAGGATCTGATTCGCCAACCTGATGAAAGAGAGATCGCTCGCATCGGTGAACAGGACTTCCGGTCCGAACCGATCCAGCCACGCCATCAGTTCCGGTGAGAGCTTGCCCCGGGAGTAGAGCGCTTCCCCACCCAGATAGGCCAAAGCACGTTCGGCCAACGACGAGGCAACGGCGACCGGATGAGAGTCAGCAACAGCCTCGCCTTCCGCCGCAGGGTTCGCCCGCAGCAGGCTTAGTATTCTTCGCGCACTGGCGAACGGCTCAATGAGACCAACCTCTCTGTTAAGTAAGTAGACGTTTGGCTGGCGATAATTGTCTGGGTTTGCGGCGTCCCGGCAAACGCTGGCCAACCGCTTTTTGGGCCAATCGCCGAAAAAACGCGTGAGCGCGATGCCCCCGCTGGTATGGAGATTGAAGTCACTCGACGTCAGAACGAGCAACCTGGGCAGATTCGAACTCAAGCCTCACCAATCTCCTGGTAGGGGTTCAGGAATCCCTGCGTCTGACGCTCCAGCGAGAGCTGTTCTTGCATCAGCGATGCGCCGATCTTGCCCGGACGATTCCTGAGGTCCCGGTCTGTGAGCATCATAGAGACTCCATTGAATATTTCATCCGGACCCAGGTAGCGGGCTTGACACCCGGCCATAGGTGCACCACGACATACGCCACCGACACGGAAGACGACCGCGCTGGCACCGCCGGCCATACTCATCACATCACTGTTCGGAAGACCCTCTACTGTCGAGCAGGTCGCGTCGACGATCAACCGTTCCAGCGTAGCCTCGGCATTCGCGTAGAAGGATTTGATGCTTGGGGATCCTGATTCGAGAGTTCGTTCTTGATCTATTTCACACCAACACGAAGAAGGTGGTCACCAGAGAAGGCGACCTACCCAAAGTGGATGACGTATTGTCCGGTCAGCAGCGATCGTAGGTGCCTTAGGGGGGTTTTCATCCTTGCCGAAAGGCTTGGGCATTCTGGACCGCGCTTAATACCGGTGGTCGGCTGCCAGCCACCCGACACGCGCCGTGCGATCTTCAAATCCCTGAGATAGGGCCTGAGAATGTGTTGTGTGAATACCTTTGGGGGCGATGTGGCGTATCCCTCCAACCCCGGGTCCACAAGCCACCGAGTCACGAGCTTGAGGCCATGGAAATGGTAGAAGATCAAGGGATCTTCATCGATCCGGACGGAAGCGTCCTCTATCCGGACCTCCCATCTACCAACATTCCAAGGCGCCAGGTTCGCCCCTTTCTGTTCGAGGATGGCAACACTGTCATATCGTGCCGGGAAGTGATTCAAGTATTTTTGATCGGCGAATCGATCCCCATCCACCCGATCATAACACCACTCGTTGCATCTGTCCCGCCACCAACCTAAACACGCGACGCCCATTTCGTCCCCCAGAAAGCGGAGCCATCCGACGTTGTAGTCTCCAAAAGGGTCCGGACCTTCCGGCACTCGGCGGTGCGGAACGATCGCGATCGATGCTGCGCCAACCTCCTCTAGAAGCAGTGAGGGAGAGGCATAGAAGAACAGGTCCGCATCGACATACGTGACCGCCTTGGCATCCGAATGTCGAAGGACAAACAAAGGCAGCGACGGCGTGCAGGTGAAGTAGTATTCGATCCTGGTTCTGTTCTGCTTTGCCTCCAGAAGGGCATCGTCCCCTCGCTCGAAGTCCTCTAACCGGATAGGACAAATTTTCGGACGACCAAGTCCGGAAAGGGCGGCGAAGGTTTCGGAGTCCAAGCAGAGGACCCAGAGCCTGAAATCCGAGTGATGCCGCTCCAAAGAAAGGTAGAGTGCAAGCCCTCGCGGCAGGAAGTTTCGATCGAAGTATGTACAGTAGTGCTCCACGACTACCGACGGTCCCACTCCAGGATGGCAGAGATGGTCACATCCAGGCTTTCCTTAGACAGTTGGGGATGCATCGGGAGACTGAGGATCTCCTGGCAGACACGGTCAGTATTGCGAAGACCCTCAGGTCCGGACGCCAGACAGGTGTACGCGGGTTGCCGGTGAACTGGAACCGGATAGTGTATGAGTGAACCGATCTCCCGCTCACCGAGGTATGCCTGCAATTCGTCGCGGTCTTCGGCCCGGACTACGTACTGATGATAGACGTGGTCTGTTCCCTCCACCGAGGACGGCAATGTCAGCGATGTGTCGGTGAGGGCCTCGTCATAAGTCTTCGCCAGTTCCACGCGCCGAGCGTTCTCCTCGTCCAGGTGTCTCAACTTGACAGCCAGGATGGCGGCCTGGATTTCGTCGAGTCGGCTGTTAACGCCGCTGAAGTGGCTCACATACCGCTCCACCCACCCGTACTCCCGGAGAAGCCGAGCCCGATCTCCGATATCTTCGTTATTGGTCAGGACGGCACCACCATCACCGAGCGCACCGAGGTTCTTAGTCGGGTAGAAGCTGAACGCGCTGACATCTCCCCAGATGCCGACAGCCTTGTCACCGATCTTTGCGCCCTGCGCCTGGGCACAATCCTCGACGATTTTGAGTCCGTATCGCTTCGCCAGGGACTGGATATCGTGCATGGCTGCCGGTTGCCCGTAGAGATGGACGACAACAACGGCCTTGACCCCACCGTCAGATTTTGTCAGTGACTCCAGATGATCCGGATCAATCGTGAACGTATCAGGATCGATATCTACCAGAACGGGAATCAAGCCGCTCATCTCGATAGCGGCAACGGTAGCCGTTGCCGTGTGAGAAACTGTGGCGACGCGGTCTCCTGTCGACAGGTTGCACGCTCTCAAAGCGATTTGTATTGCATCCGTTCCGCTTCCGACGCCGATCGCGTGGCCCGCGCCGTGATACTGGGCGAACGCCTCCTCAAAACCTTCTACCTCCTTACCTAGGATATACCAGCCGCTTCGAAGGACTCGGAGTACGGCTTCTTCGACCTCCGACTGATGGGCCAGGAATCCTGACTTGGGGTCGGCAGGAAGAATCACTGGGCGGCTCCCGTCGATCCACCGGCCCCCACGGGGATCACCCCGATCCTAGCGGGATCTCCCATGTCCAGCGTGACTTCGAAATTTGAGATCGGCGGTGCCACCCCGGACTGACGACGGTAAGCTGTTGCGACCAAGAACTGGGGAAGCTGGGGCGTTACAGGCGCGTTCTCGACGTGAATGTCGAAGCCCTGTTCCTGAAGCTCCAAGATCCAGTCCATAGCCCTGGCACGCTGCTGTATGACGAAGGAGACGACTACGTTCCCGCTCATTACGCGAGGTGAGCCGGTAATCGCGTCCATCTCGGCACCATTGATGGTCAGGTTCACGTAGTTGAGCCTAGAAATGCCGTATTCCTCAACGATGTTGTCGATCGTATCCACTTCGAACGAAGAAACATACACATCGCTGACCTTTTTCCTCTTTTCCAGGTCGCTGTAGTCCAGAATGATATTCTCGCTGGGATGTTCCTCATCCACAATGAACTCTACCATCCCCTTCTGACACGACACGCCCCTCTGAATCACAGTGACGTTCCGGACGTCATTCGCTGCTAGATACTCCAGGAGGGCAGAGACGTTCTGCTCGATCGGCTCAACCACGTAAACGTGCCCCTCGGTGCCTACGATGGCTGACATCAGAAGCACCTGCGACGGTCCATAGAGGATGTCGGGTCCAGTCGGTGTGATCAGAGCTTTAGAGCTTCCTGCCTGAAGGACAACATCGCCTGGCCTGATGAAGTTCCAGGGATATGTCCTGGCAAACGCCTGCCTGAACATTGCGTAGTGGTAGGCAAATGGCCTCGAACTCAACCGTGGGAGATGCCGGTAGATTCGATTCTGTTGCACGTATCGTAGGTAAAACGTCTCCCACGGATGCTTCTTTTCGTTAAACGTGATCACTCGTTGGGTCCTCTCCGCGAACTCACAATCGCTACAGATAGTGCCGAAGCTCTTGACGGTAGAATGCAACCGTCTGCTTCAAACCTTCACTAAGTGTGACACGTGGTGTCCACCCGAGGTCGGACTGGATCAGGCTAAAGTCCGAGTAGTAGTCCCCGATGTCGATCCGTTTCCGTTCTTCCGGAAATTCCCGGGTCACGAACTCCCCACCCCCGCCGACCCTAACGAGCAGCTCGGCCAGATCGTGCAGAGAGATAACAGCATCCCCACCGAGATTGTAGATACGACCGCGTGAGCGATCGTCAGCCGCACAGGCCAGGAATGCGTCCACGGCATCGTCGACAAAGGTGAAGTCTCTAAGTTGATCGCCACCCCAGACTTCGAACGGATTCCCTTCTACGAGATGTCTCACCCAGATACCCAGAAACGTCTGCCGGGCATCCTTGACTCGCATCCGGGGACCGATCGTGTTTGTCAGGCGCAGCACACACGCGGGGATTCCGTAGACCTCGTTGTAGAGCGTGTGATACCACTCACCCGCCACTTTGTTGATGCCGTTCACATCAACAGGCCGAATCGGGTGCTTCTCGTCCACTGGGAGGTAGTCGGGACGACCGTAAACCTGACGGGTACTCGCGAAGATGACCTTGATGTCTGAGTTATGCTCGCGACACGTCTCGAGAATCGCCAGTTGGGCTCGACTGTTGATGTCGAGGTCAGCAAACGGGTTCGACATCGAATCCAGATGACTCGTCTGACCCGCCAGATTGAACAGATAGTCTCGACCTGAGAGAAAGTGCCTCAAGCAGTGTGTGTCCCGAACATCCGAGATGTTGATCTCCACCCGATCGCGAATGTCCGCCACGTTATGGAGATTGCCCCCATATTCGGGGATGAGGCTGTCGACGAGGAGGACTTCGGATCCCATTTGCACAAGCCGTCGGGCCAACGTGGACCCGATGAACCCGAGTCCCCCGGTGATCACGGCCCGTTTACCTACAAAGCAGGCATCCATGGTGTCGCTGCTGACCACAGGTGACATCACGCCGTCTCCACGCGACTCCCGTCGCCCACACTCTGCGGGTGTAAGTAATCTGATTCGGAGCCATCCTTCAGCCAGGACGCCAGGGAGACTAGGTCATCGGCCGCCAGCCAGTCTTCGCGTCGCTCCACGTTGAGTCTCACGTCAGCCTGGGTAAGGTGCTCTTTCCTGTATGTCACCGAGTATGATGTCAGCGCGCACGGGCGTTCGATAAAGACGCCGTAAGCGAACTTCGCGGCCAGTTCCGATTCCTCCGGAGTGAGCGGCGGAACATCCTCGATGTGGGCAAGCTTCGCCAGATATGCTTCGGGCGAGTCCGAGTCGACGGTGAAACCCCGTCGATCGTAGCGCCCGGTACCAGCTGTTATCACGGGAATCCCGAACAACGCCGCCTCCATCCCCACCGTACCTCTGACCGTCAGGCAGTAGTCCGCGACAGCGAACAGTGAGTAGGTGCTGATCTCCGTTTCGGGGGGAAGCAGAAACATGTGATCAGGGAGTTCACCGAGATGATCACGAACGACCTGCTCTTCCGCCGTCATCCCATCCAGACCTGCCCGAGCATTCTTGGTGGTGTTGGCCGGATGAATTTTGACGACCCAATTCACGCGATCGTTTGCGGCCGCCGCCTTCAGCGTTTCGACCAGCCAGTTCCGGTAGTTCCCCAGGAGATCGTCTCCCCAGAAGAAAGACCCATCCCAGACGATGTGCGGAAAGATCACCGCCACCTTCTTGTCACGATCGACGCCGATTGAGGCGAGGATCTGCTGTCGGTCGACGGTCCGGGCGTTGAACTGGGTTCCCACCTCGCTATACCAGTCCTGGCTCTCGTAGGTCCGGCGAAGTTCGTCCCTAACCCGATCCGTCTTCGCCTCTTCCCAGGACGCTTTCCGCAGACGATCCCACGTCTTGGCGGAAAGCGATGAATAATGTTCATCCCGGATGTGTCGATCATACCGCTTGAACAACAGCGTGCTGCTCTTATGAGCGGTATTCCAGGTAATCGCATCCAGGCCTCGGTTCAAACAGGTATCGAACAGTTCAGCCTGCGGTGTGTAGCCACGATCAACAAAGAGGACCGTGTCAGATCTGAGCTCGTCGAGAATATGCCGAGAGGCCAGCACATACCGCAGGCTCGACGCCAGATGCAGTTCAAGGCTCCTCCTGTGCGTATCGCTCTGCAAGTCGAGTTCTCCTACCCGGAGGGCCTTCATTGCTGTGGCCGCGGCGAAACGACCGACCCGGATGCCGTCGACTTCAAGTTCCAGAAAGCTTTGAACCGTAGGCGCCTCATCGACCAAGGCAGCCGCTCGAGCATAATCTAGGGCAGGTCGATACTGGTCCCAATAGACGACCTCCGTATTGCCCAGAAGCCCATAGTATTCCCTGAGAATTCCGTCTCGCTCCGTCAGGACAACCGGCCGAAAACCAGCCATCTCCAGTATCTTCAGCAATGGGAGTTCGAGACGAATACACTCATCCACGCCAAAACCGATCAACAGGGCTCGCGGGCCGCTGAGCCCGTTTGGGCTGAGCTCACTTGCCAACGCCTCACCGTGACGTTCGCTGAACGCCTGGAGTGCCTTCCGGCGCCCGTGCTCCGAGGCTCGGTAAGTCCCGTCCGTCAGCAGTCGAATGTGGCGTCTCGCTCCGTGGGCGATGCCGAAAGTTCGCGTCCGGACCAGGATCTGGCGAAGTGTGTCTCGAAAGGTCACTGTGTCTCCTCGATGCGGGACGTTGGTAATCCTTTGTGTGAAAGCTCTAGTCCTACTCCGGCTCAACACTCACGCCGGACTTAGAACACAATTCCACAAGCATCGACCAGGTTTCGGGAGGAATGTCGATCCCTTCTACCGACCGTTGCTCCGCCATCGCCGCTTCGCGCTCGCCGGGGACGAGAATACCGTTACCCGACTCATCTTCCGGAGAAGCTTTCAGGTAGTCCACCAGGTCCTGGATACCCAACTGCAGCGCACCGGCAGGCCCAAACGCGGCAGGATCGATCAGGATCATCAAGGATCCGTTGCTGAAGCGATCCACCTCCTCCCGGAGGTAGCCCGCTCCCGTCAGCACGCCCGCGAGAATCTCGATCGCGAAGTTCAGCACAAAACCCTTGTGACCATAAGGGCCTCCAAGCGAAAGGATTGCCCCACCTTCGTAGAAGGTAGAGGGGTCCGTCGTGGCCTTCCCTTCCGGGTCGAGGATCGTGTCTGGAGGTGCGCTTGTCCCAGCGGCCTTCCAATGGGCCACTTTACCTTCAGATACGCAGGCCGTCGACATATCCATACAGACGTGAGGCTTGGAGGCAGAAGGAAAGGCGATTGCCAGCGGATTGGTCGACATCCGTCGCGTCGCCCCCCCGTAAGGGGCGACAAGCTTCGAGAATCCGCCCGCATTCGTGAACATGAGACCTACACGGCCAGCATCAGCTGCCATCAGCACGTAGTCAGAAAGTCGACCGAGGTGGTTCGTCTCGCGAAGCCCCGCGACGACAACGGATCTGGAGCGAGCCTTGTCGATCGCGTAGGCCATGGTCTGGGTGGCGGCCATCTGACCGTATCCCCAGTTCCCCGAAATCGAAACCGTCCCCTCGTCCTCAGATAGAACACTGATCCCTGCACCTGGAACTAGCCTGCCCTCGCCCACGCGTGTCATGTATAGACCGAGCCGAGCCACCCCGTGCGAGTCGTGACCGGCCAGGTTGGCCCCGACCAAAAGTTCGGCAACACGATCGGCTTCCTCTTGAGGAGAGCCGGTGGCACCGCACAGATCAGAGGTCAGGCGTTTGAGGGTTTTTGCCAGGATCAGGGGCATTGCATAACTCTCAGGTTAGATCGTGTTCGTGGTCAGACTCAGGATGCTCGGGCGACTTCACGAAACAGAACGAAACGTCTTTGGATAGCACTCAGAACACTGCGGATTCCACCCAACAGCGATCGACTATGCCTGAATTCCCACTGCTTAGGCGTCAGCCACGCCCGGAGCACGCGCTCCTTGGCGGGGGGAGGTTCATCCTCCCAATACCCGAGTTTCCTTGCCAACGGATACGTCAGCAATCTGATCATGTCCCTCTCGGCATCAGTAACCGCATCATCGTAGTGGAAGTGTTCGCTCGTGTCGCGTACGACCTGGCTGGGAGTCTCCGCCCCCACCTTCCCGACATTTTTCGGTAGTCGACGACTCGTATGTCCACCCAGAACGGTTAGGTGTTCGGGACGGTCAGGCATAGGCCACGAGAGCCAGCTACAGACGTCCTGGATGCGATTCACAGGATCAACTACGAGGTCCTCATAGCGGATAACCTTGTGTCGAGTAGGGTCCGGCTTGCCAGCAAGGAACCGTGCATGAGGGAGCCACCGCTTCTGCACAACAGTCGTCAGATTGTCGCCTGCGAGATACCACGACGGCATCCGGACTGGGTTCTCCTTCTCTCGAGTCGCCCGAATGAGCGAGGCGTACACATCGACCGGATTCCGGATTATGTGAATGCACTTCATACGCGGAAACAGGTGGGTATAGTCCTCTATGTACGGGACCTCGAGTGACTTGAAGACTGCAGGCCGTGACTTACCTGAGATCCAATTAGAAAACGCGGCTAGGAATGCCTGGATGAACTCCTCACTACCCAACTCTCCGCTGCTCTCTATGTCGGATAGGACATCTGGCCGGGTCTCGATACTGTGAGGACCTTCGATCTGGCTCAGATATTCATTATGGATCTGATCAACCTGTGACTGATAGTGAGGCACCAACACATCTGCAGAAAGGCTGCGGTTTAGGTGCATCAAAGGACGCACCTTCGCATAGAAGCTGGTTTCTTTTCTGATGTGGCCATAGCAGGCAAAATCATCGAATGCACTGAGAAAATTGACTTCCTCCGGGTGCACGTAGGTCCCAGGTATGCCATCGAGCAGCCGGAGAAGGAGCGTGCTTCCATTCCTTCCCGTGCCGAAGATTCCGACAATGTCTAAACTGTCGTCCACTTTCTAACGGACCATCCCGAGGATCTTGTCATACTCAACCGCATCATAGGACACCGTGATCAGCGAAGGTCGCCGACGTTCAAGCGCCCAGTCCAGATGCTGACGGTAGGCACCTTCTGTGTCAGCGTGTTTGGACTCGAACCCGATGTGCTCGGAAAGCCCCCCCCAGTTGGGCTGGTGGAAGTTAGTTCCTTCGATCTCATAGTACTTCTTCCTTTGGAACACTCGGATCGTGCCCCAGCCGCCATCGACAAACAACACGATGGTCAGCGGGAGGCCCTCCTGGGCGACGACATTCAACTCCGGCATATGCATCAGCAATCCGCCATCCCCGATGAAGCAAACCGTGTTACGGTCCGGGCGGGCGAGTGAGGCCCCAATCGCCATCGGCAACGCGGATCCCATGTTTCGGGCTGCCAGGGAGATGTGGAACGTCTCCGGACGTCGCGACACCCAGAGCTGTTCGACTAGCTTGCTATACAGACCGATGTCGCAGACGAAGACGTCCTCGTCGTCCATGAGCTCTCGGGTTGCTCGAATGACCGCCTGTACCGAATCGTCCGTATCGAAGGATCGCACGTGGTCGAGCCAATCCCTCGTGATCTGGGCGACCTCCTCCGGCCTCCAAACCGACGCCGAACCTGCGGTGGCCAGCTCTGCTATGCTCTCTCCTGGTGAGCCGATCAAGGGCGTGATACGCGTGTAGATGTTCGCCACATCGGTCTCAACCTTATCGATGGCGATGGCGTCAACCTCCCGACCGGCCGGCATGACTATCTCGCAACCATCGATTCCAATGGCGATCACGAGGTCCGCCTGCTCCAGAATACGGTTCTCGATCAGTTCCGCTTTTCCCACACCGAGGTATGGCCCGGCATACCAGGATGAGGTCTCATCGATCACGCTCTTCCCTTTCACCGAAACGAGGATCGGCAGGGAGAATCGTTCGCTCAGGTCGGAGAGATGCGAGCCGAGGTTCTCGCGCAATGCGAGACTGCCAACGACAAGCACAGGGCGCTTGGCCGCAGCGAGAAGCCCCTTTGCTTTCTCAACCATTTCTGGATTCGGACGACCATCGGTTTGTGCTGCAACGCCTGGTCTCTGCTCCGTTTCCAAAAGACACACGTCGTGAGGGAAATCTAGGTGGACGGGTCCTGGGCGTTCTGCACGTGCCGTTTCTAGGCTCTCCTTGATTAGGTCGCCGCAGTTCGATGCCGTCAGGGTTCCCGTAGATTTCGTCACTGGGCGGAATAGTTCCCCGTGGTCGATCTTCTGGAGTTGAACGTGTCCCAGGACCTCGTCGCCATATCGCTCCGTCAACGCAAGGACGGGGGTTCTCTCGTAGGCGCAATGCAGCAGTCCCGAATTTACGTTGAGGGCGCCCGGTCCCATGATCGACAGACAGGCCCCTACGGAATCCGTCATTGCTCCGTAGGTGCCCGCGGCGATCGCTGCGGCCGATTCATGTCCTGTAGGGACAAACTGGACACCTGATTGGCTGGCCTCTCGAATCAACTCGATCGATGCGTTGCTGCCCGGGATGCCAAATATTCTGTCGACACCCGATTCCTTCAGGCGATCGACCACTTCTCTGCTGACCGTGTGCATATGGATCCTCCAACAGGCCGCCGCCGGCTGCCTGCGTCTAGTAAGTAATCTGCTTCTGCAGTCGCACGTCGCACGATGCCAGGATATCAGCGATCTTCTTACCCGCGAAGCCGTCCCCGTAGACGGGTTCGGACGCATAGGGACCGTGGTCCACTTGCTGTCTGATCCCGGCTTCCACTTCGTCCGCTGTGTATCCCACGTCAATCACGTTGCTTCCACGCTCACGATTGCTCTGTCTCGTCCCGATGTTGACGACGGGTGTTCCGATGAATGCTCCCTCGCGAATACCGCTGCTCGAGTTGCCAACCAAGCAGGTGGTACGCTTCATCAACCGGATATAGACGTCGATAGGCAAGTTTTTGAAGAAGTGAATCTGACTGTCGTCGTGGTGCTCCCGGAAGACGCGGATCGACTCGGCCACCTGACCAGATCCCGCGTCGGGGTTCGGCCAAAGAACGATCGCAGGGAGACCGAGACGACTGACCGCGATCAACGTCTCCATCATCTGGTCGCGTCCTTCCCCATACTCGGTCGTTACGGGATGTTGAGAAACGATCAGAAAAGGTGCATCAGGATCGATGGCCCCCCCGACGCCGTCGGCAAACAGGTCGCAAGGCAGTCCGTTTTCCGCCTCTAAAATCTCACGAACTAGGTCCATCCGTGGACAGCCGACGAGATAAACGTCTTCCTCACGCTCTCCCATTCTGATGATCCGCTCACGAGCATCATTGCACGCAGGAAAGTGCACGTGCGCGAACTTCGTCACGGCGTGGCGTATACTTTCATCGATCGTCCCGCTCACTTCGCCACCCATCGTGTGTGCGAGCGGTATATTTATATATACGGAGGCTAGGGTCGTCGCCATCGTTTCGAAGCGATCGCCCACAGTCACCACAAAGTCCGGTGCAAGTCGTTCGAAAACCGTGGGGAGCTCCATCAGCCCCAGCCCCGTCGACTTGGCCATTGTAATCGGGCTCTCGCCCTCCAGAAGCATGAACACCCTCGCATCGGGTGTGAAACCGTCCTGCTCGATCAAATCGACGACAGAGCCATACCGATCTAGTATGGCAGAGGCCCCCACCACGACTTGTAACTCCAGTTCAGAGTGGTTCTGGATTGCTTGCATGGCGGCTTTGATACTACTGTAGTTCGCTCTTGAACCGATGACGACACAGACTTTCCTCATTTCTCCTCAGACCGCCCTTCCTGGATCGCGTCAACCTTGGTCCTGACACAATCGTTCGCGCTCGAAGCCCTCACCGCATCTGCCACCGCCAGGGCGTGAGCCCCCTCACGGATCGAGTTTGGCGACTCACCACCCTCTTCTACGTAGCGGAGAAAGTCCTTCATCTCTGCGATGAACATCTCGTTTCGTTCCGCTGGTCTTGTCTCGGTCGTTGTTATACCTGATTCGGGATCGAAAGTCTCGATGGTATCGGTCAGGCCGTCCCAGCGCAGATGGCGGTCCGAGCCGATCAACGTCAGGTTGTTCTCCCCCTTCCGGCTCAGGCAGTCGAGGTGGAACGTCCCCACCTGCCCACTACCGAGGAATACCGTCAGCGCCGCGAAATCATCCGCCGTCATGTCAAAATTGCCGGCGTTGCCGTTGAAGCTGGAGACCGACTCGTAGGGGCCGAACATCCAGTGGATGTAGTCGATCGCGTGCGTCAGGTCGAGAAGAATCCCTCCCCCCTCCTCCTTTCGGGACATAAACCAGTCCTTGTAGTTCTCCCAGGGATGCCAGTCCGGGAGATACTGACCAATCACCACGCGGAAGGCGTGAATTTCACCGATGCCACCTCGATCAACGATCTCTTTGACCCGTCGCAAAGAGGCCCAGTATCGGTAATTGTAACCGATGACGTTCCGGATCCCCGAGGCTTCAACCTCGCGGATCATCTCCGGGACCCCATCCATAGAGGCCGCAACGGGCTTCTCGAGAAACAGATGACTCCCTGCTCGTGCGGCGTCGATCGCATACTCGAGGTGGGCGGTTGGGGGCGTGCAGACGAGTGTGATGTCTCGGGGGACCCTTTCGATTTCCGCTCGATCCATACACGGGATCAGATCCGGGAACTGGGATATCGCCAGAGTCAGACGTCCCTCCGAGCGTGTATGGACCCGTATCTCTTCGACACCGAGTTCATATAAGTTTCCGATATGACGCCGTGCGATGGAGCCGGCGCCGATCACGATTGCCTTCATTGGAGATCATCCTCCCGGATCAGCACATCTACGGGAATGTCACGAACCGTCACACGTCCGATCACATCGTCTATACGGACCGCCGGAATGCCCGTCCCGGGCTTCTTTATCCCAAGGTGGTCTCGAGCGATTGTCGTTCCTACCGGAATATCGGCGACTGAGACAACACTCTTCTCAAAGGTGTCCTTCATCACGCTGAATTTCTCGATCGCATCCTTGTCCACATCAGTCGACAACATCGTCGTGATCGCTCGGATTCCCGTTACGAGATCAGCAAGCTGGGGAGGCTCTAGAGAATGTCGAGCGTCACTGCCATACAAATACTGACTGAGCGTGAAATGGCGTTCGATAACCGACGCACCCAAGGTGGCTGCGGCAAACGACGCGTAGTTGGTCAGTGTATGGTCGGAAAGACCGACCGGCGTATCGTATCGATCCCGGATGGCGAGCATCACGTTGAGACCGACGTTCACATACTCACAGGGGTAATCGCTCGTGCACTGTAATACCGTCAGTCGGTCGTGATGTGCCTTGACGGCCTCGACCGCCGCGTCCAGCTCCTGCCACGAGCTCATCCCCGAGGAAAGAAGAACGGGCTTCCCCGTTCGGGCGATCTCCGTCAGATACGAGATATTCGTGACCTCCCCGGACGGGATCTTGTATTGATCGATGCCCACTCGTTCTAATAGCTCGACGGCCTCGACCGAGAATGGAGAGGACAGGAACCCGATTCCGATCTCGTCGCAGTAAGCCTTAAGCTCCGACCATTGAGCCTCTGAGAAGGCGGTGCGATCGAAATACTCGTATCGCGGCTCACCCTTGAAGTAAGGAGGCATTGGAGCATCCTTAAGTGTCTCAGCGGGGGAGATGTGCGTCTGATACTTCACGCCGTCAGCTCCGCATTCCGTGGCAACATCAGCCATACGCCGCGCGTTTCCAACGCTGCCGTCGTGGTTCATGCCTGCCTCTGCAATCACATAAACCGCCCGGTCACGGTCCGTCAATGCTCGTATCCTCCATCTTTCTGGGAATGCCACTTCATGACACTTTCCACGATCACAAAATCCAGAGGCGTGTTGATGTCCAGTGCCTCTTCAGGTTCTGCGACCACTGCGTGCAGACGGGTGCCAAGGACCGACCTCGTCTCTCTGAGCTTTTTCGCGTTGGTCGCGTAAACGGTACTGCTCTCGACATACAGCGGCTCTCTCTCCTGACGCCTTCTGGGCTGATTCGGGATCAGGTATTCGAAGCGCCCCTCCACGATCCGTCCAACCAGCGCATTGGTGTCCACGACGGATACCACGGCGTCGGCCTCGCTCTCAACCAATTCCCTTACGCATCGATCAATCAGCCCTACCGACCGGAGCGGAGAGGTGGGCTCGAGTGTCACCACAACATCAGGTTCGTAAGATTCTGTTTGGGCCAGCACATCGATCGCGTGAATGAGAGCCTCTTCCGTCCGGGATGTGTCTTTCGCGTAGACCTCCGGACGATCGATCACGTCGACTCCCGCCGCTTGCGAAATCGATTTGATTTCCTCGTCATCTGTCGAGACAACCAGCCGTCCAAGGCTCCGGGACGCGCGGGCAGTGTCCAGAGTGTAGCAGATCAACGGCTTGCCGAGCAGGGGGAGGATATTCTTCCGGGGCACGCTCTTGGACCCGCCTCGGGCGGTCACGACACCCAGAACTTCGGCGTTTATCACGGGGAGTGAGCTCCATCATTGCTCCTCGCGTGCTGGGTTTCCACCGTTGAGGAAGCAGATTCTGTGGAACCGATATCGCTCCACTTATAGTCGAACCGCACCATACCAAGATCAGGATTAGAAACGAAGCGTGGGTCGTCACCGGGCCTGGGATTCGACTGAATTTCGAAGCCGATCGCAGAGGAAATCATGTCCTGGGCCTGAACGTTTGCTCGTCCGGCCAGAACATACAGATCGACAACATAGCGACCCCTTCGCAGGTGATTCGGGCTCACGCGGATCGAGCGCTGAACGGTTCCGGACGCGGCGTTGTATGGCACGACCCCTGACGGGACAGCAAACACGGTCACCCCTTCCACGGTCTTGAACCAGCAGATCGTCTCGATCAGCTTGATGCCCGGGTCTACTCTGAGCGTGACAACCAGGTCGATATCCTCACCCTCGAGAAATACGTTTGTCGCGCCCCCAGACCTGCCGGACAACCCGACGGACTCGAACCGGACCTTGCTTTGTAGACCGCTCGTACCCCTGGGTGCATCCTTCAGGTCGACGTGTCCAGTGTCAGCCTGATCCAGATTCTGCCAGACGTACGCGTTCAGGACCTCCTCTGTCGGACCATATGATCGGCAACGTCCGCCGTAAAGCCAGCAGCACTTCTCGGTCAATTGACGAACAGAACCAAGATGATGACTGACGAACAGAACGGTTCGGCCGTCGCCGTGACTCGCCTCCTCCATTTTGGTGAGACATTTCTTCTGAAAAGCGAAATCCCCGACGGCGAGGACTTCATCCACCAGCAGAATGTCGTAGTCCAGATGAGCAGCCACGGCGAAGGCCAGCCGGGAGTGCATCCCGCTCGAATACCGCTTCACGGGGGTGTCCATGAAGTCCTCGATCCCCGCGAAGTCGACGATCTCCTCGAATCGCCTGGCGATCTCGGAGCGCCGCATCCCCATGATCGAGCCATTCAGGTAGACGTTCTCTCTGCCTGTCAACTCCGGATGGAATCCCGTGCCGACTTCGAGCAGGCTGGCCACCCTGCCCTCAAGTGTCACACGCCCCGTGGTCGGTTCTGTGATCCGCGACAGAATCTTGAGCAAGGTGCTCTTGCCCGCACCGTTTGCACCGACAATCCCGACGAGGTCCCCTCGGTGAATCTCCAGGTCCAGGTCCTTGAGTGCCCACACATATCCGTCATCAACGGACGATGGAGCCGACGAGAACACGGACACCACTCGTTCACGCAGCGTCAGCCCGGGTAGCCGGGATCCGATTCGATAGCGCTTCCCGAGTCCTTCGATCTTGATGGCGTAGTCGCTCACAGAGAATAGCTGGCTAGACGCCCTCGTCACGTCTGGAGACGATCGGATCACGCGTTGGCCACCAGAGGCCGAGTTCGGGATCATTCCACTTCAGCGTGAACTGCCCCGCCCGATCGTAGTATGTCGACTGTTTGTAATGGAAGATCGCCTCTTCACTCACGACCAGGTGTCCGTTACCGAACTTGGGCGGGACGAGGATCTGTAGCCGATTTGTGTCTGAGAGAACGAACGCCTCCCACTGCTTGTATTGCGCCGAGGATTCGTCCCAGTTGATGACCATCAGGTAGAACTTGCCCTTAAGACACGAGATCAGTTTCCAGGTCGATTGATCACCGTGAATTCCCCTCAAGACGTCCCGAGACGAGACCGAAATGTCATCCTGTACGAAGTCCACCTCGACCCCTGCAGCCTTGTAGAGCTCTTCGTTGTAGGTCTCCACATACGTCCCTCTGAAGTCCTCGAAGATCGTTGGTGGCGTCAGAGCCAGCACACCATCCAGCGTCGTATTCTTCACTCCTACCTGATCCAAGAATTCCTCCCGCTAGTAGACCATCTCACGTGTCTCCAGCCAGCGCTGCGTCTGCCTGATGTTCTCTTTGATCTGCTCCCGACTGAAGGCCTTTCCCCACTGGGTCTCCGCCTCATACTCGAAGGGTAGCCCGACCTCTTCTTCATCGGAGAATCGATACAGAAGGTGCGCGTGTTTGGCCCAATCCCGATCGATAAACTTGATCCCGTATTGTTCGGGGTTGTTGAAGATCGGGGAGCCTGGGACGGGACAGAATCCGGAGAGACTGATATAGTCAGGTTCGGTTTCCTCGATGAATCGGATGCTCCGCTCCACGATGTCGGGTGGTTCACCGGGGAGGCCGAAGATCAGACACATTTTGATCCGGATTCCCAGCTTCTTCGCGTTTTCCATGAACGAGCGGATCTGGGACTCGGTCTGCCATGCTTTGTCGATGATTTGCATGACCTGGTCGTCTACGGTCTCGACCCCAATCGACAGCTCGAGACACCCAGAGTCTCGCGCCTGCTTCAGCTGCTCGTAGGTGGCCACCGTTGTCGTCTGTCCTCGCCAGACAATGTCCGCCTCGCCAAGTACCTCGAACATCGTCGTGGAAATCTTCGCATTGGGGTGAATGGCAACCTCGTCGCGGAAGTTCAACCCCTTCACACCATAGCCATCCTTGAGATACTGGATCTCGTCACGCATCATCTCGCGGCTGCGGACCTGTAGGTAGCTGGGTACGTTGTAGACGCAAAAGGCACACTTGTAGACACAGCCTCTCGAGAAGTAGAGTGACGTGGCCGGAACGCCCCCATACTGCTCGAACAGAAGCGGATTCACCACCCTGTCTACCGGCAGAAGGCTGCGATCAGGGAAGGGCGTGTCGGTAAACGGAACCTCCCGATACGGCTGTTCATAGACCTTCTCGAGGCGACCCGATCGGGTATCCTCGACGATCTGCTTGAAGGAATTCTCGCCGGGACCCACGATGATCGCGTCAAAAACGTTCGCGCATTCCTCCGGGAGCATGTCTACGTGTGTGCCCCCCGCTACGTGCTTCCCCGCCGGGTGCCGATCACGGATCAGGCTCACGATGTTCGCGATCTCAACGCTATCCCCTGTCTTCATGATCCAGTAGGCGTAGACGTCGTGTTCACCGACATCAGAAACCGCCTCGGACAGCGAGTCGGCGGCGTGGCCACGGAGATCCTCGATCACGACCCGGGCATCGTCACGATCGAAATGTGCCTGGCAAACGGTCGCGTAGTACATCTCCCACATCGGCTGGAGCTTCAGAGGGTTCGTCCAGTAGTGCCAGGAGGGGACGACAAAACAGACAGAAGTCATGCACTTACTCCGTTCAGAGTTCTATACAGCCAGGAGGCTGCTCCGATACCATTCCAGGGTTTCACGTAAACCCGCCTCGAGCGACGTGCTTGCTTTGAAGCCGAGTTGATTCAGCGCTCGAGAGCAGTCGAACGTCCTGACGCTCACGTGGCGAGATCGTGCCAAATCGTGAACCACCTTCGCATCAGAGTAGCCATCCAGGTCGATGAGCAGGTCGAGAATCTCGTTGATCGTGCTGCTCGCCCCAGCCCCAACGTTGTATGCGCTGAATCCATTGCACCGCTCGAGCGCCAGCATGCAGGCATCCACAAGATCACCCACATACAGCAAGTCTCGGCCGTCCTCACCCGACCCCCAGACTTCGATCGGGTGGTGGCGCTCGACCACCCGCCGGATCATCGCGGGTAATGCGTGACACGTTTCGAACTCGAAGTCATCGTGCGGACCGTATATGGACGTCGGACGCAGGGCGATCACGGTCTCAGGGGACGACGCCTTGCGGACGTATTGCTCGCTGACCTTCTCTACAAACCGAGACAGCCACCCGACCGGTTCGTATGGTGTTGGCGGATCCTCACCAAAAAACGCCTCTTCTGACAACGGCTCCGAGCTCGCGGGATACCCTGTTGTGCTGCTCAACAGCAGCAGCTTTTCCACTCCCGACCGGGAGGCCGCTTCGAGCACGTTCGTGTGGATGGCCGCGTTCTCGGCCAGAGGACCGACCGGCGACGTCGCCATGACTGCCGTCGTCGATAGCTTCCCGGCGAAGTGACAGACCCATTCGGCCCCTTCGCAGACCTCCTGACACGACGTCCGATCTGTGAGGTCCGCGTGAACATATCGAACACCGTCGTGCAAGACCTGTGGACGATGGGAATGATACACCGCCGTAAGGTCGACCTCTGCACGACCGTGAAGACGTGCCAGGAAGTTCGTTCCGACAAACCCGGAGGCTCCGGTAATCAGGATGCGCTTGCGTTCGATCATGCCCTCAGAAGTCCAACCTTCGGTAGAGCGGCCACGGTACGAGCTTGAGTGCGAGGCCTACCAGGCGCCACCACTTCGGCAAAAAGACGATGCCTTGTCGGCGTCCCAGCCCTTTCACCATCTGCCGTGCAGCTGCCGCCGGCTCCATGGCAGAAAACATCAGGTTCTGCCCGAAGTTCAGGTTTGTCTTCACATAACCCAGTCGATACAGACACACCGTGCTCTGTGTGTCTGAGAGATGGTGTCTGACGGCCTCGCAATAGAACTCCAGCCCGTGCTTTGAGGCCCCATAAACGCTGTTGCTGCCCCGCGCCCGGACAGCTGCCACAGACCCGGTCGCGACAAGGTGGGCCCGATTCGATCGGAGATCTCCGAGAAAGGCGTTGATCAACGAAATCACGCCCGTGAAGTTGCTGCCCACGATGCCCTGAAGCAGATCGTCCGGGACCTGGCCTCGGTCATCCTGGGTGCTGTAACCCGCCGTCACAAACAAGGCATCCAAGCCGCCGAGTTCGGCGATAGCACGGGACCGGTATTCGACTGGGTCGAAGTCTCTGAGATCGATCGGAACAGCCGTCACACGGCCGTCGGTCCGGAGATTCAGGTCCGCCGCTGTCGCATCCAGGTCGGTGACGTCTCGCGACGTGATCACCAGCTGGTGGCCTGCTTCGGCCAGCACCCCCGCCAGAGCCCTGCCGAGACCCGCTGAGGCTCCGATCACCACGGCCCTCACAGATCCAATCTTCCCGTCAAGCTCGACCGGAATCGTCGCTTCGGATCGAGACGTGCAACCCCCTCTTTGAACTGTTCATACTCTGGATACTGCCGTCGAACGACCTCCGCGGAGAGCCGTGAGTCGACGTATACACTCGCGATCGCTCCCAGATCGGTATCTATTGTATCCAGTCCTCCCAAGAGTGCCCGACCACCAGGAGAGTTGAAAACATCGACCGTAAAGCTGATGCCCTCACCATCGTAGCTCACGAGCCGGCTGCTCCCACGAAAGACCTTCATCGACACGAGCGGGATCGGTTCGCCGAGATCGCGCTGCAATCGTTCGAGCTTCTCGAAGTACTGGCGATAGCGATCGAGCGGAATCAGTACTTTGTGCTCGAGGAACCCTCGGTTACCGTAGAGGTCGAAGTAGAACCCGAGTTTGGCCGCAGGGTACGAGACTCGGGTAAGCGAAAGGAGCTTGTTATCGGATCGCTTCATCATCGCGTGATACGCACGGCTTACGCTCCGCACACTAAGCTTGTTCATTAACGGGAGTCTGGCTTTCCTCCTGGAGGGGTCGAGCGGCTGACTCGACCAGTCCAGGTCAGCCATCGCATCCTCGTCCTCGTAGACACCGGTCAGCACGTAGCCTGCTCCGTAGGTCTTGCCAAACCCGGAAAGGTCGTTCCAGCTGTATAGGAGGTCGAAGTCTTCTTTCCGCTCCTGAACGCAGTCAGCGGTCTCCTCGAGACTCCTGACACGAATCAGCTTCTGCCGGATCACCCGAGACGGCAACGGGACCAGCCGTAGGACGGCCGAACAGATGATCCCGGTCGTGCCATACCCCCCGCACGTCAGTCGGAACAAGGGATCATCGTCATCCGCACGGCACCGCTGGACGCCACGATCTGGATGGACCACCTCCATCTCATCGACCCAAGCGTCAAACAGCCCCTCCTTATACTGGTTCTTACCGTGGACGTTGCAGGCGATGCACCCTCCGACCGTGATCTCGGGATGCCCGGGCTGCACAGGCAGAAGCAAACCGTAGTCGACAAGAAACGCCTGAAGGGCTCCGATGGTCATCCCTGCTTCGACGCGAATCCGTCTCTCTTCGGGCTCGAACGACAGAACCCTGTTAAAGTGCCTGAGGCCCACCGACTTGACGCCTTCCCCAAAGCTCGCTGCCACGTAGGAGAGTCCGCTCCCCCGGGCGATCATCGGTTGGTCGCCATCAATACCATACAAGCCCTGGTAGCGATCAGGTTCCTCGTAATCCACCTCGTGGTGCGTCTGCTGATCCAGACTCGCGAATGTAAACCTGCCGACGCTCATGGTATCCCACTCGATATCGTCATCGATGTCGATGCATCATCCAGGTCCACTGTCTTCTCGATCGTCACGCGTTCTGCCGGCGCATCCATCGAGTCAGTTCGTGAAATGTTGCCCACGGATATGAAACGACACTGGATCCGGGCCCCCTCCAGAGGCCCGATACTGGAGTGGATTTCATCCCGAATTTTCAGGAATGTCTGACCGATCGTGACCCGGCGAAGGCTGGTCACACCGGACGATCCCTTGCTGAGTGCGCCTGCGGACTGGTTCAGGGCTGTCCCACTCTTCAGCCGGTATCGATCGATCAGGGATCTCAACAGCCAGGAACCGGTCGCTGTCGTCGCCCCGACCCGAAGGATCAAGCGAGACAGGAACCCGGGGTATGCGAAGACCGGCTTGTTCATGGAGAGCGTCATCTCGATCCCGTCACCCGACAGGGACCAATCACGTCCGGGATCGTAGCCCTGCGAAACCCTCATATCCTCTCCGGATCCAACGTGGATGCCCAGATCTTCGACAACCAGCTTCTGGCCACGAAAGATCCTGATGACGCCACCGCCGGCAACGGAGACGTAAGCGTGAACATTGTCCCAGTGGAATACGCACACACCGGACCCTGGGTAGCAGGTCCAACCTTCAGGGTACGCGACCGAGTCGCAGGACCAGATGAATCGCTCTCGAAGCATCCAGGTCAGTAGCGGCAGATACGCCCAGCGGGCAAGCCGCAGATCATCGCCCAGCGTTGGAACCAGGCCTGGCCGGCCCACCGACACCCGGGCAAACAAGCCGGTGAACTGGGCTGCACGATCGTCCTTCGGAGACAGCAGTCCAAAACCGATCCGGCTGACATACGGATTCATGCACAATCCGGCTTCGGGAGAGATCGTACCGTCTGGATGAACGAGCGGCACCATATAGGCACAGAGACGTTGCATCGCAGGAATCGCACGCTCGTCGCCGGTCACCAGCGTATACAGCATCACGTAGTCGAGCAGGACCGAGCAATACCCCAGATCCATCCCGCCAACCTCGGGGAACCAGCCTTCCTCAGTCTGCCGCCCGAGTGTATGGTCGATCTTTGCCGCCGCCGCGGTTCGGTAGCGTTCCTCCCGCGTGACCACCCATCCCAGCGCGAGAGCGGCACCGGCTGCCGCCTCGTGGTTCGCCTTAACAGTGTCGTGCCGGCTTAAGAGCCAGTCACAGGCCCGAGTGAGAACTTGCCCAAGCGCCTCTCGATCTGAATCCGTGATGACCTCATCACCGAGGTAGGCGGCCAGACCGTATGCGATTGTCGTAAACTCAGTGGCCGCAAACCCACGCTCACCCTTATACCATTCGTCAAAGCTCCCATCCGCATACTGCGACCGTGACCAAAAGGTGAGGCCGGACGAAAAGGCTGAGCGCAGGGACGCCACCCCGGGTGCACCAGCCTGCTCCCGGATCGATTCGAACGCGGGAAGCGACAGAAGCAGCAAGGCGGGAGCTGCCTCCTGATACCGGGCGTCGGCAAACTCCGACGTCTTGTCTCGCCAGAACTTGTAGTCGAAACACCCGTAGCTTGGTGAGGCAGGATTCGCGTCCTGCATGCCAATCAAACGCCAGGCAGACTCGGCAACATACCGCGCCTGAAACGTGTAGTCGCTTTCGCTCACGCGAACGTCAGGCCTGGATTCCGCTTCCGCCATGCTCTGAACACGATCAGGTTGTAGATGATTCGATAGTAGCTTCGTCGACCATCCATGTGCTGGTCGATCATCCGGTTCAGCTCCTTCAGTGAGACCTCGCCGTCGGTGATCTCTTCGATGTCGGACAGAGCGTCCACCATCGGACGCATACTCTGCTTCAGCCATCGCGCGATCGGGAAGGTGAAGCCCTGCTTCCGCTGCCGGACAATGGGATCCGGAAACTGGCGTTGCTTGAGAACGTGCTTCAGCAGCACCTTGAGCTGCATCCGGCTGACCTTGAACCGATTGGGCAGACAGTTGGCGAATTCGATCATGGGAACCGACAGAAATGGCGATCTTGCCTCCAGGCTGTGCATCATAGCGGCGCGGTCGGTGTGGTGACACACAAACTCAGGCAGAAACACCTTCTGGTAATAATACAAGAGCCGTTGCACGGATGACATGCCGGAGGACACCTCGTGATACTCGTTGCTTATCCGAAAGGCGCCGTCAGTCCGGGTAGGATCGAAGAACCCGGGCTCGGCGAGGGGCATCAGATTCTTGAGCTCGTCTGCCGGGAGCGTGGATAACCAGACGCTGGCTCGCGCCGACCGGGCGGCGGGAAAGGCTTGCAGGTAAGCAAGTGCCCTGAACTGGGGTCCGACGTAGCCGTCGCTCCCTGGGAGCAGTCGGGTCACCCCATATCTCGCAAGGGCGATCAGGGAATCCGGAACGGCGTGGAAGACGCTCTCGAAGGGTACGCCGACAAACGGGATATATCCCCCGAAGAGCTCGTCGGCGCCGTCTCCCGTAAGCGCTACCGTAATCTCGGGACGACTTTGCTGAGTCAGGTAATACACGTTCACAAACCCGGGATCGGCCTGGGGTTCGTCCATCTTGTGCATGAGCCCGTCAAAGCTCGCCAGGAGCGCTTCCTGATCCATCATGATCGAGGTGTGACGCTTCACCCCGACGTGTTTGGCAACCTCCCGAGCCTTTGATCCCTCGTCGTAGTCCGCGTCTTCCATCGACACGCTGAATGACTTTATGTCAGGCACGAGACGATGACAGCTGTCGAGGACCATGGAACTGTCCACCCCCCCGCTGAGGAAGACTCCAACTGGCACATCCGAACGCATGGTGATTGAGCAGGACCGCTCAAAGAGTCGCTCGAACTCCTCTGCCGCTTCTATCGCGTCCACTTTGATCGTGTCCTGGCCGGGTATGGAGTCCCACCAGCGCGCGGACCGAACAGTCCCGTCGATAGACTCGATCAACATCCCGGGGAGGAGCTTCCGGACGCCCTGAAAGGGGGAGGTATCGGCCACGTAGTAGGCGTTAACGAGATACCGTCGGAACGCCTCCCGGTCGATTCGCCAGGTGCGGTCAGAAAGCTCCTGGAAAGCTCTCACCTCGGAGGCATAGATCAGGCCTCGATCATCGCTACAGTAGTAGAGCGGCTTCTGACCGAGAGGGTCGCGGAAGAGCACGTGTCGGCCTGTCTTGCGATCGTGAAAAGCTCCCGCAAACATACCATCGAGCCTGTTGAGGGCGCGGGTATCCCAGGCAATCAGGGCCTTCAGGAGTACCTCTGTATCGGACTGGGACTGAAACCGGTATCCCTCCCGACCAAGTTCCTCACGCAACTCCAGGTAGTTGTAGATCTCGCCGTTGAACGTGAGCACATACCGGTCATCAGCGGAATGAAACGGCTGGATCGCGTTGTCCGACAGATCGATGACACTCAAACGACGGTGCCCCATGTATACACCGCCTTCGCACCACTCTCCGCTCGCATCGGGGCCGCGGTGAACCATGCTGTCCGTCGCTCTCCTCGCGCAGAGGACATCCTGGTTCGAGAGTTCCTCCTGCCACTGGATCCAACCGAAGATTCCGCACATAGGGGCTTAGTATCTTGCTCCCGCACGTGAACTCGTGAACCTGCCGATCACGAAGTATTTGAGCCCCGACCATAGGTAGCGGAGCGCGCGCCGCGTCGGCAGATGCCAGAAGTTCAGGAGCGCCTGGAACAGGATGCGCGGTCGTAGATAAAACTTGCGCATGGCGAGTTGCGCGTGAGTCTCGAGGTCCTCCCGCGTCCGTCCGTGCGGTACCCACACAGCGGAGTTCTCCGACAGTAGATTGTTCTGATACTTTCCTGACCTGTCGAACGTCCCATACTTCTGCGCATCCACCCATAGTTCCGTCCCCGGGTAAGGTTCAGTAATCGGGAAGACGGCGTAGTCGAGGCCGCTGTCGATCGCGAAGTCGATGGTGCGCATCGTCTGCTCGGGGGTTTCTGTCGGCAGACCGATCATGAATGACGACTGGGTCTGGATCCCGTGGCGTCGAGCCATCTCGATCCCCTCGTAGTTCTTTGCCACAGTCAGATCCTTCTTGATCAGCTTGAGCAGGTCATCATCCCCGGATTCTCCTCCATAGGTGATCAGGTAGCACCCGGACTCGCGCATCAACGCCAGCATTTCTTCTGACACACAATTCGTCCGAGTAAAGCACATCCACTGGATGTCCCATCCCCTGTCGATGATCCCACGACACAGGTCCTCTACGCGCGGCTTGTTGATCGTGAAGATGTCGTCGTAGAACTGGAAGCTGTCGTAGCCCTGATCGATCAGCGTCTGCATGTCCTCGAGCACTCGATCCGTGCTGTGATACCGGAAGCTCCTCCCGAAGGTGAGCTTCGTCTCGCAGAACGTGCATTTGAAGGGGCACCCTCTGGAGGTCAGCATGTGTGCGACCTTCTTCCCCCGGATATGCGCCGGCGGGAAGTAGTGCTCCATGTCATACAGGTCCAGAGCGGGAGAGGGGAACATGTCCAGGTCATCGACCAGCCCCTCGCGTTCATTCTGTATGATCTCGCCCATCCTGGATCGGAACCAGATGCCTTTGACCTCTCGCAACGCCTTATCGTCGCCGAGTGCGTTCATCACGTTCCGTATGATGATCTCGCCCTCAGACAGCACGATCATGTCGACATCCGGCGAGTGGAACGCCTCCTCGGGGAAGACGGAAACCTGGGGCCCCCCCAGGATCGTCGTGATACCGGGGGAGATGCCCTTCGTGATTTCACAGATCCGCGCGCATCGCTTCATGTTCGTGATGTAGGCGGTCATCCCAACGACACGCGGGTTGAAGTCTCGAATGTCCTGCTCAACACGATCGATCGGCCAGTCGTTGACCTCGTAGTCGATGATCTTGACCTCGTGTCCTTGGTCTCTCAGCGATGCCGCGATGTAGGCAAGACCAAGCATGGGCAGTTCGCCAGCGGCAGCGGACAGCCGACCATAGGACTCCTCCAGAGTCCCTGGTGGGACGATGAGCAGGACACGTTGCGACTCAGTCTTCCTTGGAGGCAACGACGTCAGGCCCTTGTCCGGCTTTATCACACGGGCGATCTGCTTCTTCTCGGCCTCCGCAGCGGCCTCATCGAACTCGACTGCCGTGGGTTCGCTCATGACTCTCCAATCTACCGGTTGATTTTGCCTACTCTGCGCCTTCGACGAATACGACCTGCAAATATGCGGGCATAGCGACCCGGCCTTGCGGTCGCTCCCACTTCAAACGGCCATCCTGCTTCCGGTCTTGTATATATGGTACCTGCCTGCCCGAGACGATCAGTGTAGGCGCGTCCGTCAACGCCTCTTCCAGCGTCGGGTAGGCTGCCCGGACCCGTCGGTCTCGTGACAGTCGCTGGGCCGTCTCCTTGTCTCGTAGCGACAGCTGCCAGAAGGCCTGCGCGACGTTGCAGGCATCCGGGATGTAGCTCACAAAACTGAGCACTTCGCCCTCGGGATAAGTCTCCAGATGTGTGTTCACCTGAGCTGATATCTCCTGGGCGAGGGCATGATTCGCTGCCGACACGGGTACCACGACACGCGCGTAGTCGACCAGAGACAGCACGAACACTGTTGCCCCTACCACAAGTCCTGTAGCCCACACTCGCTTCCCCAGACCAGCCAGCCATACCATTATGGCAGGAAGGACAACAATCACATTGTTGTAGTAGCGGCTGGAGTTGTAGTCTCTGGCAACTCCCTGGATCAAGCTCGCGTCGGCGGCAGAAACCAGATTGAGACCGACCGTAACAACAATGAACGCACCGATTGCCCGGTCCCGGTCGCGGTTTTCTGCGGTGCGAACCGAGCGGACGATAGCCCAGCATCCGACAAGAAGTGTCGCCAGGATCAGGGCGTGCCACGGCGAGGTACCCAGAAAGCCAAGCAGGTCGGCCTGCCGCACGAGATCGACGGGCGACAGATCGCTACGCGCCGCACCACCTTTCGACAGGATGGCCGCCACTGCCGCTTTCGGGTAAACAAACGCGAATAAGTTTACCCCGACTGCCCAGCCGAGCAGGACACTCCCCAACGAGTGCCAGCACCACTTCCGAAGGTGAGACCTGAAAACGCTCCAGGCCACCCCCACCGCGACAAGACCAAGGGCGACGTGGTAGCTCGTCCCACCAATGTCTTCGATGACCGAGCCGTTCCAACCCATTGTGTCGTAGACGAGCCGTGAAGCGACTCTGCCGATGGCTGAACTGACCACCCACGCAAACAGGACCACTCCGGCACCGACCATCAGCTTTCCACGATAGGATCCGTGATCCGAGCCCAGCCTCAGCCGACGCCCGACCAGCACAGCTGCGGCGACACCGATTAGTGTGAGCAACCCCAGATACATGATCGACAGGAGGAATCCGAGCATCCAGTAGACCCCGCCAGCGACCTGCGGTCGGCCGTCAGCAATCAGGTAGACACCCAGCCCCGTCGGCACGAGCAATACCCCATAGGTATGGTAGGCTGTCAGCGTTGGCGACAAGGCAGCGACACCGGGCATTACGGCTGAAAGTGCAGACGCGATGAGAATCGGCAGGTTCGGTATGTCGTGCCGAACTGCCATCGTCGCGCCCCAGCACGCGGCCAAAGTCAGCGTGACGTAGTTGACGCCGATACAGAACAGGCGGAAGCCCTCGAAGGTCAGCTCCGGGGCCCCGAAGGCCCAGAAGTACAGAGCCGACAGCTCGGTAAGCGGAACCCCTGGATGGTGGCTGATAAACCGACCCAGGTTCCACCCATCAGACAAGACCAGTCCACCACCAGTAGAAAAGAGGATGCCGAACGTCTCGGCCGCAAACATGTCGTAGTCTCGCCGGCCGATCATCAAGTCGGACAGGTAGAGCAGCCAGAACGGAAGCGAGAACGCGGCGAAGGCGGTCACGTGCTGTCGGCTCGGGAGTATCACGATGGCCTCTCGAACCAGTCCGCGGGGCGGTCCTTCAGGTAGTCTCTGCACCAACGCAGATTGTCAGCCATGTGCTCGCTGCCTTCGAATATCAACTCGCACCCTTGTTCTGCAAAAGTGAAGGGCACGTGACTATAGGCGTGGAAAGCTCGACCGACCCGGTGCTGATTCTCAGGCGGAACATACAGCAGCAGAAAGCCCGTGCCGCCCGCGCCGAGCAGTTTCCCACCCAGCGCGCCGTGCTGGCGCGCCGTTGCATAGAGGTGGTCGATCAGGGGTGTGCTGACCATCCGACTAAGCTCTCGCTTGTTCATCCAGGCTTCGTGGAGAAGTTCACCAAAGGCGTCTAGATTCTCCTCCCCTTCAAGGATGGATCTGGCGGAGTCGACCATCCTGTGCATGCGTCGAAGCGTCTCCTGGTGATCACCGAAGTTGGAGACCTGGTCCGCCGCGATCTTCGAAGCTGTCCGGCTCGACCCGATGTAGAAGAGCATCAGCCGCTCCTGCAGCCGGCGTATGCGCTGGGGGGCAGCGTCTATGGGGGTCACGGCATAAGTGCCATCTCTTCCGAACTGTATGACGTTGAGGCCTCCGTAAGCCGCTGCAATCTGATCTTGCGATCCCACGACCTCTGATAAGATATCTCGCTCGAGATGTGTTGCCTCACGGACCAGTCCGTCACGGTCGATCTCGTCACCGAGCACGGTCTTGAGCGCCTTGATCAGACCGACCGCAAAGGACGAACTGGACCCTATGCCCGACCGAGCCGGTAGATCACCCTGGTGGTGGACTTCCACCCCGATGGAGTCGTCGAACCCCAGGTAGATCAGGGCCTCACGCACTGCTGGGTGCAAGACTTCCTCCACGCTGTTTGGCGTCTCTATATGCGACCATACGATCCTGTGGCGAATGTTCGGGATCGGAGGATGGACCCGACAGGTGATGTAGCAATGCTTGTTGATCGAGGTGGACAGAACAGCTCCCCCCTCTTTCTTATACCACTGAGGGTAGTCGGTACCACCGCCGAAGAACGAAATCCGAAAAGGTGTCTTGGTAACGATCATTTCACGATAAACGATTGCTCATTGTAGGTATCGAACAACTGATTCAAGGCTTCACAGTCCATTGGAGGGAGTCCGGCCGCCCGGCAGTTTTCTTCTACGTGCGCCGGAGTGAGCATGCCGGGGATCACGGTGGAGATTTCCGGATACGAGAGACAGAAGTTCAAGGCAAACATGATGTCCGATTCCTCGTCCTTGGTGTCGAATCTCCGGATACCCTGTGCCCAGAGTTTCCGTTGCTGGATCGACCAAAGGGACCGATGGTCGTCCACGCCGAACGCTTCGTCACCGGCATATCGACCCGTCAGAAACCCGAAGCACAGGGGTGTCCGCGCGATCAACCCCACGTCTTCAGCTCGAGCGAGTGCGAGAAGCCCACTCGCCCGAACCCGCTGGTCCAATAGGTTGAAATTGACCTGAATCACACGTACGCCGGCGCGAACGAATGCTCCGGCGTCCTCTGGACGTGACACGGAGACTCCGACCGCGCCTACCTTCCCCTCCTCGACTAGCCTGCCAGCCCAACCGCAGGTCTCCACCGCTTGGACGATGTCGTCTTCTCTAGGGCTGTGCAACTGAAGCACGTCAACGTAGTCGGTGTTCAGTCGCTGAAGACTCCCCTCGACCGACCGCTGAACGTGGCTCGCGTCGAAATTCCGCTGCACTCTTGACACCATGCCCGCCTTCGTGGCGATCACGACATCCTGCCGGCAGGCCCCCAGCCCTTTGCCCAACAGCCGCTCGCTCCTCCCGCGACCGTAGCAATCCGCGGTATCGAAAAACGTGATCCCGCGTTCGAGCGCCAGTGCGATCGCATCGAGTGACGTGCGATCTTCGGTTACACCGTATGAGTCACCGCCGAGGCCCCACGTTCCGAACCCGATTTCCGAAACATGCAGATCCGTTCCGCCAAGTCTCCTATACACCATAAGCCTTGCCCCGACTCAGAAGGGACCTTTGAACCGACGCTCGTGGGAGTAGAAATCCTCACCGGCCAGGTCGACCTGATCCAGACCAAGCTTCCTCTCAATGGCCCTAACGATGTCGACAGCATTGGGGTAGAACTCGTTCTCCAGACATCTGACAGTTGGGCACGGCGTGAATGCGAAACCGATTCTCCCTACAGGCGATTTCAACCGACCAAAGCACTTTTCGCTAACCCTGGCAGCGATTTCAGCGCTGAAACCACTCTCACACCAGTCGTTATCTGCAACAATGCAGTGTCCAGTTTTTTCGACCGACTCAAGAATGGGTGTTTCATCCAGAGGTGCGATCGTCCTTGGATCCACGATTTCAACGCTGACGCCGTGTCGCGCAAGGATCTCAGCGGCCTTGAGAGCTTCAACATTCATCCATGACGTTGCGACAATCGTAATGTCGCTACCGTCTCTGAGCACCTGGCTCTTCCCGATCGGAATCACGAACTCACCTTCAGGAACATCCTCCTCTGCCCAATACAGCCATCTGTGCTCGATGAACACGACCGGGTTATCGTCCCGAATCGCGGAAGTGAGCAATCCCTTGGCATCTCTTGGTGTTGTGGGTATGACGACCTTTAGCCCCGGGATGTGAGAGAAGTACGAGTGCAGGCTCTTACTATGCTGACTACCCTGTCCCCAACCTCGTCCAACAATGGCTCGAATAACGAGCGGCACCTTCCACCTTCCAACTGTAGAATAGATGTAATTCGACACCATGTTCACCAGTTGGTTCATCGCCAGTAGGAGAAAATCGACACGTATATGAACATGAATTGGTCGGAGGCCGCTCATGGCTGCTCCCAGTCCGAATCCAACCATCGACTCCTCGCTGACCGGCGTGTCAAAGCACCGCTCGGGGCCAAACGCATCAACGAACCCCTCCAAACTCCCAAAAATGTGTGGTGGGGTTGGCACACCGATGCCATACACGAAAACGGTAGGATCGCGCTCCATTTCCTGATACGCAGCTTCGTGGAGTGCCTGACAGAAGCTAATCGGCCTCATGAAAAACCCCCCTACGGAGTTGGTCCCCGGTCGGATACGGCGCGACCTTAGCGTTTGAGATTGCCTCCACGATTCGCGCCTCGACTTCCTCTTCGAGCACTATTACCTCATCACCCAGGCCTTGCTCGCAGAGGCGCTTTCTTTGGAGTTTTACTGTGTCACGTTCTTTCCACCACGCCAACTCTTCCCCCGATCTGTATCCCAGCGGCACGTCGTCTCCAATACCAACGTGCTCCAGATACCTGAAACACCTGAATCGCAGGAAAGCGGGGGCCCCGTTCTTGTGGACGGCATTGATCGCCGTTTGCGCAACTCCGTACACCTCTTCGACATCATTCGTTTCCTCGTCGAAGACCTGAATGTCAAACCCACCAACGACCTCTGCGAGGGACCGGAAGCCCTGTCGATACTGTGTTGCGGTAAGGACTGAGAATCCGTTGTCTTCGCAGACAAAGAGCACTGGCAGCCTCATTAGGCTGGCAAAGTTGATGCTCTCCCAGAATACCCCTTCGTCAGTTGCGCCATCCCCAAAAAAGACACAAGCCACGCCGCCTTGGCCCGCTATCTTCTCGGCGTAGGCCGCCCCCAGAGCCAGCGGAATCGGGGCAGCCACAATACCGGAGGAGCACATATGTCCTCGCTCCGGGTCGGATAGATGAAGTGACCCCGACTTTCCCTGTCCTACCCCGGAGGCCTTCCCGTAGAACTCGGAGAAGAACCCTTCGATATCCATCGTCTTCGCAAGAAAAGGAGCATGGCTCCGGTATGATGAGAAGATCCGGTCTTCAGCCTTAAGCGCCGTGCAGATACCGACTGGTACCGCTTCCTGCCCCATGGACATGTGCATGGGAGTTCGCATCTCATCCTCTGGATACAACTGGACGAGATACTCTTCCGTCCTCCGGCAGACAAACAGACTTCTGTATAGGTCAAGACCTTTACACTCGTTCACTTAGAATTCCCTGACTAAAAGTGTCCGGATATCTGGGGCTCATGTTCCTTCACCCCATACAGATAGGCGCCTTTCTTATTCCCCCACCAGATGACCTCGCGACACCAATCATCCCAGGAGTCCCAAACGTGGCTTGATCGATCGATGCGGTACTCGTAATCGCCTTCGACCAGCGGGAGTGACTGCCCGAGTTTGCCTGCCTCATAGGCCTCCCGCACGTTGTACTCGGCACGGACCACGACATCTTCCGTCGCGAACGGCCGCTTCAGGAGTTCGGCATTCAGGGCAATCGCATCCTGGATGATCCGCTCGGGAACCAATAGATCCTGGGCGGCCAGCCAGTCCAGCAGGGCCGACTGAGCCTCGTCGTAGAAGCTCGATATCCGCCCACCGTGAACAAGCTCGATCAAGGCAAGCTCGTCGGCTGGCCACCAGATATCCAGAAACGTCGTCGAAGGGCAATACTCGGCGCCCCCCCTCTGAATGTCTTCGGCCTTCGCAAGGAACCGCTGATGGAGTTCAGACAGGGTTGGATACCGGTCGAGCGACCCTTCGGTAAAGACTCGGATAAGATCCCGAAACGGGATCGAAAACTGCTCGTGCAACAGCAACAGAGGAATCTGTAGTACCTTGTTGAAGTAGTAGAACTGGCACGTCCAGGCCGTCGCTCGTGTCCGGACCCAGTCAGGTTCGGGGCACGAGGCCGTCCCCACAACCAGCTCCTGGCGCTCGAGGATTTCATTGTCGGACGATTGCAGCGACCCGTGGATGTTCACGACCTCGGACTCGACGATCACCATCCCGTTCCGTTCTTGATAGGCAGGATCACCCATCTCCGCGTTGGGCAGAATCGACAGATTGTTGAACTGGATACGATTGTGCTGGCCGTTCGCCACAATCTCGGATGTCCCGGCCAGGAAACTCTCGTAGGTCTCACCAGGCAATCCAAGGATGAAGTCCGTGTATGTCTCTACGCCATCGCTCGTGAAACGTCTCTGGAGTTCTTGATAGGTGTCTGACGAGATGTTATCCCGCTTGATCTCTTTGAGCGTCGTCTCGTCGATCGACTGAAGCGACAGCGTCACGCCTTTGTTGAGCCCCGCATCGGAGAGGATTTTCTGGACCTGGTAGGCCCGATCAGTCGCGTTTTTCGTGTTCTGGACAGACAGCCCCTGCGGATATCCCGTTTCCAGTCGGACCTTCGCCGCATACTCGGCGATATCGAGGTCACGGGGAAGGATTCCGAAGTTCGCATCGGCACAGAAGACATACTCGATCTGGTGACTCGCAAACCAATCGATCTCGGCAAACAGTCGGTCGAGATCGAACCGATAGACCTTGCTGGCCACCGCCGACCCCCAGTCACAGAAGGTGCACGCGAACGGGCAACCGCGGTTTGTCTCCCACAGGGCGATCCACTTGACTCCCGGGGCAGACGCGATGAGCGGGTCGAATACCCCTTCGAGATACGGGGAGGGCACATCACCCAGTTCCTTGATCCGATCCCGCTTGGCAAAAGTCACGGGAGCCCCTTCCCGCAGGTAGGTCGTAGACGCAAGCTCACCCCAGTCGCCCGATCGCGCCCTGTCGATCCCGCGCTCCAGGACCTCCACAAACGTCGCTTCACCTTCACCGTGACAGACGAGGTCTACACACCGGTTCTGTTCGACAAAGACCAGACCCCGATCCGGAATCTGCGGCCCTCCCATCACAACGACGACGTCCGGCCGCGCGGCCTTCAGCTGCTTCGCAATCTCTAGCGAGATCCGGATGTTCCACACGTAGGTCGAAAAGAACACGATATCGGCAATTTTGAGCTGTTCGACCGCCACTTCTGGCGGAACCCGGTCATAGATCGGCAGCAGAAACTCGAAATCAGAAGGGTTCGACAGATACTTCAAGGCGTATGCCTGAAGGATGCCGACCGAGTAGGGCAGGTAGCTCTGTCCCGAGAAACTGTTGTTGATCTGAACCAGACCGACTTTGACACGTTCAGCCATCGATCATCTTCCCGCCCGGCCCATCAGGCCGAAGGCTCTTCGTTTTGCTCGACCAACACGGTCCATGAGCTGGTCGACCATCCGATACCCACGGTGACGGGCACGCTCTCCGGAGGAGAAGTAGACGGTCGGATCCGCTAGCAGCGCACATGTTTCTTCATCCACACCGGCCTTGTGTCTAAGGATATGCACGCCCTCGTCGACAAACCGCTTTTCAATCAGAATCGCCCCCTGTGCAAGGCATCGGTCTGGGTCGGACACGCTGCGATTCACATAGACCGCATCACTGACCAAGGGCTGCCCGTAAGGGTCCGAGTACCCGGGCGGAACATAGTGTGTCGGTGCCTTGAGGGTCTTGTATCCCAGTTGTTCCTGATCGATCTCAAACCGGATCAAGTCGAAGCCACTCCCACGCAGCAACTGATCCACATCCGAGAATAGCTTCTGACCGACTCGGACGGGAACAAAGCACGTTTCAACGACAACGACACCCACCCGATCCAGGACAGGAGAGGCTCCTTCGAGGACTTGATATTCGAAACCTTCTACGTCGATCTTCAGGTAGTCCACATTGGAGATCGAGTTCTTCTCGAGAAACGCATCGAGGGTGATGGTTTCGACCTTGATGGCCTGCCTCTCATCGAACGCCGATGTATCGATTTCGGAAATACGATCAGAGAACCTCGTGTTGCCAGCGTGAGTTTGGATCTCCGATAGACGTTCCCGGTCGAGGACAAGCATCCCAGCCATCCCTGCGCCGTGCCTGTGATAAAAGGTCTGTTCGCCGGGGGCATCCCCAAGAGCGTGACTGAAGTACTGCAGTGTTCGGTAGGTTGGAGAGATCACACCTTGCCGAGCTGCGTCCGTCGACCCCGTGACGAGCTTTTCGTACTCCTCAGGGTTCGGTTCAAGGCCGTATGCGTCTATCCTACTGGCGAGTCCAGGGAGGTGCGTGACGCCGTTTCGGGCGCCCACGTCTACGAACTGAATGACAACGTCCCGGGACTCAAGCAGTTGGACGCAGGTTCTTGTCGGTACGTTCACAACGATTGGTCCGTTCGTGTGAGACCTGTAGGCATCGTCTGGTTACGCAAGGCTCATCTCACTCAACGACGAAGTATGAAGTCCGCGATGCGTGTCTGAAACGCTCCAGCCGAATGTTGTTCAATCCAAGGACCTCCATCACCGCACGTGTCTCTCCGGGCGCGTCGTGATCGTTCAGCTCATCGAACCCGACGATACTGCCTTTGACCAGCCGGTCCTTGATCGCCTCGAGCACCACCTTTGTAGGCTCGTAGAGGTCGAAATCGAAGTAGGCCAGGGCGATGATCGTCTCAGGATTCTCCTCGAGGTAGGCCGGCACCGTCTCCATCCCGTCTCCCTGCACGAGCTCGTATTTCTTTATGTGGGAGAGCGGGTTCTCCTGCTCGTGGTAGTCCATCACTGTGCTGAGATATTCGATGTAGTTCTCCGTGGTCGTCAGATTGCCGACTCCGATCAGCTCGGCCTCCCCATCCGCATCTGAAACCGACGGGAAACCCGTAAACGTGTCGAAAGCGACGATCTTTCGATGGCGGTTAAATGGCTCGTATATTCCACGTAATGCGGAAAACACGGCGACGTTCTGCCCCCATCGTGTCCCGAACTCGAACACAGATCCGTGGATGTCCACGATCTGCTGATAGACGTGATTCAGGAAGAGCAACCGCGACAGTTCCTTGGAACTGATGAACAGTCCGAGATTGGACAGGATCTGTTTGCCCGGTATGGGACAGTTCCTCAGGTGTGTCGAGAAGTCATTCCGGATCGAGTCTTCGTGGTTGCTCGCGAAGTCTCTCAGTTCGATCGCATCCTTTTTGGCCGTACTCATTACACTACTTCCTCCGGTAAGCTGGATTCATCGAGCAAAACTGGGATGGGTCGCTTCCCGTCGAAGGCGATCACCCAGGCCCAATATCTCAATCGCCCTTCGACGAGGTCATAGTAGCCCGGTTCCTGAGATGGGGTGACCCGGAACGGTTTAAGCATCTCTCCGCCTTTGATCTGCTCCGACAGTTGTGTCGGACTCGGCGACATTCCCAGCGCGTTCTCACGGGCCTGATCGACCGTCCTGTAAACCTTCTCTTCGTCTTCACGAGCCGGACGGATTCTGTCCGTGTCCATCTCGACCGACTTCGGCGCACAAGCGCTGGAGATCCGTTCGATCTCCCCATCCGTCAGCGCGATGTCTGCGCTCCGAGCATTCTCCTTGAGGCGCGTGGGGTTGGTCGAATTCGGTATGGCTACGACCCCCTCGTGAGAGACCAGCCATCGGAGCGCGACCTGGGCGGGCGTGGCGCCGTGAGCTTCCGCGATCGTCTCCAGAACGGCGAGGTGGTCGGGCCCGTTCGCGATCCGGCCGCGATGCAACGGGCTGTATGCCATCACCGTAATCCCTGCCTCCTGGCAGTACGGAAGCAGATCGTCCTCTACCCCGCGGTCGAAGAGATTGTACTCGACCTGCAGCGATTGAATATCCCCGGTCGGCAGAGCCTCACGCGCTTCTTCGAGCTCTGCGAGCGAGAAATTGCTCACCCCGATGTGTTCGACAACCCCACGTTCTACCAGCGAGCCCATCGCTCCGATCGTGTCAGCCAGCGGAACATCCGGGTTCGGCCAGTGTATCTGAAGCAGGTCGATCACATCGCAGCCCGTCCGTTCGAGACTCTCCGCGGCCGAGGCTTCGACCTCTTCGGGACGGGTCTTGCCGGGACGGAGTTTGGTCGCCAGACAGACCTCCTGTCTCACGTCCGCAACCGCCTGCCCCACGACCCGTTCTGAGTGTCCGTCCCCATAGACAGGCGCCGTGTCCAGCAACGTCATGCCAAGGGAAATGCCGAGTCTGATGTTGTCGACCTGGTCCTCATAGCGCCCGACCCGGGTCTTGTAAGAACCGATGCTGAGGCCTTGACCAATCGCGGACACGGAGATGGCCGTCTGTCCCAGAGCCTTCTGTATCATAGCTTGACCCAGGTCTCTTTGTTCTCGCGATACCAGGTGAGCGTACTCCGGATACCATCTTCGAGGGACGTTTTCGCCTGGAATCCTGTCAGGGTCCGGATTTTTTCGGAAGACACGAGCCGCTTCGGGATAACAGAAGGCTTCGATCGATCGAACCGGATGTCAGCATCACCATAGCCATCAACCCGAGCGATGGTTTCTACGACCTGCTGAACCGAGTAGCCCTTACCAGACGAGACATTCACGGTTGTGTAGTTCCCCTCCACCCGGAAGGCCGAAACAATGCCCTCGATCAGGTCCTCAATATAGATCAGGTCCTTCACATCTTTACCGGTCCCCCACACCTCGACCGGTTGGTGTCGGTCCGCAATCCGCCTCAGAAGCGCGGCCATCATGTGAGACGTCTTGAAGTTGAAGTCATCATACGGCCCGTAGGCATTAGAAGGCCTGACCACCAGCACCGACATAGGGTCATCGATCTTCTCCGCATAAGTCTGGCACAGGATCTCTGTGTATCGCTTCATCCAGCCGGAGGTGAAATAGACCTCGTGGGGTGGCCCTGACCACGCATCCTCCTCCCGGGCGGGTGTATCACCAAGGGGTGGATACACGACATTGCTGCTGACGAAACAGAACTTCCGAACGCGCGCGGCATACGACGCCTCAAGCATCTGAGCGTTCATCACGACGTTCGGCGTCACGTGGACGAGCGGTGTCGTCGCAATCACACCTGCACCGGACGTGTTGGCCGCACACATAAACACGAAATCCATCCCGTCTGCCGCCGTGTGGCACGCATCCAGGTGGGTCAGATCTGCCCGAAGGTATTGGACCGCGTCGTGCTCCAGAAAGGGCTCTTGCTTGTGAAAGGTGGCCCTGATCTGACATCCCTCCGCGACCAGACGCTGAATCAGATGCGTTCCGATGAATCCCGTCCCCCCGGTGACCAGGACGTTTGCACCCTCGAGTCGCCCCATACCCAACCGCTAGAACGGCCCCTTGAACCGTTTATACACGTCGGCCATCGACTGCTCGTCAGGCAACGGAAGTCCGTGGCCTGCGTTGCCTGTGACGAGTTCCGCGATCGCGTCAGTCAACGTACTCAGGTTCGGATAGTAAATATCCTCAAGCGCTTTCGCCGTCGGACAGGGCGCCGGTTCCATGCCCATCGTCACGACCGGCGACTTCAGCGCTCCAGGGTCTCTTTCGACCACGAGCCTGCAGATTTCGGCTGACACGCCGTAGGCTTGCCAGCTGGTGTCGGCGACGATCAGACGTCCTGTCTTCCGGACGCTGTCGATGATCACGTCGGCGTCCGGGTGCGACACGCAGTTGAGGTCGATGATCTCGCAGTCGATCCCGTGTTCCATCAGGTGCCCCGCCGCCCGGACCGCTTCCAGGGTCATGATCGATGTCGAAACGATCGTCACATCCTTCCCTTCGCGGAGGCGCCGCGTAGATAACGGCTCGAACCGCTGTGATTCCTTCTCGAAAGCCAGATCATACATCAATCGGTGTTCGAGGGAGATGACGGGCCCGCGAAATGAGCTCGTTGCGTGTCGATAGTCCACAAGAATCGACTCCGGCGTCGCAGGCATGATGACGGTCAGGCCGGGGATGTGGGCGAATAAAGACTGCAAGCTCTGCGAGTGTTGTGCCCCCTGCCCCCAACTCCTCCCGATCACCATTCGGATCAACATCGGGATCTCGAACCGACCGCCGAACATGTATCGATACTTCGCCACCAGGTTGACGATCTGGTTCATCGCCACCAGCGCGAAGTCCGCGCGGATATGCGTCTGGATCGGATAAAGACCGTTGAGGGCAGCCCCAACGGCAACCCCCATCATGCCTTCCTCTGCGAGCGGCGTATCCAGCACACGGTCGTGGCCGAAGTCCTCAGCGAGGCCAGAGGTCGTCCCGAAAGTACCCTTGTGATCCGTTACCCCCTGCCCGAGGATAAGTGCGTTCGCGTTGCTTTCGAGCGCCTCGCGCATCGCGGCATACAGTGCCTCACGATATGTTATCGTCGACACGGCCCCTTTGGTTTGCACAGCGTCGATAGTTTCCTCCTCCCTACACCACGTCCGACAGCAACGCATCGGACCCCGGCCACGGACTATCCTCGGCAAAAGCTGCTGCCGCATCGATCTCAGCCGTGATCTCAGGGGTAAATCGAGCAACCCGCTCCCCATCCGTGATCAAAGGATCATGCGCCTGCCACCGGTCGAGGTCCCCCTGGGACCGGTATCCTGCGTCGTGATCCTCCCCGGGGCCAACGTGCTCCTTGTATCGGTATGTGACAACCTCGAGGAACCGAGGTCCTCCGGTCTCCCGGATCGAGTTCACGCTCTCGGCCATCGCCTCGCGCACTTCCGTGAGATCATAGCCTCGCTCCATCCGCACACTCTGGATACCGTAGACCTTGGGCATATCGGATATCCGATATGCCTGACGAGAGGCAAGATCCGCGTGCACGGCCAGTTGGTTGTTCTCGCAGACAAAGACGACTGGCAGTCGATGCAGCGCCGCAAAGTTGAGCGACTCGTGAAAGACGCCCTGCTCCGTTGCCCCGTCACCGAACACGGCTACGGTCAGTTGGTCTTTACCCAGCCGCCCCGCGGCCAGCGCAGCACCGACCGCGTGCGAGATCGTGCTCGCGACAACAGCCGACGAGCCCATGAGCCCGGCCTCGGGAGCAGCCAAATGCATCGAGCCTGCCTTTCCTCCGCAGACCCCAGTGGCCTTACCGTAGAGCTCAGCGAACATCTCCTTCAAGTCGCCACCCTTCGCCAGGTAATACGAGTGGGATCGATATGAGGCGAATAGCAGGTCCTCCTCACGCAATGGCTGGCAGACACCCACAGCCACGGCCTCTTCTCCGATCGACAGGTGAACGGGGCTCTGGATTCGATCACTCGGGTAGAGATCCACGATCCTCTCTTCCACAAGCCGAATCCGTAGCGCGTCGTAAAACATGCGATCGTAAAGGCTAAGCGACTCCGTCAACACGTCCTCTCTCGGCAAAGAACTCCTCGGCTTCCCGATACGACTCCGGTGTGCCGATATCAATAAACCCTGTTTCGCGCTTCAGGGCCGCCATCTGACCTGGGACCAGTTTGGGAAATACATCACGCTCCAGAGAACTGGGTCCGAGCTTCGGGATCGTGTCGACTACCGAGGAACGGAGATGGTAGACGCCGGCGTTAATCCACCCAGACCGTTTACCCGAATCAGCCCGCTTTTCCTCGAAGCCCTGAACCAGGCCATCTGCACTCAGCTTCAGCGCCCCGTATCTGCTCAGGTCGTCGACTTTTGCGGACACCAATGTCGCGTCCACCACCTGCCCGGTCGACCACGTCAGGAAGTGACCTAGGTCGACGTCGACATACGAGTCGCCGTTGAGTACCAGTGCAGAAGACGCCTCCAGGTGCGTCCAGGCCAACCTGACAGCTCCTGCCGTCCCCAGGGGTTCACGCTCGCGTGAGTAAGTCAAACGCAGACCGCCGTATGAAGCGCCAAAGTAATCCTCAACCGAGTCCGCCGCGTAACCGGTAGACAGGACTACCTGTCGCAGGTCCGCCTCGAGCAACTGGTCGAACAGATAGGCCAGGAAAGGACGGCCCAGGACCTCCGCCATTGGTTTCGCGACACCCGATACGGCGGGCCGGAGTCGAGTCCCTTGCCCTCCGACCAGGATGATCGAAGTATCGGTTCGGTCAGACATTCGCGTAAATCACGTTCCTCAAGTGGTCCAGCGTATCATCGACAGTCTGCTCGAACGTATACTGCGGTGTCCATCCCGTCGCATCCTGAAACTTCGACATGTCGGGTATCTGAAGCGTGACGTCGGTCGGACGAAGTAGCGCCTTATCTACCACGATTGACGGACGTGACTCCAGGCTTGATCGACCGATCACGATATCGAGCATCTCCGAAATCGTCATCGTCCGGTTACCACCGATGTTGTAGACCTCTCCCGGCTCGCATTTCAGGACCAGTTGTCGGTAGGCTTCGACGGCATCCCTTACATCAGCGAAGGTCCGGACCGAATCCAGGTTGCCAACGCGGATTTCCGGCTCTCGTAGCCCTTTTTCGATCTCCACAACCTGTAAGGCAAAGGCCGGAAGCACGAACACCGGCCCACGCCTCGGACCGGTATGCGTGAACATACGCGTCCGGATGGTCTTCAGTTGGTGCGTCACCCAATACTGCATCCCCAGCAGGTCTTTGGTCACCTTGCTCACGCCATACGGGCTGATCGGCCGGAGAGGATGATCCTCGTTCATTGGGACGTCCTGGGGCCGCGGCTGGCCGTAGACCTCGGAGGAGCTGCATACGTGGATGACCGGGTCCTTTCCCGTCCGGTCCCGGTGCGCAAGCAATGCCTCCAGCAAGTTCGCAGTTCCCACACCGTTGACGTCGAGTGTGACCCGCGGAACGCTGTAGCTGTAGGGAACAAACGACTGCGCCGCCAGGTGGAAGACATAGTCGGGGTCAGCCTGATCGACTGCTCTGCGCAGCGACGCTTCATCGAGCAAATCGCCCATCAGGAATTTCACGCGCCGATCGTGCATCAAATGGCGCACGTTTTCGTCGGGGCTGCGCCACCGTCGCAACCCGTAGACGAGCGCCTCCGGGTGCTTCTCCAGCAGGTGCGACGCCAGATGACCACCGACGAAGCCAGTAATCCCCGTTATCAGGATCCGCTTACCATCCATCTCGTAGACTCTTTCCTCCAGCGATTAGCGGTCGTTGTCTTGATATGCCCTCACAATCTTCTCCATATCTGTCGCCATCTCACCGACGGATTTTTCAGGCGCGAACCGCTCCTCGTAACACCTGCGCCCTCCCGATTCGATGCGTCGACGCAGCCCATCATCCTCCAGGGCTCTCTCGATTGAAGCCAGAAGGGCATCCGGCCCATCGGCGATCAGAGCCGTTTCTCCGTCCACCAGCCCTGGGGTGGTTTCCTGTTCCTGGACGGTCGTCACCACGCAGCACCCGAACGACAGCCCTTTTATGATCCTGCTGCGAGACCCCGTGGGCACTGGCGTCGGAACAAGCAGGACTTTGGCCGCACGAAGTTCCTGGCCAAAGTCGTCTACATAGCCGCGCAGTTTCACGAAGGGATAGGTCAGAATGTCCGAGAGCTCTGGTGGAATATGGATATCCCCGATCAGATGGATCTCTGCACCCTCTCGCTTTCTGCGTGCGAAACGTGGTAGGATCTCCAGGAGCGCGTTGAGATGCATCAGGGTGAACGTACTGGTCGCACCTACCAAAATAATCCGATCGCCAACGCTCTCTTGCGCCTCATCCTTCAACTGCCTCCATCGTTGCCCGGCCTCGTCGATGACGGGCATATGGTAAAGCTTACAATGGGGCGCACCGTGCTTCTTAAAGTCTTCCAGATAGTCTTTACAGAACTGACCGGAACCCTCGAGCTGCCCCAGCAAGAGTGCTGACTTGCGAAAGGTTCGCCAGGCCTTCAGCACCAGGAGAAGGGATGCCCAGTTCCGCCTGATTCCACCCACGTTGTAGCGCCAGCGTGCTCGGACAACCTTGTAGATGTTCTCACAGATCGGCCCGAATTGGGGCACGCCTGGAATTCCCGCACACCACGTAATCGCTGCGATCCCGAACGGGAGGAGGATGTCCGGCTTCCTTTCGGCCACGTAGCGCTCGAGTGTTTCTCGAATCGCTGGAGCGTGCGCGACAGATGGGAAGAAGTCACTGATGCTCGCTCCAATGCGACTTTGTCCTCGTTCCAGGGCGATTTGTCGAGCCGACCTCAGAGATACCGTTTCAACCCCACGAGACTCAAGCGTTCGCAACTGCTGAACTCCGATTTTCTCGTCCTCATAGTCTGGAGGATCGACAAACGCGGTGACGACGTTTCCCTGAGCAATCAGTTGGTCAATGAGTGCCAAACCCGTTATGTTCGACCCAGAGTATCCTTCACAGGGAATCTCTTCACCAACGAAGAAGATCTTCATTGCCAGCCTCGCAAGATCACGCTACACAACATCAGCGAATACTCGCTCCGTCCGACGGAAGTACCGCAGACCAAGTATCAACAGGCCGACGACCACACACCCAGACGTCAGAACTGTCGACAGCCCGAACCCAGGCTTCCCCAGCAGGGCCCATCGAAAGCCCTCGATCACCCCGACCATGGGGTTGAGGCAGTATACCACCCTCCACGCCTCTGGCACCGAATTGGTCGAGTATGCCACAGGTGAAGCGAACATCCAGAACTGCGTCATAAACGGGATCGCATAGCGCACGTCACGATATTTCACGTTAAGGGCCGACAGCCACAGCCCGACGGATAACGCGGTAATAACCGCGAAGACCGCGAAGAGCGGCACGTAGATCGCATTCCAGGTTGGAGCGATTCCGTAGTAGACCATCATAGCCATAAGGACCAGAAAGGAGATGGCGAAATCTACACACCCGGCAAGCACGGATGAAAGGGGCAGAATAACTCGTGGGAAATACACCTTGGTGAGCAATGTCGACTGTGCGACAAGACTGTTCCCCGACTGCTGGGTCGCGTTTGCAAACAGCTGCCAGGGTAGAAGTGCGCAGAATGAGAATATCGGGTATGGCACGCCATCGGACGGAACTTTGGCCAGCTTACCGAACACAAGCGAGAACACAACCATGGTCATGAGAGGTTGTATCACCGCCCACATCGCGCCAAAGACAGTCTGCTTGTAGCGCACCTTGATGTCACGCCACGTCAGTAAGTAGAGCAATTCCCGGTAGCGAATCAACTCTTTGACCCAGGCACGCGACCACCCATTACTCGCCTCGATGACGAGCTTTTGAGGACTCGTCGACAGTATCATGCCAACTTTCTTTCTGCTTCGACCACTGTCGAATGCGACCAGTCGAGAGTTTTCATCAAACCGTCCTCCAGCGACGTCGTCGATCGAAACCCGAACAGGTCGGCTGCGCGTGTGACGTCCGTACACCTTCTGGGCTGGCCATTGGGCCTGCTCGGATCCCAGACAATCTCGCCGGTATACCCGGTCAGAGACCGGATCTGCTCGGCAAGGTCACGGACAGACACTTCCTCTCCGGACCCAAGGTTCACCGGATCGGAGCCTTCATATCGTTCGGCACCCAGCAGAATGCCCTCGGCGGCATCTTGCACGTAGAGGAACTCGCGTGTCGGCGATCCATCTCCCCACATAGTCACCTGCTCATCCCCATTCGATTTCGCCTTGAGAAACTTTCGGATCATCGCGGGTATCACGTGCGATGTCTCGAGATCGAAGTTGTCTCCGGGGCCATACAGGTTCACAGGCATCAAAAAGATGCCATTAAACCCGTACTGCTGGCGATACCCCTGCAATTGGACGAGAAGCATCTTTTTGGCGAGCCCATAAGGAGCATTGGTCTCTTCCGGATAGCCGTTCCAAAGATCGTCCTCACGAAAAGGAACCGCTGTGAACTTGGGGTATGAGCAGATCGTCCCGATCCCAACAAACTTCGAGATCCCTGCCCGACGTGACTCCTCGATCAGATGGAGCCCCATGGACATGTTGTCGTAGAAGAACGACCCAGGACTAGATTGGTTTGCCCCGATCCCCCCCACGACGGCCGCGAGGTGTAGCACGATATCCGGCTTTACATCACTCAGTAGGCATCGAACGGCTTCCGGCCGCCTGAGATCGCACTCCCTGCTCCTCGGCACGACCACCCGCTTGCACCCTCGCCGCTCGAGCCCCGTGACCACGTGCTTGCCTAGGAACCCCGCCCCACCGGTGACGAGGGCCGTCGTCTGCTGCCAGTCGATGGAGCCCATCACGCCAACCTCCATATCTTTTCCGGAGGAATGCCTTCTGCCAGCAAACGGGCTTCTGCCTCGTCCGTCGCGTCGGGATCGGTGATCAACACACAGTCCCACGCCATCTGGTCGGCACAGTCAAGACTCTTTGCCGGTATGCCGTGGAAATCGATTGGTCCGGGACCGTCCCTCAAGACGCCTACGATTTCGGCCTGACGATCATCGAGCCCCAGGATGATTCTGGCGATATCGTTCTGCCCGAACAGTGCCACGCGATTCATGCCGGCTTCGCTCACGCGATCAAGACACTGTCTGAGCCTGTCCTCGATCTGGGAATAAAAGTCGAGCGTGTATTTGAGGAAGCCGTAGGTCAGTTGCGATTTGGCCTTGAAACCGGCGGGGGTCAGGATATACAGGTATGCCCGCTTGTCCGGATTGTGCCGAACCTTCTGAAACTTGACGTAGCCCTTCTCAAGGAGTTTGTGCAGGCAATAGTTCACCTTTTTGAGGTTCAGGCCGGTGACTCGGGCAAGCTCTCGCTGCGAAATCCGACTCTTGTCCTCAATGGCCTCCATAACCGCCAGAAGTCCCATATCCTCTTTGGCCCGAGAGCCATGTCTTAGCATATCAAGCATAGACCCACCAGATTGTTACGAATGGAAACGTTCCCTAACGTAACGATCTGTCGCAGGCAAAGCAAGCCCTTACTTCTTGTTGATTTTTGGTGACTTGGCTAGGAATGCGAAATGCTGGACGGTCGGAGGACCGACCAGATACCAGCAAGCGAGTGGACCGAGAGAAGGCCGGACAGCCCGAGTAGCGGCAAGTAGACGGCGTTCATATGCCTGGGTTGATACTGGACCAGAGATACGACGGCGAGCTTGTAGATCAGAAGGACCAGAATCGCCAAAATCGCGGGATCGAGCGTCGGTCTCCGGTAGCTCGTAATCACGGCAAGGCAAACCAGGACGAAGAAGAAGAGCCGGAACCCGACCAAGAGTCCGTAGTACAACCCGTATAGCTTTCTTTCGACTGGCAGTAAGTGCTGAAGCACACCAATACGACCGAACTGAGCCTTGAGTCGCTGGACCTCACCCTCGCGATTCCCCGTCACGGTAAGCGTGTATGGTTCGCCAACATACAAGCCGCCGGTCAGTGCGCTGGCCAGATTGTGGATCACCTTCCATCCGAACGCACCTGGCCTCGCGCCTACAGAATCGGTAAACGCACCGCGCAAAAGCCGGTCACCTTCGACCGAGTGAGGGGAAACCGGTCTTCCCGCGATCGCTTCGACTTTCTCGGTAGCCTCGTGATCGGTGTGCGTGATACCCCACGGATTCCCGGGCACCTGACCCAGGCTTATGTAGAGCACCGCACCGCCGTTCGTTGCTGTTGCCCGGAGGACCCCATACTCGCCGTGTATGGCTGCTACCCACGGTATCAGCAATGCGAACTGGATCAGACACGCGAGAACGGCCCCACAGACACGTTGCTTGAGCGTAGCGTGGCCGAACACGACCAGGGTCACGGCAGCGCAAAAGACCAGTGCGAGGTATTCAGACCTAAACTGCCCAATGGCTCCAACAGTAACCCCAAGCAAGGCGGACCACTTGAGCTCACCGCTCGCCAGGGCTTTGGTGAGCGCGACCACCGCGACCAGTAGAAGGAAAACAACTGGCGCGTCGGGCCACTTCACGGACATCACCGCCACGTAAGGTAGAAGCAACGGAAGATGCCACCACCTCAGGCGGTATGAAAACGCGGCATAGAAGAGAGCGGCACCGGAAACAGTCAGGAGCCACTGGACGCCCAGCAGACCGACCTGGTTATGCGTCAGGCTCAGCAGGTATGGGTAACCCCAGAGCGGGTAGGTCGCGAAGGGTTTGGAAGGGTCGTAGACGTAGCCGTGGCCCTCCAGGAGGTTTCCGGCAAGGATAAGTTGAGAGCGATAGATCTCTTGCTCTGCCAGATGGCTGAAGTTCGTGCCGAAGAAAACAGCCGAAAAAACGGCGAAGGCGACCCAGACCCGACCGCTCCGGCTTGATACTATCGTGAGCCACTCACGACTCACCACGAAGTGCTCGCCTCAGACGCTGCGATCCTCCGTCTCGGCCAACGCGACGTAGGAACTCGATCGCGAAGGCCAGCAGAGTCCCGAGGCAAGCGCCAACGGCACTGCCAATAGCGGCTACTTTACCCAAACTTTCCTCTTCATCTTCGATTTTCCACACTCTCGCCCGGTAAAGTATCTCTAAATTGCCTGAGTGGCCTTCCCGTAGGCTAGTCAGTTGTTCCCACTCTTCCAACGTTTTCTGCACGAGGTTGTCACGGATCCGAGCCCGTCGCTCAAGCTCCCTGTATTCCCTCCTAAGGACCTCAATAGACGACCGATCCACCTGGCGGGACGTCAGCTTCCATTCACCGGATATCCGTTCCCTCAAGACCGCCGCAGAATCCTCCACTTCCAAAAGGCTCTGTTGGGCTAGGTCTAGAAACGCCTGAATCGATCGCTCCCGGTTTTCTCCAATCATCCTGTCGTATTCGAGGAGCGACTCTACAAATGCGTTCGCAATTCCGGCAGCCGCGTACCTATCCTCGGATATGACAGTGAAGCTTATCAATCCGTTCTCCGTCCTGACGGTACTCATTTCCCTAAGGATGTCGAGGTTTGCTCGTACGGTATTCCCACCGAGATAATGGTCGATTCGAGAGGAATCAACACCAGCGTCGTCGTTCCCCCATAAGGTAAACCTCCCGAGCAGTTCTCTCCTGAAACCTGGGGCTTCCAGGACAGCCTGCAGTGCCTTGATATCTCGGCCGATATGGAGGCCATCCAAGCTCGTGAATGCAGCGCTCGCCTCAGCCTGGTACTCCACGGATACCTCAGTCACCGCCTTTCGAAATGTAGAAATCGCCCCGCAGAGGATGATGGCAGTCAGCACCAGCAAGCGGTGTCGAATCAATACCGCGAGGATATCGATCAGATCGACTTCGGACCGAGCCGTCTCGCGATGATCATCCATGGAATCCCCTATCTTGTGAGAAAGTCGACTTCATCAGTAGTCGACCTGGAAGACTAGGTCGAATGAGGGAACATTGGGTGGGTACTGCCATGCACTTCCCCATAGTTGCGAAGAGCTCCCTTGTCCGTGAATATACCAGTTCGATCCCGTGAGAACATCGAACCCGGGGTGCGCCTGGGGAAGGATTCTCAGGGAGAGGATGGCACCCGCCCCTACATATACAGGATCGAGTAGGAATGTATAATCAACTGACAGCACCGCAGGTCGAGCATCAATAGTGGAGGAGGCAACCACCTCCTTACTTTCGTTCAGGACCTCAATGCTCACGCTGAGAGGTGTGGCACTCTGGTTCCGGCCAACAACACGAACGGCTCTGAGGGTATCACCTGCAGCAACGAAAGATTGTCCCCAAACTTTCTGATGGACCGGATACCGATCCCGCAGATCGGGTTTCTCTATTTCGGAGGCGTAGGCAAAGTCACCCTGAAATCTCGGAATCCGGAGCACACTTTGCCCCGGTGTCGTATCGAGCCATCTCAAATGCCGATTCTCAACCGGAGCACGAACGAAGGTGTTTCCGATCACCCACTTGCCAAAATCGAAGACAGGCCCACTCTTCCAGGCCACCTCTGGCCACAGGTTGTCGAAAGCAGTAACAGGACTCATTGCCTGCTGTCGAGGTGACATTGACGCACGACAGACCGATGGCAACACCGCGCACAGACACAGCAGTGCGATCTTCCAGTACAGCTTCTGCCCTGTCCTGAGGCGGGCGACCAGATCTGATGCATAGTGGACCGCTGGCAGGATAAGCGCCATCCCAAGGGTTACAACGACATCGTTCTGAGCCAGCCCGCCAGTACCCGCAACAACCACATACAATGCCGCATAAACGAAAAACCAGACGTATCGGCGGTAGCCGGCTAATGCCGCAAGACTCCCGAGCACAACTGTAAGCATGCCGCCATCGATGGCCAGCGAGGAAAACAACGCCCAGTGGTCAACATCATACCCTTGCAGTCCCACCAGGGACTGTGCGGCATCCTCCAACCTCAGCGGTAGATCGAAACCCAGATGGGGTGTCACCGCAGTGTAGGTACACAGATATATAAGCAATCCAATACCTGCCACACGGGGCGACCTACGCACTCGGCTGGCCACCCAGACCACAAACAGCAGGGCGCCTCGGCATAGAATCGCGGTCGATATGGCACACGCGACGCAGGTCAAGACGTCGATCGGGTTGATCCGAGTCCTGTCTCCGCGATCCTCGGCCATGAACCAGAAGACCAGGTTGTGCAGGACAGCGTAGGCGACCACAGGTGTCAGCTTCGACGACACCAGCAGATAGGATGGCATCATCGCCATCCACAGCGTCGCGACGCCAGCCAGTACAGGGTCAAGTGTGCGACGCGCCAGTCCGTAGAACACGAGAACGCCAAGGATGGCCACGATCAGGTGAATGTGCCGGAAGCAGGCAAGCAGTTCGCCGTATAGGTGAGGACCGATCCTGAGTGGTACGTTTGTATAGCGATCGCCCCCGATCTCCGGGAGCGGAATGGCGCCCTCCCTGACCTCCAGATACGTCTTGGGCACGGCCGTAAGGGCCAAAAGGTGTCCGTAAACTGAATTGCCTTCGTACTTGTACGAGTCACGCCCCCGGAGCACGTCCAATGCGACCCCGAAGACGTTCCTCTCACCCGCGTCTGAAAAGCGCGTCGCATCACCGTCGTGGGACGCGATCCACACGATCCCACAGGCCAGGAGCATCAGGAGGAGGCCAATACGCTGTTCGTTTCCGTTCACTTATCTACCCTGACCTCGAAAGCATCGAAGACGCTGGCTGCTTCGGCCGTATCGCTGTCGACGCCAACGGTAAGGATGACATACCGAACGGATGGCCAATCCACGCCGTCCCTCTCGAGGTCACCTCTCACGTCTCGGTGAAACTGATTCCATATGCCGACGGCTGATCGCCCGGAAAAATCTATGTCGAGCTCCCGCCAGTTGTAGGGGCCGGATCTGGCCAGAGAGTAGACATTCCGGTGGACGACTCGCAGGTGACGATCCACAGCGGCCACAGATAAGAACACGTGAGACCTCAGAATCTGCGAACTTAACAAGGGGCCATAGGTGAAAGTCAATGCATCACCGAATTGGCTCCCCGACACGATCTGCGTCAATCGCGCCCCAGCCTGGACCCACGCTGCGTTCTGCTCGCCTTCACCGGTGACACGCACGACGCGACCATCCACGTGCCAGGCCCTAAATGGATCGTCTGCCTCGAAGGACGCGTTCGTCAGGGAAAACTCCGCATCCCAACCCTTTTCCCGGAGTGATTCAGTCAGGTCACCGTACTCTGCCAGGGCATTGTGCAGCCTGGGATCAGGGCTGATGTCGAGCTTGCCAGGCCCAAAGGCCAAATACTGTAGATCGCCAACGATCCAGGCCAGGGGCTTCGTCGGAGACAGACCGATAAGTACAAGAATGGCAGCCACAGCGAGACCCCGCGATACCGACCCGCGCGTGGTCTTGAGCGCCCGAACGTGCTCTACGAGACGGTCAATCAGGCTGACCAAAACCATGGAGAACGGAAGAGCGATCGCAAAAAGGACCTGTATCAGGTGACTCTTGTAGATCGGGGTTGTCTCACTCCCGCCAGAAGCCACGACGTAGAAACCCAACACCACGAGGCAATAGAGCCCGAACGGCAGTGTTCGCTTACGCCAACAGAGCATCACACAACCAATCGGAGCCACCAGCGGTATGACCGAACTCTCCATCAACTCCGAGGTTTTGCTGTAGAGCGTGTAGACAGCGTCGAGCCCAAGCGCGCTGTTGGACGATTGGCCGAGCATGTAGAACGTCGAATTCAGGTAAACCGAGAAATCCTGAAGCGTGCTGGGTGACGGCAGATAGAAGCCGAATAGGATGGCCAGTGTCGCCACCACGGTATTGGTCGGGAATCTGAACCGGGTCTCGATGACCTGCTGGTTCGGCGACCACACCCACGCGACCAAATAAGGCAGGGCAAGGATGGGAAGCGTATTCAGCTTGTGCGCCACGGAAAACCCGGCAAGCCATCCGACAGCGCAGAACCATCCATACTTCCTCGTAGACTGGAAAAGCACGGCCGCATACACAGAAGCCATGCACCAGAACAGCCCTGGGATATCTGGTTTGGTAAAGCCACTCCAGGCAGAGTGTTCGTTATTGAGAGCGATGAGAAGGGCGATAACGATGCCCTGGGTCCTGCCGGCGATCTTGCATCCGATCACATACCCCAGGATTACCGTCGCCAAGGCGAACCAGGTGGTCACAATCCGGTCGAAGTAGAGGAGTTCAACCGGATCGAGGTGAGCGAGGTCACGGAATTTGCCGGCCCAGGTCCCGTGAAGGTAGTACGGAACGTTGAAAAGGGTGTAGACGCTTCGAGCAGCTTCTCCGTAGGTGTAGTCGCGGTTTGCCAGGTTCCCCGTGACCATATACGCTGCGGACCCCAGGGCCGATCGATACTCATCGGGGAACAGCGGATGGTGGAACCCATATCGTTTCAGATATCCCAAATAAGCGGCCAACCCTACGATGAGCCCGTCAACGCCGATCCTGGGGGCCCATTGCTTCCAGACGTCACTGGCACGACTGGCAAGATCCTGGCCGAGGGTCATGAGGACCTGGAATCCGGAGAAGTCAGTCCCAGAAGCAACTCGCGGCCGAAGGTCCTGAGCATTCGGAGTCCCGTAGGCAAAGACCTTGCATAGCTTTGACCACCAATCCGCTCACCCTCGTTCGTCGGAAACTCTTTGATCCGGAGGCGGGCTTTCATAGCCCGGATGGACGTCTGGTATTCGATCGTATACCCGTCACTGTCGGGCCAAAGCTGGGCAAAGGCCTTCTTCGTAATCCCACGGTATCCGTTGATCGTGTCGGAAACATACTCCGAACTCCTGTTCCAGACGCCGTTAGCTGCGAGGGTGAACGTCTGGTTCGCCCACTTGCGCCATCTGAACACATCGACGTCCTCTTCGTTCACAGCGCCCTTCATCATCCTAGAGGCGATGACGAGGTCGTACCCTTGAGTGAGATACTCCACGAAGGTGGGGATATCGGCAGGATCCTCATTCCCGTCAGGACTGAAAAAAATCATGGCATCGGTCGACGCAGCCTCATATGCGATTCGGAAGGCTTCTCCCCTGCCACGAGATGGCTGCTCGACAATCCTGATGCCACGCTCGGTGAAAAATTCTCGTGTCCCGTCAGTCGATCCGCCGTCGACCGCGAACACCTCGTCAACGCGGTGGAAGGGAATCTGATCATGAAGCGCGCGAACGCCGTCAATCTCGTTCAATGTCAGGATGATAAGGCTGGTTCTCAAAGGCTTCTCCCAGAAGGTTAGCCGGACAATCGTGCCTCCGGTTGGGCGGATGGCCGTCGATATGGTCATCCCACCACGCCTGCGTCCATCTTCGCTAGTCGACTAACAATAGCTAGCGAGGGACTTCCAACGTGGACACCGATCAAATCTGTGTCCGTCGAAGAGACGCAGTTGTATGGCGATGTTGTTGTCACCGACAACAAAGCCCCTATATTACTCGCCGACTTATCTCTCCCGCAGGCCAATGGTCGAGAACTGTCTACCTGATCATTCGCCCAATTGGCGTGAACCAAACCAGGCATCTCCTGGCATCTGAACCGACAACCAAAAGTACGCGTAGGCCGCCTTGGTAGGCCATCGTCCTTCTGATCGTCGTCATGCTCCTTTCGGTAGAAGCGGCGACATACCTGATATACAAGGTCAAGAATGGGTGGGACAGCTCACTATCGGCGAACCTATACTCGCACACCTACGAGGGATTGGGCTTCTCGAAATACACCTACCGCTAGGGTTATGGCCCGTTCAGGGGCTACCGACTGACGCCGAATAGCGTCGTAACGGACAACCTGTCCGACTTGCCCACCAGCCTTCAAGTCGATGCGTTCGGGTTCATCAAGAACGACACCTCGGAGGATCGTGACCTGCTGACGAAGGGTCCCAATACCTTCCGAATCTTCATGCTGGGTGGATCGACCATAGCCGGCATTGGGGCAGGAACCAACGAGAACACCATTTCCACCCACCTGGAGCGGGCCCTCAACGCCGCATCGGACGGCCCCACGGGTCTTCTTCGAGGTCATCAATGCGGGCGTGGGAGGGTATCAGTCTACTCTCGAGTTGATATACCTGTCATAGGAGATTGACCACTACCCCCCGGATATGGTCATCTCCTTCAACGGATGGAACGACCTTGAGGGCATTCTGGAGGCCAACTCGACGCCAGGCCACGTGATCCCCCATCAGGATAGGGGCACTATGATCGAGCTGCGAAGCACCGGATCGACAACCTGAGAGCCTGGTTCACCAAGTTGGGTTCAACGATCAGGCAGGTGGCCGAGGAACTGGACTCTCGCACCGTGAGGTTTGTAGATCTGACCGGCGTGTTCGACCAGACAAACGAGCAGGTCTATGTCGACTCGGGACATTACAAGGCGGATGCTAATGGAGTCATTAGCACCAGCCTGTCCGAGATCCTCAAGGATATGGTTTCGAGCACCGAATCAGCCCCCTGACGAACATCGACCACCTGCTCGCCTTATGTTCGTCACGACGACCTCATTCAGGCTGCGTGGATCCGGATATAGTAGTCTAGCGTCTCCGCTAATCCCTCTCTCAGGGCAACCCTCGGGGCAAAACCTACCTTCTCGACAGCTTTCCGTGAATCACATTTCCGACGAGGCTGGCCCGCCGGTTTCGACGTGTCATACTGAATGTCGATATCCATCCCAGAAAGGTCGACCAGAAGCTCGACGAGTTCCTTGACCGTGGTCTCCTCTTCAGCCCCGATATTGACGGGATCAGCCTCGGCGTAGCGCTCGGCCATCTCGATCAGGCCTCGGGCAAAATCAGTCACATATAGGAAGGACCTCGATTGTCTACCGTCACCCCAGACGACCAAGGGGTTCTCTCCTTCGATAATTCGGCGAACCAGTGCAGGAATCACGTGAGACTTCTCAGGATCAAAGTTGTCACGTGGACCGTAACAATTGTAGGGTCTCGCGATCCCGACTTTCATTCCGTATTCCGCAGCGTAGGCCTGACCAAGATACTCTTCCATACGCTTCGACCAGCCGTAGCCTTCGTTCGTGGGTTCCGGTCGATCGCTGAACCCCTCGTCCTCAGGAGTGGGAATCGAGCAGTGTCTCGGGTAAACGCACGCAGAACTCGTCACAAGGAAGCGTTCGACCCCCTCACACCTTGCGGCCTCGATACAATTCATATAAGCCTGCAGGTTGTTTCGAAAAATCGACGCGGGATGGGCCACGTTGTATTCGATCCCTCCCACGTCTGCGGCAAGATTCATCACGACATCCTGCCCCTCCGTGACCGCACGACAGTCTCGCTCAACCATCAGATCAGCAGCCTTCACCTTGATCTGCGATCGGACCGATTCCAGAAAACCGTCCCGTCCCTCGGTGCGAACGGGCACCGTTACATCGGCACCCTCAGCCACCAAGAGCTCGACGACGTGACTGCCGATGAATCCTGCTCCCCCCGTGACGAGCACGCGCTTATTCTGCCAGAATGAAGTCACCAGGATCGAGACCCTCCGCAGCAATGTCGGACTCGAGCATGAGTCTCACGAGTTCTGGAAAATCCGTCTTCGGCGCCCAGCCCAGCCTCGACTTCGCGAGCGCCGCGTCCCCTTTGAGTTCGTCTACCTCCAGCGGCCTGTAGTATCTGGGGTCGATCTCGACGTGGTTGTCCCAGTCCCTTCCGACCATCCCGAAAGCAAGCGAAACGAACTCCCGAACGCTGTGCATCTCGCCGGTGGCAATCACGAAGTCATCGGGTTCATCTTGCTGGAGCATCAACCAGATCGCTTCGACGTAGTCTTTGGCATACCCCCAGTCCCTCTGGGCGTCCAGATTCCCCAAGTAGAGCTTGTCGTCCTTCCCGGACAGGATCCTGGCGACCCCTCGAGTAATCTTCCTGGTCACGAAGGTCTCACCCCGCCGCGGAGATTCGTGATTAAACAGGATCCCACTCACCGCATACATCCCATAGGCTTCCCGGTAATTCCGCGTCGCCCAGTGTGCGAACATTTTGGCCGTGGCATACGGGCTCTGCGGCTGGAAGGGTGTCGTCTCTGACTGGGGCACCTCGGCAACCTTCCCGAACATCTCGCTCGAAGACGCTTGGTAGAACCGGCACTTCAGGTTGCTCTCACGGATCGAATCGAGAATCCGAAGGGTCCCGAGAGCGTTGATCTCCGATGTATACTCAGGAATATCGAAGCTGACCCGGACGTGACTCTGGGCGGCCAGGTTATACACTTCATCGGGCGAGATACGATCGAGAATTCTGCTAACCGAAGAGGCATCGTTTAGATCACCATAGTGAAGGTGCAGACGGACGTCATCCTCGTGCGGGTCCTGGAACAGGTACGCGATCCGGCCGGTGTTGAACGAGCTGGATCGGCGGATGATGCCGTGCACTTCGTAGTCCTTTTGCAGCAAGAGCTCGGTTAGGTAAGAGCCATCCTGCCCAGTGATCCCAGTGATGAGCGCTTTGCGTCTGCTCGACACGCTATACCCTTTTGAAGAACTGCCTGAATGTTTCTAGAACGTGATCAACCTGCTCGTCACCCATATACGGGTGGCACCCGATGTAGAAACCCGAAGCGTTGATCCATTTCGCCACCGGGTAGGCATCCTCCAGCAAGCCAAACTTGTCTACGTAGATCGGCTGGTTCAATAGAGGCATCATATCGCGTGTCTCGATGCCGTTTCGTTCCAGATGACCGATCAGATCCAATTTCCTGAGCGCGGAATCACGAATCACGATCGGGAACATCATGAATGCGTGCTCCGTATCCTCCGGCCACCAAGGCAACTGGATCGACTCACTGAATGTGCTCAGCCCCTCGATCAACCGGGAGGCTGTGGTCTTGCGTCGCGCGACAAGCGTATCTGCTTCCTCCAGCTGGGCTAGCCCGACAGCAGCCTCAAACTCGGTCGCTCGGAAGCTGTGACCGAACCGTACGAAGTTAAAGCGGCCCTCGGCGATCTTCAGCCTTTCGTCGACGGTGTCGCCCTGATCATCGATGTTCAGGTATATCGAATCTCGTCCGTGGTTGATGATACTCTTGCTGATCTTCGCCATCTCGGGATCGTTCGTCAGCACGAATCCCCCGACGCCCGTGATCAACATGTGGGCCACGTAGGTCGAGAAACAGGCCAAGTCGCCCCACGCCCCGACAGGCTTGCCCTGATGGGACGCGAACATTGTCTCCGCCGAATCCTCGATAACCCTCAGGTCGTGCTTCTGGGCAATGTCACAGATCGTCGACATCTGGGCCGGCTGACCAAACAGATGAACAGGCAGGATGGCACGGGTCCGCTCGCTGATTTTCGACTCAATCTGGTCCGGGTCGATGTTATACGTCCTCGAATCCACGTCGACGAAGACAGGATTCAGAGCGTTCAAGATCACCATATTCGAGGTTGCCACGAACGTCACAGCCGGCACGAGGATCTCGTCACCATCCTCCCAACCGTCGATTTCCTTCAGGCAAGCAATCGCGGTATGGAGAGCGCTCGTCCCGCTGTTGCAGAAGGCTGTATAGTGCGCGCCGTGGCGCTCACCGAAAGCGAGCTCGAAGGCCTTGCTGAATGGTCCATGGGAAAGCCGGCCCGAGCGCAACACCTGGAGCAGGTAGTCCTCGGCCCTTTCTGGGACCTCGTAGTCGCCGACGCGAACTTCGAATCCCGAAAGCGGCTTTTTTGTGGTCTGATCAGTCATTCATCGTTTGGCGGTTGACACTCCGAAGGCAGCCAAGCTAAGGTATCACGAAAGTCGATTGGGAACAAGAACTTGGGTCAGAACGACGCGACAGACCCATCAATCATCCGGGGCGATCTCGATGCCCGTAACAAGGGCGATCACCCTCTGAACGGGGTAGGTGAGCACATACACGGACATAAGGAGAATCGAAGTCGCCAGAGACGAGCGAGCATCGCCGACATAAGTGGCGAGCCCCCCTTTTACCTTGCGGAAGACCCAGATACTCCCATACGCGGCGACCGCGTAAATAAACGGCTCAGCCGGGAATCGAATCCGATCGATCCCCCACTTCACGGAGATAGCAACGAAGGTAAAGTAGGCGATCGGCACCCAAAGCTGAAGGTAGGCAAACCTAGAAATGTTCGGATCCTCTCGATAGCGGAACACAGATCCAAGCGCAAAGAGCCAAATGAACTGCATGTAGTAGATCGGGTTTAGATAGTGGAGAAACGCCCGTACCAAGAGATACTCGTACTCCCCTGCCCCATAGAGCTCCCTGAATGACGGACGAATCGGCTCCGTAAGATGGACGACGGCGATATAGCTATACCACGACAGTGAGAACCGCACTGTCTCCCACGAACGTCGCTTCAGATACTCGAACGGACTCCCGATGACGGCGTCGATCGCGATCGCGTTCATGATCCTGTTCTGCTCAGCCGGGTCCGACACCCCATACCGGTCATTCAGAATCTTGTAGATCCTCGTCCTCAGGTGCCAGTGGGACGTGAGAAAACCGACGCAATAGTAGTCCCGTATGTCCTCGCAATGAGCGGCATCTGACGCAATAAGCGCTCGAATATCCTGATACTCGCCCGGACCATCTTGGACCAGGTGTACCGTCGTCTCGAAGAACTCCCGCACGTGATTCAGCTCTGTAGCAACGTCTCCCCCCACAGCACACCCGTGTTCTTCAGGTTTTCCAAGGTGGCTGGAACAAACGTGGCAACGTAGGGCACAACGAACACAGCTATCAACACAACGGTCTCACGCCGGAATCCATACTGTGTCAGGAAATAGACGGGCACGAAGACGATGAGACCCACAGGGCTCAGTTTGGAAAGCACCATGGCGGCAAAACAGACGCCTCCAACGACCAATGCCATCAACCGCGGTCTGCCCATCGAGGCCCTCGCCCTCTGAAGCAAATAGATACAGGACAGCAGGAAGAACATCACCCAGAAGTCGGAGAGGATGGTATGTGCGTACGCGAGGGTCATCCCGCTGGCGTTGAAGAACACGGCCGATCCCCAGGACGCCTTGGGGCACGCCAGGAGGCTGTGAACAATCGCATACAGCAGGTAAGCGCTCAAGATCGTCAGGAGATGCTGTGCCACGATATAGGCCTCCCCCCCCCAATCACCAAAGACCTGAAGGAAGGCGGACAGAATCGTCGTCATCAGCGCACCCTCGTGCAGATTGAGGAATACCTGACCAAAACTCCCCGAAGCAATGTCCCGAGCACGAACGATCGTCTCAAGAGCGTCCGGGACGATCCCCCTCGTGTATGGCGTCACGAACGCCAGCATCAGGACGTGGGGAATCACGAGGAGAGCCCAGAACAGCCTGGGTTTTGCGATGGGTGTGTGTGTGCTCACGATGACCTCGCCAGAGAACGAATAGACAGAACCCCGAAAGCAGCGACCACGAACGTGGTGATGACACGGTGGCAAACGAGGGCCGCAAGAATGTCCTCACCGGAGTAGTCGGCGAGCGCCAGGACACCGGCGACGCCGGCTTCACGGGTTCCGAATCCCATCGGAAGGAGCGAGAAGATGCCGACCAACTGCCCGATAACCAGACCCTTGATCAAGGTCAAAGTCGGGACCTCACTACTGAGCGCATCAAAGGCCAGAACAGCAGATCCGAATGTGACGACGTGAATGCCAAACCCATAAACCAGAACACTGATCCATGGCGTCGCCTCCCCGATCTTCGCCTCGTCCAGATACGCCCTGACCCTATTGAAGGGAAGCAGTTTGAGAACTCGAGGCGCAAGCGCATAGACATGGGGGGCGACACCGACGAGGACCAACCCCAGAGCAAGGGCAACGGGAAGACTGACGAGCTTACCCTCTACACCCCCGAAGCTCAGCGCCAGGACAAGCAGGATCCAGCCATCCGCGAAGTATTCGGCGGTCAAGTCGGGTAACGCTCTCCGCCCGCTCTCACCTTTCATGGCCAACCGACTCGCTTCTCCCAAGCGAGCGGGCGTGATCGATGCCACCACAGCGCTCGCGGAGGTGACCGCAAGAGCTGAGCCGAACGTAATGTGATCTGATCGTGAGCAACGCAACCGCATCCAGCGACCTGCCCGCAGGAAAGGCACGGTTGACTGCACGAGCGCCGCGAATAGGAGAATCCAAACGTCGGCCAGCGTCAGCGCAGACCACACTGTCCGAGGATCGGCCTCATAGGTCTTGAACAGAACAAAGAAAACGCACGCTCCCAGTATCCATAGGAGCGTGCGAGTCGTCAGAAGCTTGGTCGTCACCGTCTATCCCACCTTCTTGTAGCCCACCGAAAACAGGATCTTCGCAACGGACAGCATGTCCAGCGACGCCAGCGCCAGATTCCCTGTCGTCGTGTGCGGGCGCGCCGGGCAGTAGTCGCAGGACTTGCAAAAGGGATGGTATGGCTTCCCCTTCGCCACCATCTCCCGGTAGGACCGCATCTGCTCCGAGTTCCAGATGTCGTCGAGCGACTGCATATTCGCATCACCTATCACATAGTCCGGTGGGATGTCGTGTGCGCACAGCGGGACAAGCCCCGTGCTCTTCACGATCATCCAGAACCAGGGCCGATCGCAGACCAGATCCGGATACCTGAGGCTGTTGCCCACCTCGGAGAATTCCGGATGAGGAACCAGATCACTGTCGTCCGTGAACCAGTTGACGATCGCCTTGACAAAAACGTTCACATCTTCATAGCGGCCCCAACGGGCCAAGAAAGCATCGGCCTCCTGCCGATTCTCCTCCATCTCGATGAACTGAACGGTCGCCATGATATTCGACTTCCGCTGACGACGCAGCTTGAGGAACCGCTCGGCATTCGCAACGACCGTTTCGAACACGCCGTGCACCCGGATCCGTTCGTAGGTCTCCTTGGTGTCCCCGTCGATCGCGATCACGAGCGAATCGAGGCCGCTTTCCATCAGTTCGATCGATCGCTTCTCGTCGAGCAACATCGCGTTGGTAGAGAGCCAGGTTCCGACTCCCCGATCCGAACAATACCGGATCATCTCACAAATATCGGGATGGAGCAGCGGCTCTCCGCTGGCGTGGAGAATAACCATCTCCGCCCGCCCAGCAATCTGATCCACGCATCGTTTGTATAGATCCAGATCCATGTGCTGTTCCACGTTCACATTCTCGCGTGGACACATGACGCAGGACATGTTACAACGACTGGACACCTCGAACTCGACAATCGTCGGGAATCCACGGGTGACGGTGGTCCGCTCCGCGTAGTCACGTACCAACTGAAGCCGATTACGGAAATGCCCGAGATCGAACGTGTTCGGACCGATGAGGGACGGAATCTTGAGATACTTCGAAATCATGTCGTGCTCTTCTGAAGGATGAAGGGTCCAATGACCAGCGCATCGAGACCTGTCGAGTAGAATGTCCGCACCGCGTCAAGCGGTCTCTCTACGATCGGTTCGCCCTGCACGTTGAACGACGTGTTCATGAGAACAGGGATTCCCGTCAACGCCCCGAATGCTTCGAGGAGTCCGTAGAACGTGGCGTTCGTCTCTCTGGTCACCGTCTGTACACGGGCGGAGCCATCCTGGTGAACCACTGCCGGAACGGACTGCCTGGCCTCCGACGTGGCAGGGCAGACCCGCTCCATGTAGTAAACCGGATTACCGTCAGACACGAAGTAGCGATCCATCGCCTCCTCTGTGACCGCGGGAGCGAAAGGCCTGAACGCCTCGCGAAATTTGACGGCGGAATTGACCCGATCGCGCATCTCGACTGCGCGAGGATCAGCCAGGATCGAGCGGTTACCCAGAGCCCGCTGGCCAAACTCCGACCGGCCCTGAAACCACCCGACGATGGCGCCGGATGCGAGTAATTCCGCAGTCTCCTCGGCACACCGGGTCGACTTCCGGAACGCGAGTCGCGCGGTCTTCAGCGCAGCCTCGACCTCCTCGTTGCTCCACGCCCTTCCCAGATAGGGCATCACCGGGTAAGAGAGACGATCCGCTGAGGGGTTTTCACGGTGGTACGCCCAAAGGGCGGCCCCGATACTGTTCCCGCAATCATCCGGAGAAAACGGTATGTGCACCCGATCGAAAGGTCCCTTCGACCTCACCTTCCCGTTGAACACGGAGTTCATGATCGCTCCGCCTGACAGGCAAACGTTGCACGACGGCTTCATCCCGTGCAGGTCGTTCACACACCTTAACAGCACCTGCTCCGTTATCTCCTGGAGTGCCGCGGCAAGGTCCTGATGTACGGATTCGATCGGATCATCTCTTCTCCGTCGCTCACAAAACAAGCTTCTTCCCTTCTCTGACAGGAGACCATCCGTGTCGAAACTGAAATGATTGAAGCACGTCAGGTCCAGTTCGAACGGGTTCACCTCCGTCGAGACCAGCGCGGCAAATGCCTCTCGGAACCGACCTGGATCTCCATAAGCACTCAACCCCATCACTTTCCACTCGTCGTGGAAGGGTCTGAACCCGAGATGCTCGGTAAACGCCGCGTAGAGACTGCCCACAGACTGTGGGAAATCGAGCGTCTGGTACGTCTGGATTCCGTCCGCCGTCGCCTCCTTCCACGTGGTAGAGTGGCGCTCACCATACGCATCCACCGTCAGGATGGCGGACGCATCGAAGGGCGAGGTATAGTAAGCGAGGGCCGCGTGCGCATCGTGGTGGGAAACATACTTGATCCGAAGCGCGTCGCCACCGGTCTGGAACACCTGTTCGGTCGCACCCGAATCGGGCCAGGAGACGTAATCGCTCAGGTGGTTCGGCACTGAATAGAGCCACTCACCAGAATAACGGACGCGCTCGGCAAAGCCGCCACGATATCTGGACAGAACGTTTATACCAGGGTTCCAGCCGACAGCGACTAAATCGATGTCCTCGAACGAAAGGTCGGCGGACTCCAGACAGAACTCGAGCGCCCTGGAAGGAAACCCTCGAGACATCTTTTTCCGATCGAGACGTTCCTCGGGAATCGCGGCCGTGATACGTCCATCCTGGATCAGGGCCGCCGACGAAAGCAGTCCAGAGTTGTGAATACCGAGGATGTTCACCCGGACTCGTCCGTTCCCGAGGCTGCTACCTCGCGCTTCCGCTGCGACTCCAGGTCGTATCGGACCAGCGAGAGCTCCTGGACGAGCCTGGCAATAGTCCGCTCTGAACGCTTCTGACCGACATAGAGATAGTAGGTCAGCACGAAGAGAACAAGGTTGGACACGACAAACAGGAAGACCATTCGATCTTCCATCGCAACCAGGGAGAGGAACCGGTCCAAAACGGAGGGATTCAGAGCGCCATAGCCTACGGATACCCAGATGACGAACCAGATGAGCGCTTGCCGGAAGGACATCCGGCCGGACCTGACGTAGTAGGTGTTTCGGACCAGGACGGCCAGGCTGATCGCCGCGATCACGATGGACATCGTCTTCATGAACGACCTCGCTGGAGGAAGGCCCGCATCATCCCGACAAACACGTTTACCCCGTATCGGATCTCACCCTTGTATGAGTGGCCTTGCGTCCGCTTGTGCACGTGCACCGGAATCTCGCCCACGGAGATTCCCAATCGTGAGAAACGGATAAACATCTCGACCGCATTGTACTGCGGGTGATAATAGTCGTCGAAAGAGCCAATCACTCGCCGCATGGCCTCGACCCTGTAGCCTCTGAACCCGCACATGACATCGGTTTGGTCGTAGCCAGTGATTCGATTGACCACCCTCGTCAGAACCGGGAGCCCTAGTCCTCTCAGCACAGTTGTACGATCGTGCCCGCCCAAAATCCGGGATCCAGCGATCAGGTCCAGGCCGGTCTCGTCGAGCGCCTTCACAAATCGGGGGATATCGGCAGGGTCGTGCTGTCCGTCGCTGTCGAGGTGAACTGCGTAATCGTAGCCGCCGCCCAGTATTGTTCGCATCCCCGTGGCAAACGCCAACCCCTGGCCCAGATTCACCGAGTGGCGAATAACCTTCGCGCCGCAGGCTTCGGCGACAGTTCCCGTGTCGTCAGTCGATCCATCGTCGACGAGGTAAACGTCATAACCACCAGGGACTCGGGTAAGGACCTCCCTGAGCCCCTTGGCCTCGTTGAGCGCTTCGGTCAGAACGGCAACCTCAGCCATCAGTTAGAGTCTCTTTTCCGATAGGCAGGAAAGTAATCCTGGGAATCCGGAGGGGCACCCGCGGAGGCACAGAGCGAATCGTAAGCACACCGATCGTGAACAATGCCCGCTGTATAGAACTCGGCCCGCCTGTCCGAAAACGTGCCCTTGAACCTGAAAACCCCTTCTCTGCCTCCCTGAAGGTCGAACCGATCAAGACCGTGCTGCTTTGCCCAGACGATAGATTCGAACATGAGTAGATTGTTGATCCTCATGTCCCAATAGTCTGGCAGGGAAGCCATCAGGAAATCGTATGCGGTATGGCCATCGTACAGGCACAACGTCGCCCCAACCATTCTTCCCTCTACGGATCCGCAGATGAGCACGAACTGGTTCCCAATCATCTCAACGAGATCTTCGAAGAAAGTCTGGTCAAGATTGTAATGACTGTATGCACCCTTCCGGGACATTTCTTCTTCATATATTTCGACGAACCGAACGATGTCCGTCTTAGATCGACTTACATCGACGCTAACGCCACTTTTCCTCGCCTTCCGGATGCTCGTTCGGTTCTCGCTCTTGAGCTCAGCCCAAATATCCTCCTCTGAGCGGCCAAGGTCGACGTATACCGTCTCTCTGTTCAAATCGACGCGTTCAACAGATTCGAATACGCTGTGATTCATTAAGTTTGGGTCGAACCTGACAAACTCGCTAACCACCCTTGCTTGACTACATTGCTCAGAAAAGGCCTGACGGAAGTTCTGTAGGAGCGATTTCTCAGCAGCGCTGTCCGCGGCCTTTACGATTGGCCCTCCATAGTACCAAGAAGATTGTATATCCCAGAGATTCTTGATTCCCGCTCCCTCGACCTTGCGCTTGAAATACGGGTAGTAGACCTGGCCTTCTTCAGAAACCCATCTCGATAGTTCAGCGATCCCGTAGCCGTGTTGCTCAAGCAGACGAACGTAGTCAGGTGAGTGGTAAACACCTGGCGAACCGACCCCCTCAAAGGCGAGTTGCCAGGATCCGACGTCTGACGATGAATACAGGCAGAATCCCATCGCTCAATCAAAGATACTCGTAGTTCGAGTTGTAGTAGTGGTCCTCGCGGTAGTCGCTCACGCCGCCAGCCTTAAAAGCATCTGCGATTTCGGCAACGCCATCCTTTAGACTAAGGGTTGTCTGCCACCCGAGGACCTCGTTGATCTTCTCGCACGACACCGTGTAGTTCCGGTGGTCTTCCTGATGCGGCACGAAATCCAGCTTCGCCTCGGAGAACTCACCGCTGATCAACGCCCCGACTTCCTTGATTTGCAGGTTAAGAGAGGCGTCACTGACGTTGAAGATCTGTCGCCGGACAAGCTCCTCCGAAGCCTGAGCCACCGTCACGACCGCATCGGCCGCATCCTGCACGTGCAGAAACGGTCTCGATTGATCACCGCCATAGACCGGGATCACACCCTCTGTTATCGCACGTGCCGTCAGGATGTTGACCGCCAGGTCGAAGCGCATCCGGGCAGAGTAGCCGAACAGCGTTCCGAACCTCAATATCGTTGGGATCACGCCTTCAGGCGATGTCTCGAATAGTCCACCTGCCGCATTCAGGATGATGTTCTCGGACTCGACACGGGTCTCCGCGTAAAGCGATAGTGGGTTGAGAACCGACCCTTCATTCAACAGGGCCTGTCGGTTCGCTCCATACACACTGCACGACGAGGCGAAGACCAGCCGCCTGACCCCGTAGTGTCTGCACAGCTCGACGAGAACCTTGGTAGCTTCTACGTTCACCGTTCGCGTTGCGTCAGGGTTCATCTGGCAAGCCTTGTCCCCGACGATTGCGGCCAGGTGAATGCAGATATCACACCCCTTCAACCCGACCACGAGATCCTCGATGTGCCGGATATCGCCCGGGATCAGGCTCAGCCCGGGTTTGTCGCGTAACCGATCCACCCCCGCTTCCCCGAAAATGCAGGAATCCAGCACCCGGACTTCGTGACCATGAGCCAGGAGTTTCTCGACAACAAAATTGCCGATATAGCCGGTTCCACCTGTCACCAGAATACGTTTGGAGTCACTCACGTCGAGATTCCTCGAATGATGGTCACAACCGTGTCGATCTCGTCGTCTGTCAGGTCGGGGTGATTTGGCAGTCCGATCAATTCAGGGGCTGCCGCCTCTGAGACGGGGAGATTACAGGTGTCGTAGGCAGTTCCATCCGACTGGCGATAGGCAGCCAGTGCAGGCTGTCGGTAAAGTGGCTCCAGATAGCGGTTCCGGCACTCGACTCCGTCTTCACGCAATCGGTCGATCAAGTCGGTTGTCTCCATACCGAGAAGCTTCCGGTTCACCCGGACGGGGCACCAGAAGTAGACGTGCCCGGAGACCGGTGCCTGCGGAAACTGAAGCCACGGCACATCACCCAACCGCTCCTGAAGTGTTTTGCTGTTGTCGATTCGCCGACGGTTCAGTTCGTCGAGCCGGTCGAGTTGGGCAATACCGATCGCGGCGGCGATCTCGGTCATCCGATAATTGTACCCGAGGACCTCGTGGGTGTGTCGGCTGGTCATCCCGTGACTCCGCCTGAGCCGAGCGTCGTTCGCGATTGCCGGGTCGTTCGTGACCAGTGCGCCACCTTCGCCAGTGGTCATGTTCTTTGTGGCAAAGAAGGAGAACGCCCCGACGTCGCCTATCGTACCGACGTGCCCTTCATCCGTTCGGGCACCGTGCGCCTGGGCGCAGTCTTCGACCAGTCTGATCCCGCGAGAGCGGCAGAGTTGGGTAAGCTCGTCCACCGGGCCAGGACACCCGAACAGGTGCACGAACAGAATCGCACACGTACGGTGCGTGACCCGAGCGGACACATCCTCAGGATCCAAACACAACGTTTCGCCTGAGATGTCGGCGAAGACGGGCGTGGCTCCCACTTGAAGAACGGACGAGACGGTCGCGAAGAACGTAACGGCGGGGACGATAACCTCATCGCCGGGCCCGACCCCAAGCGCGACAAGTGCGAGGTGAAGCGCAGATGTCCCGCTGTTGGTCGCTACCACGTGGTCTGCCCCGACGTATTCGCCCAATGACTGCTCAAACTGTTCAACCCGTCTTCCCGAGACGAATTTGCCAGACAGGAGAACCTCTCGTACAGCAGCGGCCTCCTCCTCCCCGACAGACGGTCTGGCGACCCTGATCATTCCTTCATGAACCTGTCGCGATACTTCAAGAGCGTATCGCGGTGTTCGAGAAGCGCCTTCAGGGCCTGCACGATGCCCTGGGCCATCGTGCAGCGGACATCGCCCAGGATGTCCAGGAAGGCGCCGTTCTCGATCTGCATCCGATGGGTCTCATTCTCGATGCGTGGATTGGGAACGTGCTCAAGTGTGACATCCAGGCCAAGTGATTCTGCCTCCCGTCGTATGGTCTGGCCAAGTGACAAGACACTCTCCACCTTCGTGACCTGGTTCAGAATCCGCATGTCTCCCGGGTCAGCAGGCCGTTCGACCGCCCCGGCGATGGACTCTACACAGTCTTCCAACGAAATGTATGGCTTGCTCTGTTCACCTTTCCCATAAATCGCGATCGGGAAGTTGCCGATCGCCATAGCGCAAAACCGATTGACCACGATACCGAAGAAGAAATCGAAGTCGAAGCGGGTCCTGAGATCCAATGACTTCGCGGAGTCCTCGGTCTCGGTTCCGAACACGATAGCGGTCCTGAGGTCGGTGATCGTCAGGCCCCACTGTACGTTCGAAAGCTGCAGATTGTTGATATCGTTGCACTTGCTCATGTGATACCACGACCGGGCCATGCCCGGATAGGGAACCTTATCCCTCCCCCCCTGAGTAGTCACATCCAGCAAACCTTCCGGAATGTCGAAACCCGGCGCACCATACACGCCAGTCGTGGTCGTCTCGATGAAGTGCGTCCGGTCGGCAAGCCCGTTTTCACGGATCGACCAGAGAAGATTCCGGGTAGAATCGTTGTTGTTCTTCTGCGTATAAGCGGCGTGCTCACCGTCGAGTTCCGAGTACGGGGCTGACGGCTGCGCGGCCAGGTGGACAATAGTATCGGGTTTGAGTTCGCTGATCTGTTCGTTCACGAAGACCGGATCCATGAGGTCGCCCTCCACGAAACTCAGGTTGGTATATCCCGCCTGTCGGGCGGCCGACAGCCGGACTTCCACCTCAGCGATCGGGGGAATCGACACGGATTGACATTCCTCGACCCACCGCCGTCTCCCCATGTGATCGACACCCACCACGCGCGCCGATGGAAATCGGGAGGCAAGCCTGAGCGCCGCCGGCCACCCTACGTATCCATCCGCACCCGTTACAAGAATCGTTCGTTCTTCAGACAATTAAAACCCCGCGCGAATATTCGAATTGGTTGGAATTCATTAATCTACAATAGGATACGCCATTCTGGTAGCGATCTTTTAGATAGTTCCTTTCAATGCAACAAGCAGCTTTTGCGCCTTATCCGCGACCCCGGAGTCGCTTGCCAATTTCCGCGCCTTCGTGAGATGCTTCTTTGCGTGAGCGGTCTCACCACTGCTCAGAAAGATGGCACCCACCGCCAGATGGGTCCTGGCATTAAGAGAATCTCGCTTCAGCCCTTTCAGATACGAACGCAAAGCAGTCTGGGAATCTCCTGATTTGAGAGCAATGTCACCGAGGCCGATGTGGGCGCCAGGCATCGAGCTCCAGAGCTCGAGAGCTCTCTCGAAATGCTCACGGGCTGACGCCAGGTCTCCCTGTAAGTGGTGAGCGCGACCCGACCGAAACGGCACCCAGGATTCCTCCGGGTAGATATCTGCAATTTCATCACAGACTTCGAGAATCCGTTCATACTGGCGAACACGCTCCAAGTGTGAGGTGTAACCCCGGACGACCCGATTCAGATTCAGGTTCGTGTTCTGTGAACTCGGGTTGCGTCGATAGGCATCCAGACACGCCTGATAGGCCGGCTCCAACTCGCCCTCCGACACGTAGATATCTGCGTGATACATCCGATGCAAATAGTCGAATGTCCCTACTTTCGTCGCGCGACGGGTCAGATCGAGGGCCAGTGGCGTTCCCTTCGCGCGGACACTCAAAGTCGTCAGGATGCCGGATGAGGCCGCCCGCACGATAAGGGCCCCGGTCAGGATCGTCAGAACAAGCGCAAGCGAAGGCAGCACAGTACGATATCGACGTCCTTTTCGATGTCTACCACGTTCTCGAGCCCCCATCCAGCCCAGCACCCCCAGGCCAAACCACGTGATAAACCAGACGCCGACTCGCTCTCGAGGGAACGAAAAGAAGCCGTGGGTTTGAACGGCCACGATACTCGAGAAGATGACGATCGCGAGAGTAGCCAGGGATGTCCCAGATCGAGCTTCACGCAGCACGATCAGGGACGCCGCAATGAAGATCGACAGATACGCAACGATACCGACTGGCCCCAGCTCTGCCCAGACCCACAGATAGTCGTTATGGGGTCTCCGGGCCACGTGGTTCGTCCACCAGGACTGTTTGTAGTTCGGGAAGTACTTCTCCCAATTGTTCAAACCGACCCCTGCCAGCGGGTATTCCCCAATCATCTGTAAAGTCGCAGACCACATCCCAAACCGACCACTCCCCGCCTCGGTAACTCTGAGTGGAAACTCGATCGCTTCCAATACGAGCGTCTCGGCAGCTTTTGCGACCGTTTCCTTCTTCTCGGGAATCGGAGAGCTTTGCGCGACTTTCTGGGTGATTTTCGCCTGATCCAAACCACTTGCCAGCCCGACAACAAGTGAAGCCGCCACTACCAGCGCTGATTTGGTGGACAGTCGTGTCAACGATTTAAGGAGATGACGGGAACGAGCAGCGTAATCGGGAAGAACATAGAGGGCCATCGCCAAGACCAGGCTGAGCGTGGCGCCAAGCCAGGCACCTCGTGTTCGTGTATACAAAAGAAAGAGGATGATCACCGACCACTCGACCGTCGCCCTGACCTCCTGACGGATCGTCTTTGCCTCAAGAAATCTGAGGACAGAGAAAGGCAAAACGGCAACGACATACATCGCGGCAAGATTTCGATAGGGAAAAGTTCCGCTCGGATATCCTGCGCTTGGGATCGTAAGGAAGCCCCATCCGAGATACTGAAGAATCCCGACAGCCGACACGGCAAAGCCGACCAGTGCCCCCGTTCGCAGCCATCCTGGCACCGCATCCCTGTTTGTTGATCGAGACACCACTAGGTAGAGAACCGCTAGTGTCGTGGTGCGGGCAACATCGAGTGCCGCGTGATGACTGTCGAGCGCGCGCGGCCACTGAAGGACCGTGACAAGCCAGAACAGAGCCACCGGGATATCGAGAGGAGATGACTGGCTCGCTTCGTCCATACAGGACGTGTAGACCCAGCACAGGAGTGGAGGGATGAGAAGCAGAGTCAGCGCGGCGTGTTTGGGTAGCAGACCCGCGTCGAAGATGCTGGAAGAGTAGGCAAGGGGTACGCCGACCAACAGGACAGCGATTGAGGTGGAAACGTAACGCGCGACCGATGAAGAGGCGTCTGCTGACATCCTACTTCAGGAACAACGCCGGGTCGAAGGTGGCCAGCTCCGAGGGACGAAAGGGAATCGTCCCTCCACGCTGGATAATCACTCTGCACCGGTCCAATAACGTCAGCACCTCAGGAGGAACGGAGTCGGCGGTATGACGCATTTCGGTCAAATCTGTTGCTGATTCCATAAGACCCAGCCAGTGATGACCTGATTGGAACCGGCCCTCGTGGATCTGACGAATGGCCTCGAACACGGCCACATCGATTCGCTTCAGGATGCTCGTCAGGACGCGGCCCGGAGCAAGATCATCCTGGTCGAGATCCGCTCCAATAGCCCAGCGCCCGGGTGGTCCGTCCTTAAAGGCTTCGATCACGCCTAGTCCCGAGTTTCCTGCCAGCTGAAGGACCACATCGCAGCCCTGCGCGATCAGACTGAGGGCCTGGGATTTCCCGCGGGCAGGATCATTGAAGTCACCGATGACCATAGACGAATACTGGACGTCGGCTCCCTGCGACGCGTTGTATAACTTGATCCCGGCCCGGAAACCTGTCTCATATGCCCGAACGGGCGGGATATCCATCCCCATCACACATCCCACACTTCCGGTTTCCGTCACACCTGCCGCGAGAATGCCGGCGAGGAATCCGCCCTCCTGAGCACGAAAGTCAAAGCTCGCGATGTTCTGGCCAGGGACCTCACCGTCGACAAACACGAAACGGGTGTCCGGATGCTGCGACGCGACAGCGGCGACAGCCTCGCTCAGAAGAAACCCCATCGCCACAACCACGTCGGCCTGCTGGGCAGCCAAAGCCAGGTTTGGGACATAGTCGGACTGTTCGGAGGACTGGATCAGACGAGCATCGACGCCCAGACTGTCGACAGCGAGCTGCATCCCTGCCCAACCTGCATCGTTGAACCCCCTGTCGCCAAGGCCGGCCATATCCAGCACCATAATCGCCGTGAGAGTGTTCGAGTCCGTTTCGTCGAACGGCGTGCATCCAACACAGGCGATCAGTAGCAACGGTATGGCCAACCAGCAATGAAGAAGGCGTCTCCACGAGGAGACGCCCATCGATCCGCGAGTTTTCAAGATCGGTCCTTAGATCTGATTCACCTTCGTAGGCTCGACATACGAAGGGCTGATGCCGGCCACCTTCACGCGATACCAGCGTTTGAGCCTGCCGACAAACGCGCTCGTTCTGCTGAGATAGGTGTAGAACGCCCACACGGGACGGTACGGCCTGATAAAGGCTTTAACCGTGTGAGCCACGATCCGCGGGAACGACCAGTTTCCGCGGAACACCTTGAACCAAAACAACACGTTCTCAAAGCGAACCCGACGACGGGAGAAACCAGGCAGATCAAGCGTTGCCTTGAATCGCTCCGAAATCACGTCAGGCCCGTCGTCCGGTATCAGCCCCATCTCGACGGACGTCTCATACAGGTCGGTTCCCGGGTAGGGTGCAAAAATCGAGAGAAAGACGTTGTCAGGCTTCATCTCGCGTGCGACGCGGACGGTGTCCTTGTAGTCCGCGTGGGTTTCGCCAGGTAACCCCATCAGCACGTAGAGCGTGATGCCCACCCCGTGTTCACGAGCAATTCGACTGAACTCGATGATCTCTTTGTTGGAGTATCTGGGTCGGCGGAGAATCTCTTTCCGCACGCGTTCCGACCCCGACTCCAACCCGATGTTCAGCGAGCTTACGTTGGCTTTCGCACAGGCCGTGAAGAAGGCACGAACCTTCTCCTCGTTCTTCATGAAGGAGGAGTGGACGGCGAGGTTCATCCAGTAGCGTAATGGATTCTCGCGAGAAGTATTGTAGATGGCGAGCTTGGCAAAGAGGTCGTGGGCGAGAGTGATATCGGCGCCCATCGTTTCGACCTCAAGATACATCCGATCGACTTCGGGGTATTGGCAACTGACCGAATCGATCTCACTGATGATGTCTTCGGGGGACCGGAACCGTACGAAAGTTCCATCCGAAATCTTAGCCAGGGCGTGGTTCGCGCAGTAAGTGCACTTGAACGGACACCCGCGACCGACGATGATGGAGACTTCCTCGTTGGGATTTGCGATCCACGGCTCCCACATCTCGCGATCGACGTGTGGAAGGCTGTCGAGATCCTCGATAAAGGGGCCGTTCGGGTTACGCTCCAGCTCAAACGCGCCTTTGTCCTCGACGGTGGTCCCCGTCTGACAATCAGGATGCGGCAAGTCCGAGATGGCAGTCACCTCGGTCGCTTGACGAGCACCTGTCGTCCTGGATTCCAAGGCCTTGGGATGCTTGACCCAGACGTTGGGCACGCCGCTCACCCACCCCTGGTCGCCCAACTGCCTCGCCACCTCCAGAACTGCGTGATCACCCTCGCCAATGCAGATGGCATCGACCGTCTCGTGCGCGATGGCATCGTCCGGCGCCAGCGTCGCGTGGCTGCCCCCCAGGAACACGAACAGCTCCGAATCTATCCCCTTCACCACGTCCGTCACTTCCTTGATCTTAGGGAACTGGCTGGATACGGCCGTCAGAGCGACCAACCCGGGCTTGTGCTTTTCGATCTGGTCCCGGAAGAGCTCCTCGAGAGGGGTCGAAGGGTTCACCACAACCAGCTGTACATCGTGACCTTCCGCATTCAACACGGAGGAGATGGCCGACAGGCCAAAGGGGATCTCGGTCGGCGAGAACAGAGGCTTCTCGACAGTCGGATCGTTCGACATCGTCCAGGGGGCAGTCGTATAGGTATCGACCGAATAGACGCAGATAATGTTCATGAACCTTCAGTCCAGTCAGTGGGTGCCATCAAGCAATGCAACAACCTCAAAGTATATAACGACTTTCACCACCCAGCAAGCCTATGGCTAAAACAGGGTGTATACAAACGGCGCGACTGCCGTTCCCTGCGTGAACACGATGAGCAGGCCGAACAGGAGCAATACGGCGATCATGGGGATCAGCCACCACAGTTTCCGCTCCCAGAAGAACGTGAGCAACTCTCCCATGATACCTAGCTTGGCGCTGACGCGCTTGATATAGGACATGGCTTGGCCTAGGTATTCTTCCTGATGATGTGGCGCCCGAGAACAAGCACGTCCATTTCGCTTCTGATAAAGGTACTGTACGCATTCGCTGGAGTCGTCACAATAGGCTCGCCACGCAGGTTGAACGACGTGTTCAGAACGACGGGTGTCCCCGAAAGGGACTCGAACGCGCTGATCAGACGGTGATACAGGGGGCTCTCACTCTCGAACACAGTCTGCAGACGGCCCGTGCCGTCGACGTGGGTCGTAGCCGGTATCTCGCTCTGTTTCGATTCCTTGACCTCGGAAACAAGGAGCATGAATCGTGCGGGATCCTGCTCCTCCGGGCGATCGATCTCGAAATACTCGTGGGCCCGTTCTGCCAGTGTGGAAGGGGCAAAGGGTCGGTAGGGTTCGCGAAACTTGATCTTCGTGTTCACGACATCCTTCATCTCGGACCGGGTGGGGTCAGCCAGGATGCTTCGGCTACCCAGTGCCCGAGGACCCCACTCGAATCTCCCCTGGAACCATCCCACCACATTTCCCTCGTGGAGCAACTGGGCAGTTTGTGCAGCAGCCGTCTCCTCATCGGCACAAGCTTCGTGCGCGATCCCCTCCGACGCGAGAAATGCGGCGACCTCGTCCGGACCGTACGCCGCACCCCAGTAGGCGTGCCGCATCTGCATATGCCGCGGCTGTCCCAGTAGACCGTGATACGCGTGTAGAGCCGCCCCTAGGGCCCCGCCACCGTCACCGGCCGCGGGCTGGATGTAGAGCCTCTCGAACCCGGACTCTTCCAAGATCCTTCTGTTCGCGACGCTGTTCAGGCCGACCCCTCCCGCGATGCACAGGTTGGGAAGATCGGTCTCCTTCCGGATCGCCCGCGCCATGTTCACTAGGATTTCCTCGGTCACGTGCTGAATGCTCGCCGCGATGTCCGCGTAGTGCTGGTTGGTGTCGCACAGGGCGTCGTAGTTTCCGGGCGGTTCTCCGAAGTAAGCCGGAAAACCGGTGTCACGCGTGAAGAACAGGGACTCAGGCTCCCTGGGCTCTCCGAGAAGCGTCTGCAGCTTTCGCGTAAACGATCGGTTGGTGGAATGGTGATAGCAGAAATACGACATATCCAACTCGATCGAGCCATCGTCGAACTGCTGCACCGTCTCCCACACCTTGTCGGCATATCGTGGCGTGCCATAGGGCGACATCCCCATTACCTTGTACTCGCCCTCATTGACCTCGAACCCGAGGAACGCGGTGAAGGCACTGTAGAGCAAGCCCACCGAGTGCGGAAAGCGAAGCTCACGGTTCAACGAGATGTCGGTTCCTTTCCCTGTCCCAAACGTCGCTGTCGCCCATTCCCCCACCCCATCGACCGTCAGGATCGCTGCTTCCTCGAACGGAGACACGTAGAAGGCGCTCGCCGCGTGAGACAGGTGGTGCTCCGTGAACAGAACGCGATCCCCGTCAATGTTCAACCGGGATTGAATGGCGTGCCGAACCCAGAGCTTGTCCACGAGCCAGGTCACCATCGATTCCCTGAAAAGGCGATACGATTTCGGGTATGTCTGGAGCGTGCTCATCAGGATCCGTTCGAACTTGTCGAACGGCTTCTCATAGAACACGACATAGTCCAGGTCCTGACTTTGCAGACTGGCTTGATCCAGACAGAACTGGATCGCAAGCTCGGGGAACTCAGAGTCATGCTTCTTTCGGGAGAAGCGCTCTTCTTCCGCAGCAGCAACAAGCTCCCAGTCAGAAATCAGGGCAGCGGCTGCGTCGTGGTAGTAACAGGAGATTCCGAGTACGTTCATCTGGGTAAGATCAACACGGTAGACCCAGGCGCCGCAAAGAATGAAAGGTGGCGATGGGTCATCAAAACTGACGGCGGGCGTCCTCGACGGACTTGGTGGCACCGCGTGGCGTCGTCCAGGCAGACGACTTTCGGCGGCGAATGGCAAGCGGGTCCGCGAACACACGAACAACCAGCCCGAATGGAAGGACGACAATCGCATACAGTAGCGACAGCACGACGCGACTGTTGAAGTTCCCGATGACGTTGGCGATCGCCATCCACTTCTGGTAGAGCTTTCGAAACACGTGAGTTTGACCCTCGAACCCTAAGTTCGTAGATAGCTTCAGTCAGCCACCCACCGGGGCCTGGCTGATCGGATGAGACACGTCATCCGCAAGAGAAAACCTGATCGCCGGCGCTGAACGGCGTCGATTGGACAGCGACTGGATTTGGCTGACTCCAGAAAAATACTCAAGGGTCTCTTCTATACCCTCGGCTCGGGCTACGTGGCGCGCTTCGCAAGCGTAGCCCTTACGTTCCTGATCCGACGCGAACTGGGCACCGACCCGTTCGACGCCACGGTATGGGCGATGGTGGTGTTCGTCCTGTTGGCAAACCTCAGTCAGTTCGGACTGATCCACTCACTGCTTCATTTTCAGGACGATGTCGATCGGTTTGTCCGCACGGACAACCCATTTGTCCGCACCCACTTCACTATAAGTATTCTGATCGCGTCGGCTGTATTCGCGATCTCGGTCGCGTTCGCTTTCCTGATCGACTACGAGAACAGGTCGATGGGCTGGACCGGAACAGCGATCCTGACCCTCTCTGGTCTCTACCTCCTCAGAAGTCTGTCGATCACGCCCGAGGCGCTCCTTCGCAAGGATTTCGAACACCGCAATCTGTCCCTCATCCACGGACTCGGAACGATCACTGCTCTGACGGGAGCGCTGTGGCTGGCCTATGACGGATATGGTGCGTGGAGCCTAATTGTAGGCGGTTGGAGCACCTTCTCGGCGTTCAGCGCTATCTACGTCGTGATCTTCGCTGTTGCCGTCTGGTCGCTCAGACCCGTTCGAATCTGGCCCTTGCAGATCGACAGAGAATGGGCAGGAAAGATCGTCGCCTTCGGGGTCTGGGTGTGGCTGAGTTCACAGTTACAGAACTTCGTCTGGTTCTACGACAAACTCGTCATGCCCTACTTCGTCAGCGCCACGGATCTGTCGCTCTACGAGAACACCTGGTGGCTGATGCAGATCCCGTCCGCCCTGATCACGCACATCATCATGAATTACACGGTAACAGTATACGCAAAAGTGAAGAACGATCGTGAGAAACTCGGTGTCGTATACACAAGGGCGGCAACGCTGATCGTCCGTGTGTCTGCTCCGGCTGCCCTCATCCTCGTGCTGAATGCAGACCCGATTGTCGCGCTGATGGGCCCTGCCTGGGCAGGCTCAGCCCCCATTTTCATCTGGTTGGCCCCATATGCGTTCCTCCGACCCTTGATCGAGGACGGATTCGGTCTGCTGTGGGCCGTCGGACGAACCAGAGAAACGGCGGTAGTCCTAACCATTCAGGCCGGAATCGCGCTGGTATCTGTCCCGGCCGGCGCCTACCTAATTGGTGTCCGGGGCGTCGCTTACGCGGTAGGCCTGATCGCACTCACGGGTGGTGTGGGAGTCTGTCTCTGCCTCCGCCGACAGATCGACCTGGAGCTGAGACGAATCTTCCTGGCCCCGGCCGCCGCCCTCATCGGAGCTGGCCTGGTTATTGTTTACCTATATCCGTCGGTGGAACTAGCAAGATCTGCAACCGATCTGGTCGCCAAAACGGGGCTCACGACATTGGTCTATATGTCGATACTCTGGATAGCGGAAAAACGATATCTCAGGACGATTTGGACAGAAATTCGGGAGATTATGGCTGCCGACGATGCAGATGCCGATCCGCCCCAGACGCCCAGTTGACCGCCTTTTCGCTTGATCATGGGTGCTGAGCCGAGTACCTTTTTCCGGATTCGAGACGGACCCTTAACGCACAGGATACACCATGGGCTACATGCAGGTGTACAGAGTCGGCAACTCAAGCGGGGAATCCCCGCTCGGGAAGATTTCCCGTCTCCTCACGGGGGAGGGAATCGACTGTGACGATCTCGGTGACGACCGTCCTGACAACGGGTGTGTCCTGATCGACTTCACGCAGGGTGAGGACCTCGTCAACGAGACGGTTGCCACGGTTCCACAACTCCCCCAGATCCTGGCCGCCAGTACGATGACACTCGGCCTGCGTCAGTTAGCGATCGCTGACGACTTCGTATCCCCGGACATGCCGGACGCCGAGATCATCCGACGCGTCACTACCATAACCAACGCGGCGATTCGCATCGTCGAAGACGTCCCGGATCCCGATAAAAAGCGCGTACTGGTCGACGGGGGGACAGGCGAAGAGGACCCGTTATACGGATTCGCGAAGGTTCTGGAAGAGTTGGGAGTCGAATGGGAGCCACTCGAGGACGAGAACGACATGCAAGGCACGGGTATCATCTACTCACACTACCGTCGCCTGTCCTACGCCCGCCTCCTGCAGTCGGACTTCCCCGGTTATTACCATATCCAGATGGCCCCCAACCCTGAATTACGAGAAGAAGCCCTCTCGGTCGGTGACTTCTCATATGTGACGCCCAAAGTTGAGAGTGCGGAAGTCGGGGAGAGGCATACCCGATTCATGGAGATGCTCGACCGGATGCGCGATCCCGATGCCGTCCGCGACGACCCGATGGACGACCAGTCACTGGACGCCTTGTTTATTGGCGACCGAAACATCGGTAACAACCTCCAGAACGAGTTTGGTGACGACATCGAACTGGCAACCATGGCCACAACGGCGGGAGCGATGGCCGAGGCCAAAAAGCACGACCTCGTTCTGATCTACCTGGGCGGGAAGGAAGACGCCAAGCAGAGGCTGGCATTCCTGCAGATGCTCCTGAAGGAAAAGGATAAACCAGACCTTGCCCTTCTGTTCCTCAAGCAGGCTCCGGATCAGTTGCGGGCCTTCTGCCAGAAGAACAATGTGGCAGTTATCGAATCAAACAGACCGTCAGAAATCGCGGACTCGCTCCTGGCACTGTCGGCGTAAGCCGACGGTGTCCAACTCTCACTTGCTGGGCTCCAGACCGGAGCATCATCCGCGTGTCCGGACGTTTCGAGGGGGCTTCCTACAGGGCCGAGTCGATTCGCATCCTCCACTAAATCATCGACACGAATTACGGCGGAATCGTCCTCGACATCCGCAAATCGGACAGCGTAACGGAGCTCGTCTATGGTGCCGAACACACCAAGTGGCTCAGTCACGTCCTCGAAGTGTCCTTCGAGGACGACTTCGTCGGGATCCACCAGGAGGCTGTCCGCTCGATTCTCGGCGAGTCCACCGGTCCGCTCTCGCTGCAGCTGACGGACTTCGTTGATCATACCGGGAAATTCCGGCGTACAAGTTTCTTCGAAGGGACAACGTTAGGAAAACGCTAGGAGAACAACCACGAAGTCACCATGCAGGTTCAGACGGGAGAGACCGGAAGGCGTGATCGTGCGAGCAATTGCATCAGCTTCGACACAGGAGGGTCGAACCACGTCGGGTGGTATCTACTTCCTCAGAATGGTCGCAGGTTCAGAGCAGGCCATCAGAGGGTCGTCTTAATGAAGTATCCCCGTTAGCAGATAACTAAAAAGAGGACACTGCATCTTCAGCAGCGTCCCCTTTTCTTTTCTGTTTGGATCGTTTCGCTACAAACTGGCTCCGGCCAGGCTCGCGGCCGTTGCCACGATATCGGGTGTTGAGCCGTTCTCAAGACGGTTCGATTCGCTGTTCAATTCGCGGATTTCGCTCTGCGTCGCCCTCAGACTCTGCTCAAGCTGACGCTCCTGTACGGTCAGGTCACGTACCTGTTCGTCATTGTCCTCGATACGGGACTCGCGACTCGCCTCCGCGTTACGCTCGGCGTTCGCCGCCGTCTGTCTCACGTTTTCCTGAGTCTGGATCTCCGCGTCAGCCCTCAACCCCCCGCCGATTTCCGCGCTATCGGCTCTCAGATTCTCTTGGATTTCAGACGTCGTATTTGCCCGGCTGATCTGTTTGGCTGATGGGGTCGGTGCCTCCTGTGCGCCAGCGGGAGCCTCCTCTTCCGGGGCTGCCGGCGCTGACTCTGCCTGAGCTTCAGCGACCGGTGTCTCCAACGAGGAGGCCTCTGGTTCGGATGTTGCCGGCGACTCTTCCGCTGTGGATAACGGTGTAGTATCCGGGGCCGGAACAGTCGCTTCAGTCGTCTCAGCCGGCACTTCAGCCAAAGCGGCGGCGGCTTGCTCGTTACGCGAACGGAACAGACGAATTGTCGCGTCGGTTTGCGCGTTCAATCGGTTCAGCTGCAACCCTTCGAAGTTCTGTGCTGTGGATGGGATGTTCTGGAACGCTTTCCGGACTACGGCTGACCGCGTGCTGGCCGCGTAACTCTCAAAGCGTGGGAGGAAGGTCGGCCGAGCGTTCTGATCCAGGCGACCGGCCGTTTCTGCACGAACGCGTCCCGTATTGTCTTCCGACACGGTCGGCACGCCGGGAAGCGTCGCCTGCATCGGTAGTTCCTGCCGTTCCGTTTCTGGCTCGGACGTCTGATCCGTGTTCCTACCCAGAGCAGTGTTGACCTGATTCCGCAGCTGATCGCGGACAGACTCGGCATGCTGGGTGGCTACAGGAAGTTGGTCCTGAGCACGTTCGGTCTGAGTCGCTGGCTGTTCTCGCTCCGCCCGCTCGGCACGCTCTTCTCGTCGTGCTTCACGGATGCTCTCACGTCGGTCGCTCAGACGAAAATTGCGCAGACGAGATAGACCGGCGCTTGCGATTCGCTCAGCGCTGAATCTGGATACAAAGATCGGCATTCGACTCTACAGTCCTCGGCAAGACCGGAATTATGAGTCGCGAAATTACTACTGTCCTATCCTTCAAACTACGGAATCAGAGTCCTCCTGTCAACGTGCGTGTATCGCTGAAATAACTGAAGAATCAGGACTTATCTGCTGATCCACAAACTATATAGGACTGGTCCACGCTATGTCCCCATCAGCCTGAGTAATTCGTAGGTAGTAGCAGCAGGTCTGCTGGCGTCCGCGAATGGTTCTCTGCAGTGCGATTCGCGAAAGCTCCTGCTGATCGACCCACTCGAACTCGACATCTTCCCCATCGCCTCGGTATGTACACACCTCGGTGTTATTCCGAATCACTTCGATTGGCCGGTCGTCGCATAGCACTGATGCTCTCTGAGAGCACCGAATATGTCGTCCTGCGACTCGGAGCCGGCGAAAACCGCCGTCAGGCCCCCGCTGTATCCTCAACCTGCCTCTGCGCGAAGCGCGTCCCGTCCGAGTGGACGGGGAAATACTCCGTCTGCGCCCTAGCCAACCCCGGCAGTGCGATCAACACCAGCAAAGACAGTGCTCTCATCAGATCAGAACCTCTCACCCTCCCCCATGACGAGCATCCCAGGACCTTATCCTCAAGTCCTACACCATAGTTTTTTAATCCGTCTGAGAGACAATAGTTCCACCAAATTCGGATCCAATGGGCGTGGCTTCGGGATAGCCTACAAGGAGGATAGCGTCCGATCTCTCACGGTGATATATTCCCAGAGACAAGTACCTGAAGCCTTCCAACGACCGAGGATGCCATGTTGTCACAAGACCAGATCGACGCATACAACAAGAACGGGTATATCGGGGTGGAGTCGGTCCTGAACGAGGCCGAAATCGGCGAGCTTCGTCGTGTGACCGACGAGTTCGTGGAGAAGTCGCGCGAGGTCACCGATCACACCGATATATTCGACCTGGAGCCTGGCCACACCAGCGATGAGCCAAAACTCCGCCGCCTGAAGGGCCCGATTGAGCACCACGAAGTTTACCGTAACGCCCTCCACCATCCACGGATCCTGGACATCGTCTCCCAGTTGATCGGCTACGGTCTTCGCTGTAATGGGAACAAGCTTAACATGAAGCTCCCTGAATTTGGAAGCCCGGTCGAATGGCACCAGGACTGGGCCTTCTACCCGCACAGCAACGATGATCTGCTCGCCGTTGGAATCTGTATTGACGACATGAACATCGAGAACGGCGCGCTGCTCGTGGTCCCCGGATCCCATAAGGGGCCGATCTACGACCATCACTACGAGGGTCACTTTTCGGGCGCCATCACAGACACCAGGTTCGACGACAAAGGCGCCGCGCCCGTCGAACTCAAGGCGGGGGGGATCTCGATCCACCACGCCCGTGCGATTCACGGGTCCACCCCCAACCGGTCTCAGTTCTCCAGACGCCTACTGCTCTTCCAATACTGCGCAATCGACGCCTGGCCACTCGCTCAGTCCTACGACTGGGAGAAGTTCAATGCGACCATCGTGCGAGGTGAGCCCATGAACGAGCCCCGTGTCGAGCCCGTTCCGGTTCGAATGCCGTTACCCGGGTCGGTGCGATCGGGATCGATCTACGAAACGCAAACCATCCTGAAGGAACGAAAGCTGTAGCGATGGAATACCTGACCCCCGATGACGTGGCCGCATACGAGCGCGACGGTTCTGTCATCGTGAAAGACGTCTTCAACGAGGCGGAAATCGCCGCCATGATCGGGGCGGTCGAAGAGGGCAACCGCGTCGCCGATACAACAAGAGACCGGGACGACGGTGATGGCAGAATCACCCGGCTGGCCATCTGGCACGAACTGGGCGACGACATATGGTCGGCCGTATCAACCTCGCCGAGAATCGTCAACAATGTCCGCATCCTCCTAGCAGAGGAGACGGCCTTCTTCCACGGGAAAGTCATCTTCAAGGAGGCCGGTACCGGTGGAGCCTGGCAATGGCACCAGGACTATGGCTACTGGTATAACCAGGGCTTCGCCTTCCCACGGATGATCAGCGCCTTCATCGCCCTCGATGAGGCAACGAAAGAGAATGGGTGTCTTCAGGTCCTGCGGGGTTCACATCAACTCGGCAGACTAGATCACGGCAAGATCGGCGACCAGACGGGCACAGATACGGACCGCATCTCGGCTGCAGAGAAACTGTTCGAGCGACAGTACTGTGAAATGTCCCCGGGATCCGTCCTCTTCTTCCACTGTAACCTGCTGCATACCTCCGACAAGAACACCTCGGCCAAGGATCGACGGGCATTCATCATCTGCTACAACGCGTTGGGCAATCCTCAACTCGGCAATCGGAAGACGTCGGAATCGAGGCCGTGCCCTGTCTCCGCGGACAGCGCGATACTCAACCAACTCAGCGTCGCCTGAACACCCCGACATCGACGTACACGAAAGAGCCCCCAGAACCAAGCGATTGGCATCGCGCGGTACTGGAGGCATCTCTCTTACGCCATTCCCCACCGGAATTAGCAAGCGTGCAAGTGTGTGTGTCGCTACGGTAGACTGATCGAGTTGAACAGATTCATCAGGGGTGTCAACAGGAAGGACTGCGAGGGGCCGCTGATATAGACCTCCTGCTCGGTTGCCAGCGGGTTTGGAGATTCACGCGTTCCATCGAACACCCGTCCCTCCTCAACCCGAAAGACACCTCGTGTCGGGTTCCCTCGAATCTTGTAAATGGCCTCGACCACGCGCCCATCACCTGAAACCGCCTGACCGTCTCCCGCGATCGCACTGGCGAGAATCGTACGGCCCGCACCTGCCTGCTTGACGAGCAGCAACGGAGCCTGGGCGCCACCCTTCTCCAGAAGGTTCCGGTCAGGCAAACGTGCGCCGACGAACTCGAAATCTTCCGCAGAATGGTTCAGTTCCATCCGCCAGGCCTGCATGGCGTCTGCCCCGAACATCTGGACGGTCAGGACAACCCGTTCCTCGGTCACCTCGGTCTCTTCTAGCCCGATCTTGATGCCTTTCGATGAGGCCGGTGTCCCCGGCTGAACAGACGGTTTGGCTACCCCCGAACTGGGCGCATCAACAGCCACCCGGCCATAATTCATCGTGAAGAGCAGAAAGTCTGCGAAGTCCACGCGACCGTCCAGGTTCAAGTCCGCACGAGTGTCAAATGCGAGATCCGAAGACGTGAGACCAAATGCCTGAGTAAAGGCGATGAAATCGTTGAAATCGACCGTGGGATCCTCGTCCGCGAGTATCAGACCGAGGATCTCGTTCCCATTCGCGTCGTGATAGGCCTTCGCCCCTCCCTCGATGGCGAGCACGATGTCGCCACCGATCTTCGGAGTGGACCTGCCCTGGTCGACGTCGATCAACATCACGTTGGCCACCTGCACGGTAGTATGTGGCGCGCCTTTGATGGCCTGGAGCCGGATCGTACCCAAGGTGCCCGACCCCGATCCCCCAACTTCCGTCCTCCCCAACACCGAATTGACGATTCCTACTTCGCCTTCGAGAATCTTGCCCGAAATATCTGTCCGATACCCATCGAGGATAGTACCGGGCGAGACCATGTCCACAGCGGCCAACACCGTCGGGTCGTAGTGCAGGTGGTACTCGTAGGTGCGCACCGCCACCGCATCCTCGACCTCGATCGTTACGTCGAACGTATCCCCAACCTGGATACCAGATGAAGGATCCGATGACAGATGGACCTTCGCCGTCGCATTCGCATCGGCGAGGTCGGCGCGCTTGAACGTCGGGAGAACCGGCCGGATACCACCCGTTGCATTCGTATTGTCCGTCAGGTTTACTGCTGTAAAGTCCTTGTCGGTGGCATTCACGATCCCGTCACGATTCAGATCGGCCAGACCGTTGTAGTCCGTATCACCGGTCTGAGTGAACAAGGCCGCATTGATCGCATTAAGGTCTTGAGAATCCACGAAGTTATCGGGCAGGCTTGTACCCGTGCTGTCGTTGAAGCCAGCCGCATCACCCGAGAGGAGGAACCCTCGATCAACGCCGGATCCATCGATCGTCGGTTGGAAGCCCCAAATACTCTGCCCAGGGCGCAGGTCAAGCGTGTCGTGGCCGGCGAGGTGACGATCCATCTTAGCAACCAGGATCAACCGCCCCGACGGCAGTGAGTTGAGCTCGAACTCCCCGTTCACCCCCGTTGTCTGGACCTGCACACCCGTGACCTCCGGAATGAGATCGTTCTCCTCAAAGAACGGATCAGTAATCTGGTCGAAACTTCCGACCTCCCTAAGGTAGAACGTGATTGTGTCGGCCGAGCTGGACCGACCCTGCAGCAAGACGTTCCCCCTCACTGCGCCCCGGGGCAGAATCCGCACCTCGATCGGTGGCGGAACGCTCGCGTGAATGTCGGTTCCGAACTGGTCGATCATCTTGGTACGGCGTGGATCCTGACTATCAATCGAGATCGTCGTCAGGACGGCAGCACCTCCCGACAACGGCCTCGCCTTGAAGTTGACGAACGCCAGAGTCTGGACACCGTCGAAGAAAGTCAGACCGCTCGTCTGGTCGGTGTAGATGAACTCGAAGCTGGAGACGCCGTTGATCTCCCTAGCGACCTGCTGGACATTGCTACCGGTCAGGCTAGCGTTCGACCCAAGCGTGAACGGCTGAATGCCAGTCGTGCTTCCATCCGTGTCCAGTGGCTCGAAGAGAGCGCTGTCGAGCGAGAGGAAAATATCGACGACATCGATCTGCCGACCCGAAGCATCCCCATCGTCCGGCGTAATCGGGATTCGAAGCGTGTCGTCCTCGACGACAAACAGCTTCCTTGGCACGATAAACCGGGCTGAGGTCGGTGGACTCGCGGGGACCACGCCGGTGAACGTAATCCGTCCAGGCGCGCGTACCGCCGGGGAAACCCCGCTCAGATTCGTAGGTTGGTCACCTGTCATTGGGAGTCCACCCGTTCCGGGACGACCGGCATCGATGGCTAGATAGACCCAATAGCTTTGACCGAACTGTCCGTTGGTCTGCAGTTCGAGAGTACCTGAAGACGATCCCGTCCCCAGATTGTTCCGCAGTCGATTGGCAACGATCACAAACGATGTGTCCACACTCTCGTTGAGCTCGATCTCTGATCCCAGCGAACCATCGGTAGAGTTGGCGAGCCACATCCGGTTGATTTCAGTCGGACTCGTCAGGCTCGCCCAGGTCGTTACCTCCCCGAAGTCTGAAGAGGTGAGCAGGATGCGGATATTCGGGGATGAGGCAGATCCATCGGGCGCAGCCAGACCCCTTCCAGGGACAGCGCCTCCGTGACCGCCGGCATTGTCCACGTCCACAGCCTCCCACGCGACCACGACCGGATCCTCCACCGATACCTGGACATCCTGAGTCGGCTGAATCCCACGGATATACGGCGGGTGCAAGAATGAGACCGCACTCGGGGACCCGGCCCCGCTCGCCTCTGTAAACGAGACCAGTCGACTCGTATTGCCACCCGTGATAATCGCGTAGACATAGTAACGAGTGTCGGTGATCGGGATCGTCGCACCCTCACCTGCGGGCGACACGTAGTTCCAGACGTCCCACGAATACTGGTTGTCAAACAGGCCGTCCGGGTCCTCGTCGACACCGGTCACGATCGTGTGAGTGTCGTTGCTGCCGTCAGCAATCGCGGCCAGAAGATCCGCACCATCAGAGTTGCCGCTCGTGTAGCCAACGCTCTTGCTCGCGTCCCGGAAGTCGAAACGAGTACTGTAGTAGAAATCGATCTGGGCGTTGTCGTCTACGTCCACGTCCCCTGCCAGGCCCGTCTCTCCCCAAGAAATCGTGACGAATCGGGTGGCTGGACCGGGTCGCAGATCCTTTCCGTCGGGGTCACTTTGCATCTGACTGACGTCGATACCCGTGATCACATCCAGGTCACCATCGTTCGGGTTCGTGCGATCGTTCAGCGTAAAGGTGTCGGGCGTCAGGTTGGGCGAATGGGTGACCGTCACCGTCGTGAAAGAAGGCGACGAGTCGAACGGATCGTCCTGAACCTGCCGGATGATCCTGTGCTCATCATCTCCATCTGTCGCGCCAAAGTAGACGAAATACTGACCTTCCTCCACAAAGTTGGTCACCAGCTGAGTGGTTGTGTTTCTCGTAAAAGCTAGAAACGGGAAGGTCCGATTGTTGATCGAAAGCGTGTCCGACCCTGACACCATGGTGGCACCATCCAAGCTGTCCAGTCCGGCACCCACGTAGTTTGATTCCGTCAGACCGCTCTGCTGCGACACAAAGACCCGCATTTCGAAACTGTTTGGGTTGTCGACATCCTCCGCCAGGAAGAGCAGATCCAGGGAGGTGATCGGATCGGGTGTATTCCCGTTGTTCAGCGTACTGAGCGCTTCCCCTCGGGCAACGAACGAACCGGTATCTATTATCACATTTGGGTTGTCTTTCCGGTTCCCGTTGCCAACCCCCATCCCGATGATGTCGCTGGGAACCTGAATGACACCGGTGTTCGTGAACTGATCGCCCCCGTCGTCATCGTAGTCCCACCCGACCAGAACGAACTCAGGCGGGTGATTCACCAGCAGCGGGCCACTACGTGCCAGGAAAGCCTGTCCGGTGAGCGTCCCCAGTCGCGAATTATCAAAGCCCAATTTTGCGCCACCACCATTGCCGAGTCGCGCAGTCGGGAACCGATCCGGAGCGGGATCTGCCAGCACATACACGTAGTAAACCGTGTTGTCTGATGTCTCTTCCAGAGAGATAACGCCATTCACGCTGTCCGCCGGGGTAGACGAGAACGTGCTGACGAAATCTTCTCGGATAAAGGTCGCATCAAGCTGACGCGGCCTCTGCCTCTGGCCAGCGATAGGGGTTCTGTCTGCGCCCAAGGAAAAGTGCTTTACGGGGGCAAGCGTGGACGGCCTTGTAATGAGGGTGGAGTCTGTGCTCAAATAGAACGTGTAGAGCACATCGCTCTGGCCGTCCGAGACACCCTGTGATGCAGAGAGACCGGAAATACCGGTGTGACTGAGATCGGGAAGCGCCGTTGGGAACTGGAGATCGAAGAAACGACCACCCAGCGTGGTCGTATCCCCGATGCTCGAATCCGGCGCAACGAACTCAAACTGCTGCATTCTCGTATTCTGGAGTTTAGAGACCCTTACGGTCTGCTGCGCTCCAACGCCCGAACTGAAGTCCAGGACATAGACCGTATCGACACGAGAGCCGTTGGAGATGCCGGTAAAGCTCGTCGGAGTCTTCAGGTCGAACTCGATGCTCACCGTCGCATTGCTGGCCGTACCGGTGAGGCCGAAGACCAGCGTACTCGTCGTGGGGGAACCAACGAAGAAGGACGTGAGGGCCGCGGCGTTCGTCGTGGTCGTAACCGAGTTGGACAGGACAGTGAGTTCCGAAGGCACTGTGATGGTGATACCACGGGCAGACTGGTTCGCCGAGCTGCCCAGCACGATATCAAAGCGCTGGTGGAACTGGTCCATGGAGGCAGATTCGATGCCATTGATCACCTCGTTCGGGTTCAGTTCAACTGACTGTGCCCGCAGGCTGGTCACAAAGAGACCGAGTGTGATCAACGCCAACAAAACGCCCTGAGTATGTTGACGTACGCGTGGGGTCATGAGTAGGGAGTCCTGGTTTAAGCCAGGAGAGCGATTGGTCAGTATCTCCTTATGCCTCAGGTGCTACATCCGTGTAGTACCCGATACCAATCGGCGTCCAGCCGTCGCTCCTTTTCGTATTCCTGGTTGTAACTACCTGTTTTACAACGTTTTTCCGATTCCCTTCGGAGTGTGGGGTGGGTCCTGAGTACAGGTCCTCTTCTCAAGTATCGGCGGGAGAGCTTGAGTCTTTAGTCGGTTGGCGATTTTTTTAGGTTTTTAGGTAAAAAAACGAGGCTTGGGTCCATTTACCTAAGCCTCAACATCCTAACTGACTGTTTTTAAGCGTATCTACAGAGAATGCGCCAGCGCGACCGCGCCCAGCAGAACCGCATTATCCCCTCGTTTTGCCTGTAAAATTCGCACATCCTCCCGATGCACAGGCATGACCCGGTCACGAACCGATGACCTGAGAGGCTCGAAGAGGATGGCTCCTGCTCGCGAAACGCCGCCTCCGATGACAACGACCTGAGGAGCGAGCGCGTTGATCGTCGAAGCGACTCCCATGGCCAGAAGCTCTACTACCTCTGAGACAATCTCCCCAGCAGCCGGGTCACCGACCCGAGCCGCGTCGAACACAGCCTTCGCCGTCGTCGCCTTGTCTCCCATCTTCCGGCTCGCTCTCCGGGCGATCGCGGGCCCGGAGCAAAGGGCCTCCAGGCAACCCCGGTTTCCGCAGGCACACTTCGGTCCGCTCCGCAGGATGGGATCGTGGCCGAGTTCGCCTGCGTTTCCATTCGCGCCACGGTAGATCTCCCCATCGATTACGATTCCGCCACCGATGCCCGTGCTGATGGTGTAATAGACCTCACTCGAGGCTCCACGTCCGGCGCCATAGACATACTCCCCGAACGCCCCGACATTCGCATCGTTGTCGACTACAACCGGGACGCCCAGCGCCTTCGACAAGATGTCTGGCAGCCGGACTTCGTCCCATCCTGAAACGTGTGTCGAGTTTATCACACGTTGATCGGCAAAATCGACAGGGCCTCCGAACCCAACACCGGCCGCGCTGACATCATGTCGGTCGCACAGATCTCGTGACAACTGGATAACCTGCTCGATCATCCACGATGCTCCTTTTTCAGCCTCAGTGGATCGCCGTATAACGCGAACGAGCCGCCCCTGCTCATCCGCGAGGGCGACTCGAAATTTCGTACCTCCGATGTCGACGGCAAGAATCACGCGCTGACCAACCCGATCTCACGCAGGTAGGAGATCGATGACTCGACCCGCGCGCGTGCCAGGTTAGCTGTGAAGTCCTCTCCCTTGACCCCTTCGAGTTCGAGTGTGTATGGCCCGGTGAACCTGCTAGCGTTCAACCGCTCTACGCAGGCCGGGAAGTCCACGATCCCCTCCCCCAGAGCCGGGAAGTGCCAGGACTCGAATCCTCCATCCGTGTCTTTCAAATGGACGGACACGACATAGTCAACGATGAGGTCCAACTCACCTTCCGCCGTAACATCCCGGTTATAGTAGTAGACATTGGCAGTATCGTAGTTGATCCGAACGTTCGGGTGGGCCACGCCCTGCATAGTCTCGAGCCCGATCGCTGCGTTCGTGACCAAGTCCGGATGAGTCTCCATGGCGACAACGACATCCCGGCCTGCGGCCTCGTCGCCGATGTTCTGCAACCGCCCGTAGACGTATTCCCTGTCGAGTTCTGCCGTCTTGGCACTCGTAAACGCAAGATGAACACCGAGCGCTTCTGCCCCATCCAGATAGTGCGCGAACCGAATGACCACATCATCTGCATCCATCTGGCAGGGGATGATCACCGATGAGGCGGTAAGGCCGTGCTGCTCCAGATCGGCCCTGACCGAATCGACTTCATCGGCTGTCGGACAAGGGATCTCGACATACCGGATCCCAATCTCAGCGAGATGAGCGTACGCTTCGGACCGAAACGCACCGTATGTGTTCAGATTACACGACAAAATAGACATGGAAGAGCCGCCAACCCAGATCAGCGGATGAAGTTCCGAAGAAGCATCAGGATCACAAACACGAACAGCGGAGAGAGATCAAAGCCTCCCATAGGCGGCAACATCCGCCTGATTGGGCTCAGCACGGGCTCCGTGAGTCGGTTGATCGCGTCGACGACCGGGTTATGTGGATTGGGGTTGAACCACGACATCAGGACGCGGGCAAGCATGACATACCAATAGAGCGCCAAGATGCTATGAAGGATTTTCATGGGAGGTCGAGCTATGAGAGGCCCAGGCTGCGGATTCGCGTCCTGCGCTCCCTCATCTCTTTCGTGAGCTGGACCAGCTCGTCTACCACGGATAAGTCGAACGGCTTAGAGACCACTGCCTCCGCCACCTCGAAGTCTTCCTCGGTCACGAGATCTGAGTATCCAGTGATGACCACAATAACGGAACGGGGTAAGCTGCCCCTGAGGACGGGCAGGATGTCGAGGCCACCCACATCCAGGAGATGCAGGTCCAGAAGGATCAGGTCATACCGGCTGGTCAGCGACTGCCCAAGGGCTTCGCTACCACGGTCCACGACATCGAGCACGACGTGGGGAATCCTCGAAAAGTGGCTTTCGAGCAGTCCTCTTACGTCTGGATCGTCTTCAACCAGTAGTACGTTCATATGCCCACTGCTGGCGCACAATATATAACGGGGTCGGAAGGTCAGCAAATTTGACGGCTCTATACGTCCGGCTCTCCTCGCTCCAGCATCCCCCTGACCAGCTGGGCTGTCAAAACGCCAGCCACGCAGCCAAGCATCCCTCCGATCCCCCAGGACAGACCCATCGTAGTGCCCTGGTAGTAGGTATATCCCAGACCGGTCGTCACAGCAAAAGCCGCGGACGTCCTCACAGCACGGAGGATCCTCTCTGGCAAGACAGCCTCGACCGGTAAGGTAGTCCCGAAGACTGCGCCAACGCCGAGTCCGGCAAACAGGCCGATTCGAGGGAAATCCGCATCGATCCCCAGATGGTAGGCCAGTACTAGAACGATCGAGATCGTCGCAGCGAGGCCGGTCCCAGTATGTATGCTCATATCTGCCCTCCCGGGGCGATCGCTTGACTTGAGGATGCGATCGGCTGATCTCTAGGCGTTTTCCTTCTACGTGCTATCCTATTATGTTTTCGAGGGATAGCTGTCTCTATTTTAGGGCAGAGCGCCCTTCTGGCGAGCAAGAATCGACGTGGCCCGAACCACACAATTCACCCAGGTAGGCAAGCGCAAGCTCGAGATCTCGAATCTCGAAAAGGTGCTGTATCCCGAGGCCAGAATCATCAAGGCCAAGGTGATCGCCTACGACCTCAACATTGCTCCCACGATTCTCCGGCACATCAAAGGGCGGCCGCTCACCCTCGTCCGATACCCCAACGGGGTCACGGAGAAGAGTTTCTTCCAGAAGAACAAGCCAAAGAAAACGCCCCCCTGGATCGATGATGTCAAGCTGGGTGACGGGGACAAGAATATCAACTACGTCCTCGTGAACGAAGACACGACACTGGTCTGGACGGCCAACCTGGCGACCCTCGAGCTTCACCAGATGCACTACCGGAGCCCGCACTAAGACAAGCCCGCCTATGTCGTCTGGGATCTGGACCCACCAGAAGGTGGCGAATTCACCGATGTGGTCCAGCTGGTGTTCGACTTCCGCGAATACCTGAAATCCTACGGCTATCATCCGTTCGTCAAGACCACCGGCCGTAAGGGTCTGCGCGTCGTCGCCCCTTGGAACCAGCCTTCACCTTCCACCAGGTTTTCGAGGCGGCCAAAGCGATCGCCCAGCCGTTTATCGAAAAGAACGGCGACCGGACCACGCTCCACATCAAGAAAGAGGCTCGCAAGGGTCGCACCCTCATCGATGTCTTCCGGAATCGTCAGTTCCAGATCATCCTGTCGACATACAGCGCCCGTGGAACCGAAGGTGGACCAGTATCAGGATGCCATCAAGGAGATGATCCAGGCCAAGGTCGAAGGCAAGGAAATCGTCTCCGCCTCGGAGGAAGAGCCTCAGGTGATCGATATCATGGCTGCCCTGAAGCAGAGCATCGAGGCGTCGCAGTCGGATCGGAAACCGATGGCGAAGTCGGCCACGGCGAAGAAGACGAAGAAGGCGGCAGCCAAGAAGGCAAAGGTCGCGTAGACAACGAGTCACCTCGTTCCCAGGCTCCTTGGCGAGCCGTAGCCTTGGCGATGGCTGCCAGCCTGGGAACGACCCTTTACACGCTTGGCTCAAGCAGACATTTATACTACTTTCATCTCGCTATGGAACACAACACAGGCCATACGTTTCGTGATTTTGTTGCCATGGACGCCGAGGAGCGCCGGACCTGGCACTTCTCACGTTCACAGGCGGGCGAATTATCCGTACCCCCACGGATGAGTTTGCCGGAGACACCCGACCGACTGCCCATGCGGCGGTCCTTCTCGGCGGACCAGCCGAGCCTCCCCGATCAAGCATCACGACGACAGCAATCCGCCTGACGCTTTTCACGTTCAGACAAGAAAGCAGTAAGGATACTTGGGGAAACTCGTCCCATTTCCGAGCCAGTCGACTATCAAGCTCGGGTATAAGCGCGTAGGAGTACGCCGGCAGGCTGATCTCGAGCGCCACGGACAGCTCAACCTGTTCGCGGAACCGAAGGGACAGGTTGTCGAGCTACCCCGGCGAAGGATGAGCGCGTTCGAAGAGGCCTTGCTCCTCGACGAACACGGTGACCCGTCTTCGGGTGACCTGTATAGACAGGCCATCGCCGAGGGTGACTGTATTGCGGAGGCCTACTGCAACCTGGGTATCCTCGAGTCTGAAGCCGGTAACCGACCGCAGGCCTTCGACTGCTTCACGCTTTCACTCGCCAACGATCCGCGCCACTTCGAGTCCCACTACAACCTCGGCAACCTGTATCTCGACGAAGGCGACTTCCGCCTGGCCAAGCTTCACTACGAGATCTGCACGGTCGTCGAACCGGACTTTCCTGATACCTACTTCAACCTCGGTCTCGTCCTGGTGATGAGCGAGGAGCGGGATCACGCGATTCACGCCCTGGAACGATACAAGGACCTCGTCCCCGATCACGAAGGCGAGAAGGCGGACGAGTTGATGGCCAGCCTGGATCAGACAACACAAGCAGAGCAGTAGACTGCAACAGGACATCGACGCGATAAGCCCGAGACATCAACGTCTCGGGCTTTCTGTTTTCTGGGTCAATGTGCGCTGGCGGTCGGGGCACTCGTGGGGTACTGTTCTGTTGTCCATGTACACCTGGATCACCTGATCGAGAGGCCTACGTGGCGCAACTCAAAGTCTACATCCCCGAGGGATACCCACCTAATATCGACCAGCTGAAAATGGCCGAGCGTCCCGGAGTCCTCGACGGCAAGACAGTCTACCTGGTGTACTGTCGTTTCGACGATAGCGACATCTTGACGGAACAGATGGGGAATTAGTCTCGTGAGCACATGCCCCGGGTCAACATCGAGATTCGACGGAAGGACGGCACCTATCATCAGCGAGACTACAGGCTCTATGAGGAAAAAAACCGAGGAGACGGTGGTCGTAGGTGGAGAGACGAACGGATATTGGCGGATCTTCGGGAACGGCTACGGAAAGACCGTATCGGTGGATGACTGGCGGTAGGTGGTAAGAGGTATATCTGAAGTATAAAATGACCGGGCTCCACTCAACCTCGTGTGGGGCCCATTCTGTGTCTACGAGTGCATGACGAACCCGCCATCTACGTTGATCGTCTGCCCCGTGATGTGGCGCGCACGGGGAGAGGCAAGAAACACGCTCATCGCAGCCATGTCCTCAGGCTCTTGCCATTCGCCGAGCGGAACGACACGCTTGATCTTCTCTTCCGCCCACTCATCGTAGGTCTGTGGATTCTGCTGGCCCTCCTCCGTCTCACACCACGCTTTCCAGACCCCTTCGTTCAGGTCGGTCTTCACCATCCCGGGACATAGGCAGTTGACCCGAACCCCGTATGGTCCGAGATCTCTCGCTGCGCATTGTGAAAAGTTGATCACTCCTGCCTTCGAGGCGCTGTAGGGCGGGTCCGTCTGCGAGCCGATCTGCCCGGCGACCGACGCGTAGAAGAGGAAACCACCTCTCCTCCGGTGGACCATGGCGGGCGTGAAGGCGTGAGCGACATTGACCGTTCCCGTCAGGTTGACCTGGAGCGTCTGCTCCCAGTCCTTAGGATCCAGGTTCCAGAACGGGAAGCCGAACTTGCCCGACCCCATCCCGGCTGTGCACACCAAGTGGTCGTGAGGCCCTAGGGCTGACGCGATCAGCTTTGGAAGGGCACACAGGCCCTGGTAGTCGGTGACGTCCGCACTGAACCCAGCAGTCCTCGTGTCGTGGGTATCGCCAATCTCGGCTGCCACTTCCTCGATTCTCTCGTCCCGGTCGACACAGGCGACGAACGCGCCTTCAGCGGCGAACCCATCCGCTACGGCCCGTCCGATTCCGTTGGCTGCTCCAACGACGACTGCAACCGTACCGTTCAACTCCAGATTCATAGGCCTGATCCCCTATCCGTCCCTGTGAAACTCCGCGTTACTTCCATCTGTGAAGAACAGCTGTAAGTGCTTGGCGTTCAGCCGGAAGCTCTGCAATGATCGACAGACCTCGTCAGCCATACTCCCCTCAGTTGAGGACTTCGCCCAACGACTCGTTGGGGTGTGCTCGAATTCAAGGCGGCTCTCGTCTTCGAAGAACAACGCTGCCTGAGTAAACTCATCGTTGACGATGTAGCGCGTGTTCTTTGCTCTCGTGTCGACTGCCATGGTCATTGCATAGCCTAAACAGAAACGGACGACCTGAGGCCGTCCGTTCTAACATAAATGCATGGTGCCGAAGGCGGGAATCGAACCCGCACGGCCCGAAGGCCACTGGATTTTGAGTCCAGCGCGTCTACCAGTTCCACCACTTCGGCATCTTGAATCCGGGCCGAGAATATCTCAATATCGCTCCGGTCGGTCAAGCCGGGTGTCTTCTCAACCCTAGAACAGCGACAGTGGCTTCTCTTCCTCGCTGAACCCCTCATCCACTGCAAGATCGTCACCTCTTGAAGCCGAGACGGCCAACTCGTCGCATCGTTCGTTCTCTTCTGTCCCTGCGTGACCCTTCACCCACCGGAACATCACCTTCCGTTCCTCACACACTTCCAACATGCGCTTCCACAGGTCCGGATTCTTCGCCGCCTCCGTGGGGGTTCTCATCCAATTCTTGGAGCGCCACTTTCTGGCCCATCCCTTGGTCATCGCGTCAACCGTATACTTGGAATCGCTGATGAGAACCACCTCGGCTCCCGAGGGAGTCGATTCCAGGCCCTTGATGCAGGCGAGAACCTCCATCCGATTGTTCGTCGTCCGCTTGTAGCCACCGGATAGCTCGTTCCGCTCCTGATCATCGAGGACGACTGCGGCATACCCACCGGGTCCAGGATTCCCCAGACACCCACCATCCGTATATATGACGATCTTCCCCGCCTCGAGATCCGCCTGGTGCCCTCCCGACGCAGCGGCTCCGGACGACTTCTTTCGACCACCTGACGACCGGCCACTATCCGGAAGTTTCGCGAGGGCGTCCATCACCGCTGGGCGGTGTGGAACCGTCTCCAACCATTCCTTCGCTTCACGGGCAGACCCGAAACTCTTGTATACGGCACCTGGATACCCCTGAACCTGTTCCTGAGCCTGACCCACCCCTCCCCAACCGGTGTACACACCGGGCGTCTTCCCCTGTGCGACCACGTAAATCTTCGACTTGGCCAATCTGTCTCCCCAATTGCTTGTTCGTTCACAAACCGAAACACTGAAGCCCGGGCGATGTAAGCCCGGGCTTCATTTAGGATTCTGGTCGGCGTCTGTCAACCTGTAAGGAACTAGGGCATACGTTCGCTTCTGGGCGAACCCAGGATTTCCTGGTAGAGGATCGCGTTCACCAGTGCATCCTTGTCAAACCGTAGGACGTTCGCCTTACGACAACGCCTGGAGGGCCTGCCGCGCAGTTCTTTGGCGACAACCTTCTGAACATCGACGCGATCGTCGTCTTCGACGAGCGGATCGACGAACTCCTGACCCGTATAGGTCTCGCTGACAGGCCGGGTGACCTGTACCTCCTGAAACTCCGGACCCGTATCCGACTCGCTGACCGGTGTCGCACCCCGGACCTCACGGAACTCGCGAACAGGCTCAACCGGCATCGGTTCCGGCTCTGGCTCTGGCTCGCGCAAGACATCCCACTCGGAAAGGTCGCTCTCCGGAATCGAGCGCTTTGGTACATCCACCAGCTCCCGATCCTCTCGCTCGGCCATCCGTCTGCGTTCCTGCATCTTATTGACCAGGGACGAGACGACGCTGAATACGATGAACAGAATGGCAAGTACGTCGAAGCTCATAGTGGACTCACTTATGGGTTGGTTTCGCCCGAACCGCCCTCATCCTCTTCGGTTTGGCCCGCGATCCCGTCCCTCATCCGGGTATCGGCTTCCACATTGCGCATCCGGTAGTAGTCCATGATCCCCATATTCCCGCTCCGGAACGCCTCAGCCATCGCGAGTGGGACTTCGGCCTCTGCCTCGACCACCCGAGCACGCATCTCCTGAACCCGGGCAGACATCTCCTGCTCTTGGGCGACAGCCATCGCACGCCGTTCCTCCGCCTTAGCGCGCGCGATCTTCAGATCGGCCTCCGCCTGATCCGTCTGCAGGGCTGCACCGATGTTGTCACCCACATCCACGTCGGCGATATCGATCGACAGGATCTCGAAAGCGGTCCCGCTATCCAGTCCCTTATCGAGCACCGTTCGCGAAATCGTATCCGGGTTTTCCAACACCGCCTTGTGCGAGTCCGCGGAACCGATCGTCGTCACGATCCCCTCACCCACACGAGCGATAATCGTCTCTTCCCCCGCACCGCCGACCAGTCGCTCGATGTTCGCCCGAACGGTCACGCGGGACGTCGCCTTGACCTGGATTCCGTCTTTGGCCACCGCCGTCACCATCGGGGTCGAAATGACCTTCGGGTTCACACTGACCTGAACGGCCTCGAACACGTCTCGTCCGGCAAGATCGATCGCCGCGGCGCGCTCGGGCGTCAGCGTAATCCCCGCCTTGTCCGCCGCGATCAGGGCACCAACCACCTTGCTCACGTCCCCGCCGGCCAGGAAGTGGGCTTCCAGGAACGCGGTCGAAATCTCCACCCCCGCTTTACTCGCGTTGATCTGAGAATTCACGATAACGTTGGGCGGTACGCGACGCAGCCGCATCCCCACCATCTCGCCAATCCCAATGTGGACGCGTGCCGCAAGGGCCGAAATCCACAGCGCTACCGGGATGAAGTAGAGGAACAGCATCACCAAGATGGCGCCGCCCACTACGAGGAACAGGAACAGAATCAGGTCCATGTCTACACTCTCACGTTAGTCGCCGACCTAGACTGTCGGCTCGATCTTCCGAACGACTATTCGGTTGCCTTCAACCTCGACAACCTCCACATCTGTGTTCTTGTCCAAAAAGTCGCCTTCAGTGGTGACGCTCAACCTCTGACCGTCTATCTCCGCTGTTCCGCCCGGTCGCAGGTCGGTGACCGCCTTCCCGGACTTACCCGCCAGCGAAACGTTCTCCTCCGACACGGCCTGGTAGCCGGCTTCCTCTTCCGTCAGGACCACCTTCTGCCAAGTAGTCGACCTGGGTAACCGTTTGAGCATGAAGGCCGCGATGATCAGGGTCATCAGCATCGAGATCATGATCGGGCGCACGGCCAGTCCTGCCGTGTCCCAGGTCCAGAGCTCAAACCGGCCCATCAGGCTCATGAAGATGCTCACAAACATCAGGACCAGACCAGGCACGGCGAGCAATCCGAACCCAGCTACAAAGAAGAGATCCCCGATCACTAGGAGTAAACCGACTACGAACAGCAGGACCTCCGACCAGCTCGCAAGCTTAACCAGCAGATGACTCCCGAAAAACAACCCGAGACACAGGATCGCCAGCGTGCCGCCGATTCCCCATCCGGGACTCTGAAACTCGAATATCAGCCCTAGGAATCCGAGCGACATCAGGAGCGATGCGACCATCGGGTGTGTCAGCCAACGAACGGCCTGTTCTGCCCAGTTGATTTCCTTTCGGATCACGTTCGCGCCCTCGAGCCCATACAGCCCGAGTACATCGTCCAGCTTATCCGCCTCCGTGATCGAGGTGATTTTGTATTCAGCCAGCTTCTGCTCGACCGCTTCTTCAGTGGTCAACGTAAGAAGCTTCCCCTTCGGCGCCAGATTCTCGATGTCGACATCCTCGTCGACCATCGCTTCCGCGAGCTCGGGCGAGCGCCCCGTCTTCTCCGCTGTCGCCTTCATCTCGTTGCGGAAGTACGAAATCACCTTCTCACTCGCCTTGTTACCCTGCATGTCGACGGCCGTCGCGGCACCGATCGTTCCGCCTTCCGCCATCACGATGTGATCTGTCGACAGGGAGATCAGGGCGCCTGCGGAAATCGCACGCGGATTGATGAAGGCGATGGTTTTCGTCTCGGAATACAGGAGCGCGTCCCGGATCAGCAGGGCAGCGTCGAGCGCCCCACCTGGCGTATCGATCTCGACGATCAGCGCGTCGACTTTGGCCTCTTCCGCCTCCTGGACCACGCGGTCGATAAAGGCGGCCAACCCCTTCTCGATCGTGCCGGAAACGTTCACCAGATACACGTCTTCCGCCTGGGTTGACGTCCCCAGAACGAGGGAAATAGCTAGGTATGTCAGAATGGTTCGCACAGTCAGGATCTCCAGTGGCGAATTGATATACCTATGTACCACAAATGGTTATCGGTGTCAACGCGGGGCATTATCTGAGCCTGGATCGGCGAATGCGCAGTACACATATTCGAGCCAGCACACTGACAAAGGAGAAGTCGATGACGTACGAAATACTCGACGAGAAACAGGTCGAAGCGTTTCTCGAAGTTGGATACGTAAGGATCCTCGAATGTTTCACCCGTGATCTCGCTGAAAAATGGCAGGAACTGGCCTTCAAACGGCTGGGATAAGACCCCGGGGATCCGACGACGTGGGAAGAACCGCGAGTCCATCTGCCGCGAATGAACACCGTAGAGGTCAAGGATTTCGCCCCCAGAGCGCGGGCAGGGATCTGCGATTTTATGGGCGGTGAGGATCGGGTCAAGCAACCCTTCGTGTGGGCGGACGGCTTCATCTGCAACTTCAACATACGAGCGGATGAGCCGTGGCAGTCGCCTTCTGCGGACGTTCCCGGCTGGCACGAGGACGGCGACTGGTTCAAGCACTTCCTCGACGGTCCGGAGCAGGGCCTCATCACGATCGTCGTGTGGTCCGACATCCTGCCTCAGAGCGGCGGGACGTTCGTGGCCCCCGACTCGATCGGTCATATCGCGAGGAAACTTGCCGCGCACCCGGAGGGCCTCTACAACCGTGAAGCCAGGTTTGACCAGATGATCGACCAGTGTGAGCGGTTCGAGAAGGTCACGGGAGAAGTTGGGGATGTCTTCCTGATTCACCCTTATATGCTCCACGCTGCCTCGAGTAACCCCTCGGGACGAGCACGTTTTATCACGAACCCCGCGGTCTCGCTGAATGAGCCCATGTGCTTCAACAGGCCGGACGGCGACTATTCGCTGGTCGAACAGGTTGTTTTGAACGCGCTGGGCGTTGAATCGCTGGACTGGGAGATCACAGCTGAGCGTGAGCGGGTCGTCCCCGAACGTGTCGCAAAGCAGAAGAAGATGCTGGAGGAGCAGAAGGAGCGGTTGGGCGTAGCCTGTTTGTGGCGTCAATCTTGACTCCAAAAATGCGAACTGGTATCTTTAGGCCTTCCAATAAGGCGGTGTAGCTCAGTTGGTTAGAGCAGTGGAATCATAATCCATGTGTCGGGGGTTCGAATCCCTCCACCGCTACCAGAAAACGAAAAAGGGCGCTGTCGAATTCATCGACGGCGCCCTTCCTGTTTGTGATCACTAACATCTAACAAGTCATCCCGAGACCTTCCCCACCATATACCGCCAAACGCGTATCCTTACTCGTCTTAACCGTATTCTCTGGCTGGTAGTGCAACTGGATGCCGCGACGCCCTTGATCGCTCCGGTTTGATGGGCTCCCGTGATGTGTCAGCCCGTGCCAGAATAGAAATCCCCCGGGCTGAAGCGGCACAGGTAGGCTGCCCTCCGTCCTGACAACCGTATCGCAGATCTGCCAGTCCCGCACCTTGAAGTGTGGATGCGGTCCCGCTTTGTGCGATCCAGGCACGACGTGGAGACAGCCGTTCTTGAGCGTGGCGGCATCCAGGGCGATCCACACCCCGACGACGGTCGTCTCGATCGGCACATCGAAATACGCCATGTCCTGGTGCCAGGCCTTCTCCCTCCCGATCCTTGCAGGCTTGAGCAGCGCCATGTCCTGGAGCATCCGGGGCTCGATGCCGCCCATCAACCGCCGAACGACATCCAGGATGCCGCTATGGGTCGTCAGACTCGTCAGTCTCGGCTCGACATCCACGAAGTTGAACACCTTCCGAACCACTGACCGGCGTTCTTCTACATCCATGTTCGGGTAGGCTTCGCGCGCACCGGCCTCGACCATCACCGACCTGAAACCCTCATACTTGCCGTCGATCAGGTCGTTGATCCCCTGCTGACACCCCTCGACTTCCTCGTCGCTCAGTCCCGAGTCTACGGCCAGGTATCCGTATTCGTGGAAGAAACGGATCGCATCGTCATCCACTGCCTCCAGGGTGTCGATTCGGTGGGCGTCGCCGTCCAGCGGGTATAGATCACGTTCGTGTTCGTCCACGGGTGCGTCGGCCAGGAAACCTTTTTCCTTGATCGAATCCGTCGCCCCCTGATTTGTCTTGTTCACCATTGGGTCTCTCCTTGGGCAACCTACGATGACGAATATCCGACTCCGATACGAATCCGTCAAATCCGGCATAAAAATACGGGGAGCCGGCCGAATCCTCGACCAACTCCCCGCGATCAGGAGGGGTTACACCATCAAATATAGCTAACCAGTGTGACCACGCGATTACGCGAATATGAATACAGTGTTAACTTTGCACACGACAATGCGAAAACCATACGCGGAGCATCGAAAATGGATCTACCCAATATCCTCCTGATCATGACAGATCAGCACCGTCTGTCCGCTGTCAGCGCATATAAGAACTCGCCACTGTTCGCCGACTCGCCGTGCAGAACACCAAACATCGATCGTCTGGCGGAAGAAGGGATCAGATTCGACAACGTCTACACGACGAACCCGGTCTGCAGCCCTGCGCGCGGTTCGATCATCACGGGCCAGTATCCTCACACCCACGGCATCTGCTCGAACACCCACAACCTGGGCTGTACCGTTCACGAGCTTCCGGATGGCCCCGAACTCCTGCCCAGGCAGCTGGCAGATGCAGGATATGTCTCAGGCTACACCGGCAAGTGGCACCTGGGGAACGGAAAGTCGGATGCTTACGGGGTGGCCATCGATCCGGCGATTCCGGCCACAAGAGGGTTCATCGGCCAGGACTTCAACGGTCACGGTGGGGGTGGCTTCAACTACAAGGAATATCAAGACTACCTGGAAGACCGTGATCTGGCCCACACCGTCAATCCCTGGTCTGAGGATGAGAAACAGATCCTCCCCACGGGTGAGCTCGATGGACCGGTCGAGTCCACGGTCCCTTACTTCCTCACCGATCACACGTGCTCGCTGATCGACCGCTTCTCAGCCGAAGACAATCCCTTTTTCATCTGGCACAATTTTTGGGGTCCTCACGGCCCCTACTATGCGCCGGCGGAGTATGTCGACCGGTTCCGGGATGTCGAGATTCCACCGTGGCCCAATTACGATTGGCCATCGCGCAGTACGCCCGGGCCGCACCACGTGAAGATCCATCCCGAGCACGAGGGCCTGACCTGGGAAGACTGGGCAACGGCGCTACGGTATTACTATGCCTTCACGACCCTGATCGACGAACAGATCGGCCGGATCTATGCCCACCTCGAGTCGACGGGGCAACTCGACAACACCATCATCATCTTTACAGCGGATCACGGGGAAACAGCAGGTAGTCACGGCGGGCTGACCGACAAAGGCTGGCAACACTTCGAGGAGATCCAGCGAATCCCGATGATCGCCCGCCTGCCCAACGGGATGTCCGCAGGGGAATCGCGGGAATCGCTGGTTTCACTGGCAGACGTCTATCCGTCTATCCTGGACTGGGCGGGACAATCGATCCCTGAAGGGCGGCACGGCAGCCCACTCCAGCCTCTGATAGACGACGCGTCAACAGACTGGCGAGATCACGTGGTCACCGAATTCACCGGCGTCAACAACCTGTCCGCGACGCTGCGATCGATCGTGAAGGATGGTTTCAAATACGGATACAGCGCCGGCTGGCCCGACCAGCTCTACGACCTCGTCAACGACCCCTACGAGACGAAGAATCTGGCCGAATCGCCAGAGCATCAGGATCGTCTAAACGACCTGCGACGGACACTCTCTTCGTGGATGGACGAGACGGGCGACCCTGTGAAGGGGATCTACAATCAGAGCATGAGGTATCATCTGGGAGGAGCCTAGTGTGTGATCCCCCACTCTCCTCTGCTCCTGAGCCGGCCTGTCCGCCATAGCTTGAGCGAAGGCGGGAGGCGCGCTCCCCCTCGGTGGGTTGGGAGGAAGGGCTAATGATCCCAGATCTGATCCCACGCCTCCATCCACGACGGGGCGCTGCTCACCGCCCTCAGCGGATCAACCAACTCGACACCGAATCGTCCCTTGAATCGTGTGGCCGTGTCTACTGTCCCTAGCTCAACAGTAATGGTCGTCGGTTTTTCGGGAACATAGGGTTCCACCGCATTCAAGTTGCCGAGCGCGCTCTTAGCGCCCTCCTCGATCATCGCCCTCGCTCTCACGGGCGGGATCTGCCGGGCCGAATACCTGCTGAGTCCCTTCTTCACTGCAACCGTTGTCAGACCGTCCCCCACCAACTCGCGCGACTCACGGCACACTGCTTCGTCCCCTGTCACCAACAAGATGGGGACGCCATAGTGACCGCACAGGGCCGCGTTGATCCCGACTTCACCGACCAGGTCCTCGTTGAACCAGAGATTCCGCCAGGTCGTCGTCGAGATCGTGTGGCACATCACCCCATCCGGCGTGTTGGCCCGGGCGTGCATCCCGACCAGAAGACAGGCATCGCAACCCGTTTCGAACATATCCGTGTATCGCGACCACGAGTGGTGAGCCACCCACTCACAGTCCGGAACGAGCAGATCGGGAACCAGCGAGTTAAACGTCCAATCGCCGCCCGCGCCGTGACAGTCTACAACGACGATCTCCTTCGCCCCAGCCGCCTTCGCGCCCCGCACGGCCGCGTTGATCTCCTCCGTATAGAGCCGTCGACCTTCTTCATACATCGGCTTTCCGCCACTCACCTGGCTCCAGGTAACGATCCCGCTGACACCTTCCATGTCGGTCATGATCAGAACGCGCACGTCGACCTTCCTTTCACTCAGGATTCGGCTGGTGTATCCTCGAGGATCACGTCAATGCGTTTGAGCGTCTCCGCGTCCAGTTCCGCTTCAGCGGCCGGTAGGTAATCAACAGCCTGCTCCGGCGTCTTGGCACCGACCAGCACGGTCGACACCGCTTTCTGCCTCAGACACCACGCGATCGCCAGCTGCACCATCGTCAGCCCGATGTCGGCCGCAACCTCCGACAGCCAGCCCGTCAACTCACAGTACTTCGTGAACAGCTCGCCCTGGAACCTCGGGAACCGCGACCGCTCGTCGTCTTCCGGGAATGCGTGACCCGCTGAGTATTTTCCGGTCAGCAACCCCTTGCCTAACGGACTGTGCACCAGATTCCCGATCCCCCTCTGCTCGCAATATGGGAGATCTTCCGTCTCGATCTTCCGGTCGACCATGTTGTATCTCGGCTGGCTGCCGTGGAATGGGGCCGTCCCGTAGGCCTGCTCCATCTCTTCGGCGTTGAAGTTGGAGATGCCGATATACCGCGTCTTCCCCTCCTCCTGAAGCCTCGCCATCGTCTCCATTGTCGCGTCGATCGGATACTCGGTATTCCAACTGTGAACCTGATACAGGTCTACATAGTCGACATTGAGCGCCTTCAGACTGTCGTCCATTGCGGACCGGACTGCATCCGGGGAATAGTCGCGGCTGACCTTGGTGGCCAGGAAGCACCGTTCCCTATACCCGTCGCTAAGCGCCTTGCCGAGCGTCGACTCGCTGGTGCGATAGGCCTGCGCCGTGTCCAGCAACGTGATGCCGCTGTCGATCGACGCGCGGACGGTCGCGATCGACACGGCTTCGTCCAGGACCCCCATGCCACCACCGATCGGCCACGCGCCCAGCCCGATCACCGAGATGTCCGGACCATCTTTCCCGAGTTGTCTTGTCTTCACGCTTAACCTTTCACGACAGCGAGACCAGAACGAGCCCGATCAGCAGGATAACTGTACCGAGCATCTTGGGGAGCGGCATCGCTTCCTTGAACCAGACGACCCCGATCAACACACCGATCGGGATACTCGCCTGACGAAACGCCACAACGTAGCTCACATCTTTGGCGAAGGCCAGCGCGATCAGGACGATCGCATACGTCAGCGTCATCAGTGCTCCGGTCACGAGTGCCGATCTCCACTCACCGATCGCGCCCCGAAACGAACGACGGCCCTCCCGTCTCGGAAAGACGAGTACGGCGAGCCAGACGGCGGTCATCAGGACCTGGAAGAACGAATAGACCAGCGTGACCGGGGCAGGATGCAGGTCTGCGTGGACGAATCGAAGCCGACTTAGAGCCGTATCGTCGACGATCGAATATCCTGTGGTGCCGACGGCGGCCAGCATCGCATAGAGGAAGGGCTTATTCGTGTAGTCTCGCAGGCGGAAGTTGCCCAATCGCGTCTTGGGAAGCAGAATACACCCTGCGACGATCAGGATCGATCCCGCCCAGCACCCTGCCGGAATCGCTTCGGACCGGCCGAGTAAGACACTCCCAAAGGCCACCGTAATCGCAGGAACGGCGCGCGCAAGCGGGTAGACGATCGAGAGGTCTCCAGCGCGATACCCCCTGGCCAGCGATCCCATGTAGATCGCCTCGAACAGACCAGCCGCGCAAACCAGCGCGATATCGATTCGGCCAGCGCCCGCGACGACCCGGGGATACAGAATCGGAACCGCGACAAGCAGGACCAGGCCGCCCAGGCTTGCGACCAGGAAGAAAGCGGCTGTTGGAACTCGGCCCTTTCCGAGCGCATTCCATCCAGCGTGCATCGCCGAAGAGACGAGCACGAGCTCGATAGCGGCGGATTCCAAGGGTCAGTCAGCGTCCAGTGAGGTCGGACCAGTGTTTCGCTTCCAGTGCCAGCTCTCACTTCCCGAAAGGATGGCTTTCCGCCGATCGTCGAGTCCCTCAAACACCTCCGAAGCGACCTCGTTTCCAGGCCATTCCCGAAGTTGAGGCGGAGTATATCCGGACACAAGGATGACACGTTCACGATCGCTCTGGATGCGTGTCGTGCTGTGAATCAACGACTCGGGGAACAGGAGGACGTCGCCCGCATTCGCTTCCACCTGATGGATCAACGATTCGTCGACCATGGCCGCGTCCACCATCTCATCCTTAAGCCAGTTCATCCGGTGCGACCCCGGAATAACCGCAGTTCCGCCGTCCTCAGGCCCGATATCCGTCAGGTAGGCTAACGTCTTCACGAACACGCAGTGGAACCGCTCTCGCTCGTAGTAACAACCCCAGGTGGCCGTCGTTCCACGATGGAATCCGGTCGGATGGTATCGTCGCTTACCGAACAGCTCGTCCGAATCTTTAGGATCGCGCCGATTGATGATCGCTTCCGATTCCTCCAGCCGGACGCTTCCGCCCACGAGATCCTCAACCAGGGGAATCAGCTCAGGATGCGTCGCATACCGGAGCAGAGCGGGATCGTATCCGACGAGGTTGCCCATCAGAACGTGGTGATCACCCTTAGGTCGTCTGTAGACGCTATCACTCAGGTCAGAGTCCTCACGCATCCGGTAAAGTGCGTCTCGACAGGACTCGACTTCCTCCGATGTGAGCAAATCGCGGAGCAGGACGAATCCGCGCGCATCCAGGTGATAACGTTGGGCAGTTGATAGACTTGGTTCGGGCATAGGTGGCTCCTGATACAGAAAACGCGTCTCACCTATGGACGGCGAGACGCGTAGTTTCCGCAACAATGTCTGTGTGGCTAAGGCAGGAGCGTCGATCCCATCAGATACCGGTCGACCTCGCGGGCGGCACCCCGCCCTTCCCCGAACGCCCATACCACCAGGCTCATTCCGCGTCGCACATCACCGGCGACAAAGACTTTCTCGTGCTTCGTGGTATACTTCTCGAGCTCTGCCTTCGCGTTGGACCGTTCGTCACGCTCCAGATCGAGCTGCTCCAGGATCGTGTCCTCCGGCCCGAGCCAGCCCATCGACAGCAGGACGAGATCGGCAGGCCACACCTTCTCACTGCCCTCGACCTCACGGAACGGCTTCCCATCCGTCGGCACCCACTCGACCTCACGCGTGTGCAACTCTTTGACGTTTCCGTTGTCATCACCGACAAACTTGAACGTGCTGAGCTGGTAGGTGCGCGGATCACCACCGAACTTCGCGTCCCTCTCCTCGTGACCGTAGTCAACCTTCAGGATGCGAGGCATCTGCGGCCAGGGATTGGCCGGCGTGCGGTCTACCGGCGGCTCAGGGATGATGTCGAACTGGTTGAGCGACTTGCATCCGTGACGCATCGACGTCGCCAGACAGTCCGTTCCCGTATCGCCCTGACCGAGCACGATCACGTTCTTGTCTTTTGCCGTGATGTAGTTTCCGTCCTCGAGGTTCGAGTCGAGCAGACTTTTCGTGTTCGCGTGCAGGAATTCGATCGCCTGATAGACGCCGTTCAACTCTCGTCCTTCGATCGGCAGATCACGCGGCTTGAGCGCTCCGATCGCCAACACGACGGCGTCAAAGTCGTCGACAAGCTTCCGAGCCGGGATATCCGTCCCGATCTCCGTATTCAGCACGAACTTGACACCTTCCTCCGTCATCAGGTCGATGCGACGCTGCACATACTCCTTGTCGAGCTTCATGTTCGGGATGCCATACATCAGCAGACCGCCTGCCCGATCGGACCGTTCGTAGACGGTGACCGTGTGACCGGCCTTGTTCAGCTGCGCGGCCGCACAAAGACCCGCCGGTCCGGACCCCACGACAGCGACCTTCTTCCCGGTCCGCTTCTCCGGGGGCTCGGGCGTGATCCACCCTTCGTCCCATCCCCGGTCCGCGATGCTGACTTCGAGATTCTTGATCGTCACGGGTGGCTCGTTCAGACCGAGCACACAGGCACCCTCGCAGGGAGCCGGACAGACACGTCCGGTAAACTCGGGGAAGTTATTGGTCTTGTGGAGCCGTTCGAGGGCGTCCTTCCAGAGTCCGCGGTAGACGAGATCGTTCCACTCGGGGATCAGGTTGTTGATCGGGCATCCCGTCGGGAAAGGCGTGTTTTCCGGGAGGCTGACGCCAGTATGGCAAAACGGAATACCGCAATCCATGCAGCGAGCGCCCTGGTCACGCAGCCCCTCTTCAGGCATATGAAGGTGGAACTCGTCCCAGTTGGAGATGCGTTCCTCCGGCGACACATCAGCCGGCAGTTCGCGGTTGAACTCCAGGAATCCTGTTGGCTTACCCATTCCGTCTCCCAGTCATCTAGTCAGCACGCTTGTGCCTTATTCGGCGATCGCCTCTCGGAACGCCGTCAACGTCATCTTTTCGCCTGAAAGACCGCGCTCTTTTGCGCGATCCATTGCCTCGAGAATCTTCCGGTAGTCTCGCGGCATCACCTTCACGAACTTCTCGACAGCCCCGTTCCAATTGTCGAGGATCTCTCGCCCGAGTGCACTGTTGGTCATCTCGGCATGCCGCTCGATCATACCCTTCACCTCACCGATCTCCTCTGCGTCGCTGAGGGACTCGAGGTCCGACATCTCCTGGTTACAGTGGTCGGCGAAGGTGCCTTCTTCATCATAAACGTATGCAGTACCACCGGACATACCGGCTGCAAAGTTGCGACCTGTCGGTCCGAGCACGACGACACGTCCACCCGTCATGTACTCGCAAGCGTGATCGCCCACAGCCTCGACCACCGCGTGGACGCCGGAGTTCCGGACGCAGAACCGCTCACCCGCTTTCCCGCGGATGTATGCCTCACCGCCTGTCGCCCCGTAGAACGCCACGTTACCAACGATGATGTTGTCGCGCGGCACAAAGGTCGACCCTTCGGGTGGATACAGGATAACCTTCCCCCCCGAGAGCCCCTTACCGAAGTAGTCGTTCGCATCGCCTTCGAGCTCGAGCGTTATCCCTGGAGGAACGAACGCTCCGAAGCTCTGACCCGCCGATCCGTTGAAATGCAGATGGATCGTGTCGTTCGGCAAACCGTCCGGCCCGACGCGACGCGTGACCTCCGAACCCAGAATGGTTCCGACCACGCGGTTCGTGTTCTTCACCGGAAACTTGGCGTGCACCTTCTCGCCGTCTGCAATCGCCTTCTCGCAGAGTTCGAGCAGTGTCTGGTTGTCGATCGCATTCTCGAGCCCGTGGTCCTGGGGCACGCAGCAGTAGAACGGCTCTTCACGCCTCGGGACAGGCTTGTGCAGAATCTTTCCCAGATCCAAGTGCTTCGCCTTCCAGTGGTCGATGTCGTCGCGCTGCTTCAGCATCTCGACCTGACCGACCATCTCATTGATCGTCCGGAACCCGAGTTGCGCCATGATCTCGCGCAGGTCCTGGGCGATGAATGTCAAGAAGTTGACCACGTGATCCGGCGAACCGACGAACTTCTTCCGCAGCTCAGGATTCTGCGTTGCCACGCCAACGGGACACGTATCGAGGTGACAGACACGCATCATAATGCAGCCCATCGCCACGAGACCGGTCGTCGCGAACCCGAACTCCTCGGCGCCGAGCAATGCGGCGATCGCCACGTCCCGTCCCGTCTTCAGCTGGCCATCGGTCTCGACCACGATCCGGCTGCGCAGGTTGTTGATCACCAGAGTCTGGTGCGTATCGGCCAAGCCGAGCTCCCACGGGAGTCCTGCATTCTTGATGCTCGTCTGGGGCGATGCGCCTGTTCCGCCATCGTGACCGCTGATCAGGACCACATCCGCGTGCCCCTTGGCCACGCCTGCCGCGATCGTGCCGACGCCGACCTCGGACACCAGCTTCACGTTAATCCGCGCGCCCGTGTTCGAGTTCTTCAGGTCGTGGATCAGCTGCGCCAGATCCTCGATCGAATAGATGTCGTGATGCGGCGGCGGAGAGATCAACTCCACACCCGGCGTCGAGTGTCGGACCTTCGCGATCCAGGGATAGACTTTCTTCCCTGGCAGCTCACCGCCCTCTCCGGGCTTCGCGCCCTGAGCCATCTTGATCTGAAGCTCTTTCGCGTTCACCAGGTAGTGGCTCGTCACGCCGAAGCGACCCGACGCCACTTGCTTGATCGCACTGTTCTTCGAGTCGCCGTTTTCCAGCTCGACGTAGCGCTCCGGATCCTCGCCCCCCTCACCCGTGTTGCTGCGCCCACCGATCCGGTTCATCGCGATCGCGAGGGCCTCGTGGGCCTCCTTGCTGATCGACCCGTAGGACATCGCGCCGCTCTTGAACCGCTTCGTGATCTCCTCGACCGGCTCGACCTCCTCGATCGGGATCGCCTCGCCCGGATAGTTGAAGTCGAGTAACCCCCGCAGGGTGCCGATCTTCTCGGACTGATCGTTGATCAGCTCCGCATACTCTTTGTAGATATCGTAGTCGTTGGCCCGCGATGCCGCCTGGAGCTTGTGGATCGTGAGCGGGTTGAACAGGTGATACTCCCCGTCCCTTCGCCACTGATACTGGCCGCCCACATTCAGCGTCCGGTTGTCCACCGGAATATCCGGGAACGCCTGATTGTGCCGGATCAGCGCCTCTTTCGCGATCACCTCGATCCCGATGCCGCCGACCCGTGAATCCGTCCAGGTGAAGTAGCGGTCGATCACCTCGTCGCTCAGCCCGACAGCCTCGAAAATTTGGCCACCGCGATACGACTTGATTGTCGAGATCCCCATCTTGGCGATCACCTTCACCACGCCCTTGGTCGCCGAGTAGAGGTAGCCCTGGATCGCCTCTTCGTGGGACGTGTCCTTGACCATCCCCTCACGGATCATATCCCCCAGGCTCTCGAACGCCATATACGGGTTGATCGCCTGAGCACCGTATCCGAGCAGCAGACAGAAGTGGTGCACCTCACGCGGCTCTCCGGATTCGACGGCGATCCCGACGCGGGTCCTCGTCTTGCTCCGGATCAGATGGTGATGCAACCCGGACGTCGCCAGCATCGCGGGAATCGGGCAGTGATCCGCGTCCAGACCCCGGTCGGACAGCACGATCAGGTTGTATCCATCGTCGATCGCCTTGTCAGTGGCGGCGAACAGCTCGTCCATCGCCTTCTCAAGCCCTGCTTCACCCTCAGAGACCTTGAACAGCGTGGGCAGCGTGATCGACTTGAAACCCGGCTGATCGATGTTCTTGATCCGCGCCATCTCCTCGTTCGTCAGCAGCGGCCGCTCCATGCTGAGCTGTCGGCAGCTCTCGGGCTCCGGCTTCAACAGGTTCCGCTCCGGACCGATCGAGGTCGCCGCGGACGTAATCAACTCCTCACGCAGCGGATCGATCGGCGGGTTAGTCACCTGCGCGAACAGCTGCTTGAAGTAGCTGTAGAGCAGGTGGGCTTTGTCGGACAGAACAGCGATCGGCGAGTCGTTACCCATCGATCCGACCGGATCCTTGCCCGACGTGATCATCGGCCCCAGGAAGACGCGCATGTCTTCATAGGTATAGCCAAAAACCTGCTGACGCTGGAGCACGGTCTCGTGACCAGGAAGCGTATCGTCGACGTCTTCTTTCGGCAGATCGCCGAGAGCGACCAGGTTCGCGTCGAGCCATTCCTGGTAAGGCTCGGCGTTCGCGAACTCGGTCTTCAGCTCCTCATCGCTGACGATGCGGCCCTGTTCGGTGTCGACCAAAAGCATTCGTCCTGGCTGCAGGCGATCCTTGTGGAGGACGCGATCCGGCGGGATTTCGAGCACGCCGACTTCCGAGGCCAGAACGATCAGATCATCCTTCGTGACGTAGTATCGAGACGGACGAAGCCCGTTCCGATCCAGCACCGCACCGACGCGCACACCATCCGTAAACGCAATCGACGCCGGACCATCCCACGGTTCCATCAGACAGCTGTGGTACTCGTAGAACGCCCGCTTCTCCGGAGACATACTCTCGTGGTTCTCCCACGGCTCCGGCACCATCATCATCATCACGTGGGAGGCCGGGCGGCCGGACAGGGTCAGGAACTCGAGCGCGTTATCGAACACCGCCGAATCGCTCCCCTCCGGGTCCTCGATCACCGGCAGGACCTTCTCGAGGTCATCCCCCCACTTCTCGCTCTCGAAGTTGCCCTGACGCGTGAACATCCAGTTCACGTTCCCACGTTTCGTGTTGATCTCGCCGTTGTGGATGATCATCCGATACGGATGCGAGAGTTCCCAACTGGGGAAGGTATTCGTGCTGAAGCGGGAGTGGACGAGGGCGATCGACGTCATCACCGACTTGTCCTGGAGGTCCAGGAAGAACGTCTCCACCTGTGCAGGGGTCAGCATGCCTTTGTAGGCGATCAGCCGGCTGGACATGCTCGACACGTAGAAGGGCTCGCTGCCCGGCATCTTGCCCTCATAGCGGACCTCCTTCGCCACCCGCTTCCGGATGACATAGAGCTTCCGCTCGAAGACGTCCTGATCCTCGATATCCTCGTTGCGGCCGATAAAGACCTGACGGACCATCGGCTCAGAGTGGCGGGACGTTTCTCCCAGGTACGAATTGTCCGTCGGTACACTCCGCCAACCCAGGACGCTCTGGCCTTCGTCCTCGATCACCTGCTCGACGACCTTCTCCTGGGCGTGACGCTCCTCTCGATCAGGGGACAGGAAGACCATGCCCACGCCATATTTTCCCGGCCACGGCAATTCGAACCCGATCCCTTCACAGGCCCCCTGGAAGAAGCGATGCGGGATCTGCATCAGGATGCCAGCCCCGTCGCCCGTCTCGGGTTCACTCCCGCGAGCGCCACGGTGGTCGAGGTTACACAATACCTCGAGCGCCTGGTTCACAATCTTGTTGGACTTCTGCCCCTTGATGTTGACCACAAAGCCGATTCCGCAGGCGTCGTGCTCGTTCTTGGGGTCGTACAGTCCCTGTTTAGGCGGCAAACCGATGCGATGACTCATACCACGTGAACCTTTCTACGATGACATGCCGGACACCGATCGAAACAGCTTATTGGACGATCCGATGTGGGATCAAGCGACCGGGGCCGGAGCGGTCGGAGCCTTCCAACCGCGCTCTCCCGGAGGAGGACCAGCGGAGTTCAAAATTTGGAGGCGGCTAATATAAGGAGAATTCAGACGATACGCAAAGGCGCGGTTATACTTTCTCATGTGGTGACTAAGGCAAACTTCTGATCGTCACGGTCTGTTACGGAAGAGGCGGGAAGGTCACCGTCCCGTTGGTCAACTCTACGAGCGACGCTTTGAGCGGATCCACGAACTCGACAGGTAAACGCAAAAAAAACAACGCATTAAGCCCGTATTCTTCGGACACGATCTTGGTCTCGAACTCTGGAACCAGCCGTTTCAGACCGGTGACCGCGTCATAGTGGATTGATACGCTGATATCTGCCCACCCGATCTTCTCGGTCCGCCCACACGCCTCGAGTGCGAGCTGCACCCCTCCCGAGTAGGCTCGAACCAGCCCGCCCTTCCCGAGCTTGGTTCCTCCCCAGTATCGCGTGACCACGGCAGCCACATCACCCAGATCACTGTGGACTAGGACGTTCAGCATCGGCCGTCCGGCGGTGTTGTGCGGCTCACCGTCGTCGCTCATCCCCACATTGGTCGTCGACCCGGGTGGCCCCAACAGGAAGGCCCAACAGTTGTGGCTGGCATCCGTGAACTGGCTGCGCATCTCATTGATGAACCCGTTGGCCTCTTCGATCGTCTCCGCCGGAGAAAGCGTCGTCACAAACCGGCTCTTCTTGATCTCCTCCTCGACCTGGACGCGGCCTGCCGGTATGGGATACCTGTCGCTCACGCGCTTCCACCAAGGTCAAGCATGGCCTTGACCACGCGAGCCTCAGGATCCAGCCAGCCAGGAAAGGCCTCGACGAATCCATCGTAATCGGAGCGATGCGTGATCCACGGTTCGGTATTAACGTCCCCGGATTCGATCAAACTGACAATCCGACGGAAGTCATCCGACCTGGCATTCCGGCTTGCCAGGATCGTCATCTCCCGACGATGAAACTCAGGATCGCTGAACGAAATCTCGTCCTGAACGAGACCGACAAAGGTCAGCCGGCCGCCACTCGCCACGCAGGAGAAGGCCGACCGCATCGATGCTGGGTTTCCGGTGGCATCAAACACAGCAGTCGGGAGGTCCCCGTCGGTCCACTCTTCCAAGTCACGCAAGGCGGTGTCCAGATCTCTGAGCAAGGTCGTGATGCCGAACTGCTCCCGGGCGAACGCCCCTCTGTCCGGGTTGAGTTCTAGGAGGGCGACATCGGCCCCCCTCACCTTCGCGAACTGGATGACGGACAGCCCGATGGGGCCGGCGCCGATCACGAGCACCTTCTCGTCCTGCCCGGGCTGTGTTCGATCAACAGCGTGAGCACCAATCCCAAGCGTCTCCACGAGGGCCAACTGCTGAGTCTGTAACGTTTCGGATCGATGTAGTTTAGACGCAGGCACAACGATCGACTCCCGCATGCCGCCATCGATGTGAACGCCGAGGACCCTCAGCTGAGTGCAGCAGTTCTCCTTCCCGGCGCGACAGGCGATGCACGTTCCGCAGTTCAGGTAAGGCTCCACTGCACACCGGTCGCCTACCGCGATTCCATCCACATCCGGGCCGACCGCCTCGACCACGACGCCCAGCTCGTGGCCGAGAATCCTCGGATACTCGAAGAACGGCTGACGTCCTCTGAAGGCGTGCAGATCGGTACCGCAGATTCCGACCTTGTCGATCCGGATGCGTGCCATTCCTTCACCGGGATCCCCAGGGTCTGCCGATGTTGTCAGCTCGAACGAGCCCGGCTCCTTCAGGGTAATCGATTTCACAATGCGTCCTCGCGTTACAAGTGAGGTTGGAGAATATCAGCAAGCAGGCGCGGCGACCGTCCAAACCGCTCACGGTAGTCATGGTAACTCGGCATCAGCCTCACCTTGATCTTGGCTGCCTGGTGCAGCCCGATGTCCTCGAGCCGGTGATCCAGGAAGGGATTCGCGAACCGGTCGAACACATCACGGGCGAATGCCTCCGCGCCTTCGACCCGATCCTCGACACACGGGAGGATTTCCTCCATGACCAGGGCCATCAGCCACTCGCGCGCGTCCTCGTCTGCCAACGCCTGACGGACGGTTTCAAAGGTTCCCAGGTAGCGTTCTACGAGCGCGGTGTGCGCCCCGTTCAAGAGCCGCACCTTCCTCACCACATAGGGAGAGATATCGGGGACCGCCTCGATCGCGGGATGATCCATAGGTATCTCTTCCGCCGCCACTGCCCAGAAGGCGAAAGGCTCGGCCACCGCCAGTAACGGATCCTCCTTCAGCAAAGGATGATCGGCGGGCGGCGCGCTCACGATGCGGTCGACCAGCGTGTTGCACCAGGGGACCGCATCCGCCACCCAATCAGCCGCGCCCTGATCGATCTTCCACCTCGCTGCCTGCTCGAGCACGAGTCCTCTGAGCACATCGGCGTTTCGGTCGACCAGTTCACACGGGAGGATTGAAACAGGTGGAAAATCTGCCTCATGCCTGGCCAGGAGAACCCGTAGCAGCTTGGCCGGGTAGGACACAGGGACAGATTGCTGATCCGCATCTTCCACCGCCAAGGCAAGTCCCGCTTCCGTCGTGTTGGATACCACGAGCGTCAGGCTCGGATCACGGGCCACCCCGATCACCGAAGACCAGTCCTCGGAAGTTGAGACAGCACGTTGAACGGAATCGACGCGCTCGACGCGATCGACCGTTTCACCCTCCTCGAGTCCTCGGATCGCCACGTGAAATGGCCCGTTTTCGAGGAGAGCCGCACGATCCCCGCCTGTAGACTGAACGGCCACGACCGCGAACGCATCAGTCCCGGCATTGACTTCCGTGACAAACAGATCGACGAACGCTCGTAGGAAGCGTCCCGTCCCGAACTGCAAAATCGTCTTCAACTACCCCCCTTCCCTACGTAAAAAAAATTCCGGAGGCCGAAGCCCCCGGAACGTGAGTTCGCACGACGACGAACGTCACGCGACCAGATCGACATTGCCTCCCACGCCCTAGAACGCCTCTCCAACGACCTTGGTGATCAGATCACCGGCCACGGCCGTCTGGCTGTTCGAGTACCATTCCGCGTCCACTTTGATCGGACGGGGATTCACAAGCGGGGCCATATTGGGCCATGCGGCCAGGCCACCACCGTTGACGTTTAGGGAAGCACCACTTGGCATATCAAACTCCGTAAGTCCTGAGAACCCAAACAATTAAGGGTGCGATCGCCAGAGAAGGAAGGAAATTCGCAACCCGTATCCTGGCAACATCGAGAAGCACCAGACCGATCCCCAGCATGGCCAAACCGCCACAAGCCGTCATCTCGGCGACCATGGCGTCGGTCATGACCGATTCGATGGTGCCCGCGGCAAGCGTCAACCCGCCCTGAAACAGGAGCACCGTCGCGGCTGAACACACCACACCCACCCCGAGCGTCGCGGCGAAAGCCATCGAGGAGAACAGATCCAGAAAAGACTTCATCAACAAGAGCTGGTAGTCCCCCGTCAAACCGTCCTGGATCGAACCCAGTATCGTCATCGGTCCCACGCAGAACACGAGGCTCGAGGTCATGAATGCCTCGCTGAATCTACCGCCACGAGACTGAAAGCGACGTTGGAGACGATCCCCCAGTCGATCCAGCCTGTCTTGAATACGCAGTCCCTCACCGACAAGGACGCCCATTAGGGTTGCGCCCATCATCACCGTCACCCGCTGCGTATCGAAAGCCATCTTGAGGCCGATCACGAGGGTCAACAAGCCGAGTCCCTTGAGCACGGTCTCGTGAACACGGTCCGGAATCCGATGACCGATCAGCAGCCCGGTACCGCTACCTGCCAGGACCGTCCCCAAGTTAATCGCTGTCCCGATCACACCACGCCCTCGTGTTTCAGGGAGGCCCAATCCGTAAACGGAAAGGAAGAATGCGTTTGAGCGAATCGCCACTCGCCCTCTTCCCACAACAGCACGACCGACCAGCGCTCGCCGTTGACCACGTATTGTTCACCGTCGGCTCGTCCGCTACCCGTCCACGTGAACGTCGCCCAGGCCGTATCCCCGTGAATGCGGACGAGGGTGTCGGATCGCTCGAGGGACACATCGGACCACGCCGCTACGTGCTCGGCCCAGACGAATGCGATCTCCTCCGCGCCGCGTACACGTCCAGTGGTTCCCGTAAAGATGGAAACAGTGTCCTGGCATAGCATCGACCGGATACGGCTCACCTCCCCTGCTACGACCGCGTCGCCAAAGGCGGTTAGCAGGCCGTCGATGGCCCGGATGTCATCCTGTGCTTCGGCTTGTTCGTCCACGTGCTAGTGGGCGCCGCTTTCAACCTTGCAGCACTCGGGCAGCTTCTTGTAGGCCTCGGCGTCAGCCTTCTTGTCGTTCGCCTGATACCCGGACTTGGCGATCGCCGTCTCGATATCGCCGACCTGGATCACCCCTTCCGCGTACGCAACCTTCACGACCTTATTGTCGGTGTCGGCGCTGACGGACTGCACACCCTCGACCTTCTCGACGGCTTTCGTGACCGTCACCTCACACGACGCGCACTGCAGCGTCGGGGTCTTGATCTCTGCCTTTTTTGCCGTGATTGCAGAACCGCACGCGACGGCGGCTGCTAACAAGGCGATATACGAGGAACGTTTCACTTGCCGGTCCTCCAGTATGATTGAGTACAAAACAATGACCGCAAGACGCCGGATCGACGCGTCACGGCCCGTCTGCCAACGCTACCGAATTACGCAACACCTGTCAACACAGCAACAGGAACGGGGAGGCCATCCGCAGACGGCCTCCCTCAAGTCTTCACTCAGCAATGTATAGGTATCTAAGCCCTATCGGCGCCCTCGACGGTATCCACCTGCTCCGCCGCAACCTTGGCCGTCAGCGTAACCAGTTCCGACAGCTCACTGATCTGCTTCGAGAGATGCTGGGCGATCTCGGCCTGTCCTCTCGCCATCTCCGTCAGCAGGTCGTTCCGCTGGTTGGTCTCATCCCGGTCGGCTTCGATCCGCGCCAGAGCTCGCTCAGCCCTCGCTTCGATACGCTGCGCATACCCTTCCGGGTCGCCTTCTGCTTCAAAGAGTGTCAGGACCGCATCCGCCCGATCCGTCAGGTCCCGGATACAACGGTGAGTGACTTCGCTCAAACGTCGCGCCTCTTCTCCGAGATCACCGATCGCATCCACGACGACGCTCAACCCGCCGGCGCCAGCCTCCACTCGACCGAGTTCCACCTTCGACGAGATGACCAGATGCTCGATCGATCCCCTCAGGCGGTCCACGGCCTGGTCGAGATCGGCTGCTTCGCTCAGCCCGGCTTTGAGCGTCCTGATCAACTCGGCCACGGTCTGTCTGCGTTGATCCGTGCGCTCACGGTCGTCAACCAGATCGTGCAGCGGCTCGGACCGCTCGTCGATAAAGCGTCCTGCTCGCTCCGCCTGATCCTTGATCTCTTCGATCGACCGCTTCAGGCTGTCACCTTCATCAACCAGTGCGCCCACCGCGGTGGTGACCGCAGTCAATCTGTCTGCAAGCATACCCACACTGCGCTTAACGAGTCGAGCACTTCGTTCGATCTCAGGGCTGGAGACAGGCTCGGTCAGATGACCGTTCTGGTTCGCCGGCGTCTCCTCCTCCGGCTCTTCGATGATTGCAAAGGCCTGTTCGGACTCCAGTTCCTCGACCTCGGCCATGACGTCTTCGTCCGAGACGTCGACCAGCTCGAAGTCCTCATCCTCGGGGGATGCGATCATCTCGAACGGCTGTTCCGCCTCCAGTTCCTCCACCTCTGCAAGGACATCCTCATCGATGCCGGCATTAGGGTCGACGGGTTCCAAATCTTCGTTGTAGTCAAACGGCTCGCCCAGCGATTCGACATACGCCCCTGAGAATTCGGGTTCGTCCTCAGGAAGATCCAGCCGCTCGACTTCCCCCCAGATCAACACCACGCCTGCAAACTCTTCGTCCTCATCGAACACAGCGCTGGCGAGGAAGTGGAGTCGATGTGGTCCGAAAGTGACATCCGTCTCGTAGGGCAATCGGTCGTGATCCGACAGGATCGCTGCCGCGCCCGACGCATCCGGGTAGAGGGCTGAGATCGGGGCACCGACAATCGCCTGATCCAGGTTATCGGACACGTCCAGTTGGAGGAACCTGGACTCAGAGGCCGGATTCTGATACACGATCTCAAGACTGTGGTCGGCAATCAAAACACCCACGGCCGCCGCGTCGAAGGCCCACCGAAACCGCTCCGAATCCCTGAGCCGATCGTCGGACTGTTGCCGGTCCCGCTCGGCGGATTGCTTCTCGACTTCGATTTCACGGATCTGAGTCTCGAGGTCCTCCACCATGTCATTGAAGCCCCTCGCCATGCGGCGAATTTCTTCCGGGCCTTCAACCGGGAGTCTCGGGTTGAGATCACCGGCGCGCATCCGCGTGAAGGTGTCGATCAGACGCATTACCGAATTGAGCGCACGCTCCATCAACGTGTAGAAAGCCACGCCGCACAGTCCAACGAACACTAACGTTGCGGCGAGCAAGTGCACCGGCGTGACCTGCTCCCGCAGTGCTTCGATCAGCGTCGGGGCAAACCACCCGAGGGCCAGTGCGATCAGCACGAGCCCCACACAAACGATGGTCAGTCTGAACCTGAGATTGGCCAAAACGTAGATCCCTTCTCGGGGTTTCGCGAACCAGAGTACTCCAACCCTCTTATCGACAGAACCGCGCGATCCTTGAGGCCGAGAAATTTACCGTCGCGTCAGTTGAAGTCAAATGGCACGTATGTACAAAGAGAAAGCCCCCGCATCCTGAGATACGGGGGCTTCTTGAACTGCTTGAGGCGATTAGCGACGCGAGGACTTCTTAGCCTTCTTAGCCTTCTTAGCCTTCTTAGCCTTCTTAGCTGTCTTCTTAGCCTTCTTAGCTGTCTTCTTAGCCTTCTTAGCTGTCTTCTTAGCAGGCTTTTTCGCTTTCTTGGCCTTTTTCGCCTTCTTGGCCTTCTTGGCCTTCTTGGCCTTCTTCGCCTTCTTCGCCTTCTTCGCCGTGCGCTTTGCGGGTTTCTTTGCTGTGCGCTTCACTGCCTTCTTTGCGCGCTTGGCAGGCTTCTTGGCCTTCTTCGCCATCCGCTTGACAGCTTTCTTCGCCTTCTTGGTCTTCTTCGCCCTCTTAACCGGCATCGCTTTCACCTCCTTCAACTAGGTTCGAAACGTCGGCCGACGCTTCATCCCACGCTCCACTTTAGAGAATCTTTCACAACAGTGAAACGCGCTTTATGTGACGCTGAATATAGGGTCGTTCAAGAAACGGAATCAAGTCAAATCCTAAAGAAAGTTGGCGACGCATCGCCTTGTTTATCGCGGCTTTCGACCCACCAAGTCGGTCGTCTTCGCGGCACGAAAATGGTGGCGCCATCGACTGAACCAATGACGCCTCCCGTACGTTACTCGTGTCACAATCAAGCAAGTCTATTCGAGTCGGTAGTTGGGTGCCTCTTTCGTGATCGACACGTCGTGCGCGTGACTCTCCCGGACGGCTGCCGTCGTTGCTCTCACGAACTTCGCTTCCGTCCGCAAGGCGTCGACCGTCGACGTGCCACAGTATCCCATGCCCGACCGCAACCCACCCACAAGCTGGTAGATAAACCCGGAGATCGACCCCTTGTAGGGTACCTGTCCCTCGATCCCTTCCGGCACCAGCTTCTGAGCTTCCACTTCGCCCTGGAAGTATCTGTCCTTGCTTCCACGCTGCATCGCACCGATCGAGCCCATCCCTCGGTACACCTTGAACGTCCGTCCCTGGTAGATAACCGTCTCTCCGGGGCTCTCATCGGTACCGGCAAACAAATACCCGATCATTACCACGTTCGCACCAGCAGCAATCGCTTTGGTGATCTCGCCCGATTGCGTGATCCCACCATCCGCGATCACGGGCGTTCCCGTCTCGTGTGCCACATTCACACAGTCCATGATCGCCGTGATCTGTGGGACACCGATTCCGGCGATAATCCGCGTCGTACAGATCGTCCCCGGTCCCATCCCGACCTTGATGGCATCGGCGCCTGCAGAGATTAAGTCGCGAGCCGCTTCCTTCGTCGCGATGTTTCCCGCAATCAGGTCTTGATCCGGATACCGCTCCTTGAACTTCTCGACCGCGGCCAACACACCCGTCGAGTGACCGTGCGCCGTATCCAGGACAACCACATCGACATCCTTCTCGATCAGGGACGCGATCCGTTCTTCCGAGTCTCCACCGATCCCGACGGCGGCACCGACACGGAGCCGACCGAGGTCGTCCTTACAGGCCAGCGGATACTGAATCTTCTTTTCGATGTCCTTGACGGTCACGAGTCCCTTCAAAACACCACGGCCGTCTACGACGGGCAGCTTCTCAATCCGGTGTTCCTGCAGGATCTCCTGCGCCTCCTCGAGCTGGATGCCCAACGGCGCGGTCACCAACCCTTTGCTCGTCATCACGTCCTTCACCTTCCGGCTCACGTTCTTCTCGAACCTCAGGTCGCGATTCGTGAGGATGCCCACGAGGCGCTGCTGGTCGTCGACGATCGGCACACCCGAAATCCGGTAGCGATGCATGATGTCCAGAGCCTCCTGGATCAACGCATCCGGGTTGAGGGTCACGGGATCGACGATCATCCCGCTCTCCGACCGCTTCACCTTCTCTACCTCACCGGCTTGCTCCTCGACGGTCAGGTTCTTATGCACGACGCCCATCCCACCTTCCTGAGCCAGGGCGATCGCTAGGCGAGCTTCAGTCACCGTATCCATTGCGGCACTGACGAGCGGGATATTCAGACGGATGTTCTTGGTCAACTGGGTTGATGTGTCAACGTCGCGGGGGAGGACGTCCGACTTGCCGGGGATAAGGAGTACGTCATCAAACGTCAGGCCTTCGCGTTCGATCTTGTCAGCGTAATCCAACATACATCCTCCTTGGTGTGGTAAGACTCCCACCTTTAGACATATAAGCAAAACCCCCTTGATGCGCGTGCATCAAGGGGGTCACAGATCTTCCCCGCAGCCCGTACAGACCCGTCGGAGATTGGCCGGCGGCCGGCCCCAAACGATCGGCGGTGGACTAGGGGTCTTCGTTTTCATTCGGTTATGTCCCGGAAGTGAGAATAGACTATATATGAATGAGACCTAGCTGTCAACTCCCCGCCCTACCACGCGCACCATACGCACAGACCATGCTCGATATTCTTACAGCCGCCCTGTTCATCCTGTTGGCCTTCTGCCCGATCGTCGTCGCGCTCCGCTTCGGTGACACGCTCCTGAACGGACTCGCCAACCGCCGCCGTCTCACACGCCGGCGCGTGAGACACCGCAAGACGCAGGCGCTCCCCATCCGCAGGGACGAGGTGAACAGGCTGATGAGGGCCGAGGACGCGAGGGACAAGCAGGATGAAGCCATCGCGTGCAACCTGGAGGCGTTTGCCCGGTTGCCCCAGAACACGCTGACCGGTGAGGATGTGGAAGCCGTCATCAGCCAGATCGAGCAGGATGTCCTGACCCGAGAGTCCCGGTTCAACGCCTTCCTCGATTACGCGTGGCTGCAAAGCGAATCCATCGAACTGATGTCCAATGAAGTCCGGCTCCTAAGGAAACTGGCAGATCTGCCCGAAGAAGGCCTCCCCGCCGCCCCCATGACATCTCCCGGAACTCCGCGACGAGAGAGATCGGCCTCGGACAAACTGATGGCCAGCCTGCGGTGCGCGCTCGACCGGAAGTCCAGGGCGGACAAAGAACTACGACGCATCGGCGCCCCTCCACCCTCCTCGCCTCCCGGATCCCGATTCGACACCACCATTGGTGACGACTCTCCTTACTGACCCGCATCCCACCCGGACCTGCTGGGCCAAAACCTGCCAAACTCCTCGGAACTAGCCATAGAGGCTGACCGTTCAAGCGGCAAAGGGGTTTTGTGGGGATTAGTCCTTGACAGCCAAAATTCGATTCATTAGATTCACTCATCCTTGTGGTATCCTCACCGTGTCTTTATACCCAAGACCTTAAATAACAATCTGTTGGCTCAGCTCCTCGCCCCTGTGGCACGGTGGCCCAAGAGGTATTTTCCTATGCTCAAAATCAATATTAAGAAGCTCATCCCGGCCATCCTCGCGCTGGCCGTTTCGGCACCCTCAATCGCTCAAGACGCTGCGCCGGTCGATTCCTCACGGACCTCACGCAAGCATCTGTCCTTTGGCCAGCGTTACTACAAGGCCAAGAACTTCGAGGATGCGGAGTCTCAGCTGAAGAAATCGCTCGAGTTCAACCCCACGCAGGGGACGGCCGCTTACTACCTCGGCCGCTTATATAATGACACCGAACGATACGATGATGCGATCGAGTGGCTCAACAAGGCCATCGAGCTCCTTCCCGAGAACAAGGTCAGCTACAAGAACTCATACTACTTCCTCGGTCAGATCCACGCGTATTTGGAGAACCGTGAGGACGCGATCGCGGCGTATGAGAAACTCCTGACCCTCAGCCCCAAACGTGAGCGTGAAATCCAGTATCTGCACAGCCTGGTCAGTCTGAGTGCCGAAGAGGAGAACTACGAAGCGGCACTCGAGTATGCCCGGAAGTGGGGGGAGCTCGAGCCCGACAATCCTGAAGTGCGGGATATGATCGCCAAGCTGGCGATGCACACCGGAGGTGCGGAGGAGGCGCTGGCCGAGAAGGAAAAGGTCCTCGAGATGAACCCCAACGACTGGGAGACACTCGAGTGGCTGGGCAACCAGTACAAGCAACTGGGTGAAACAGAAAAGTCGTTTGACGCATTCTCACGCCTGCATGAGCATCATCCCACCAACTTCGCTTATCTTGACAATCTCTTCGATCTGAGTCAACAAATAGGTAAGTCGAACCGTGAGCAGGTGGGATTGCTCCAGAAGATGCAGGCGATCCAGCCCGAGAACCTTCGGGTTGTGGAGCTTCTCGCCGACAAGACGGGTTCGCTGAAGTGGATCAACGCGGGACTCAAGATCGACTCGCGTAGCGGCCGCCTGAACTTTCTCAAGGGCGACTTCTACTACAAAAAATGGAATGCGGATTCGGCCAAGCAGGATTCTGTTCGAGCCCTTAACTGGTATCGCAAGGCCACGGCGGATGCGCAGTGGCGTGGGAACGCCCAGAGGATGATCGACGAACTCGATCCGCCCCTGTCTGAGGAAGAGAAGAAGCGTCGCGAGTTCTTCAACAACTCGAAGAAGAAGGAAGAAGTCGAGGTTTCGGGGAAGAAGTAATCCGAGAATTCCACGGGCGGCTCGGGATTGGGTCACCTACCACCTATCGTCAACAGACGACGACACACGCACTAAATCTGGGGGAGTGGCATGGTTGAATTATTCGAAAAAGGTGGCCCTTTCATGTGGCCTTTGCTGTTGATGCTATTTTTCGGTCTGGTCGTTGCGTTCGAGCGTCTCTACACGCTCAGCAAGGCACAGATCAACGCGAAGGACTTCTTTGCGCAAATCCAAGAAGCACTAAAGCAAGGCGGCCCGGAGGCTGCAGCCGAGGTTTGCTCGAACACCCGTGGACCGGTCGCATCGGTCATGCACGCCGGGCTCTTGCGCATCGACCGCGGACTGGATCACGTCGAGAAGGCGATGACCGAATCCGGTGCCGTTGAGATGGCCTTCCTCGAAAAGGGTATGGTGTGGTTGTCGACGGTCGCCAATATCGCTCCCCTCCTTGGTTTTCTCGGGACGGTGTCCGGTATGATCGGCGCCTTCGAATCGATCGCCGCAGCCGGTGATGTCGAACCGAGCATCGTGGCCAGCGGTATTTCTGAGGCCCTGATCACGACGGCTGCCGGTCTGGTCATCGCCATCCCGATCCAGGCCTTCCATAACTTCTTCGTCTCGAAGATCGACAAGATCATCATCGACATGCAGGAGAGCTCGACGCTCTTCATGGAAGAGCTGATCCAGCTCGGATATGGCAAGGACTCCTAAATGCACCTGAATCGCCGGCAGAAATCGGACCCGGAGATCCCGACGAGTTCGATGGCGGATATCGCCTTTCTCCTGATCGTCTTCTTCCTCGTGACGACGACGATGAACCAGGACAAGGGTATCGGTATGCAGCTGCCACCGGCGGGCGAGTCGAAGAAGATCCAGAAGAAGAACATCTGTAATATCTGGGTCAACGAGAGCGGCCAGATCCTGATCAACCTCGAGGACCAGGTTCCGCTCACCCAACTCCGCGCCAACATCGAGCAGCGCATTGCCGCCAACGAAAAGCTGATCGTCTCGCTCAAGGCGAGCGAGGAGACGCCTTACGAGGACTTCATCAACGTCCTCGACGAAATCAAACTTGCCGGGGCGGACAAGATCTCGCTCGCCTCTCCGGAGCAATGAGAACCAATGCCTGATTTTTCGCGAAAAGCTTCCGTAGGAGAGTCGATTCCCACGAGTTCAATGGCGGACATTGCGTTCCTGCTGCTGATCTTCTTCATGGTGACGACCGTTTTCGTACGGTATCGCATCACGGGAATCGTGCTCCCCAAAGCAGAAAAGATCGAGGAACTCAAGAAGCGCCGAATGATCCAGTATCTGTGGGTATCGGCGGACCGTAAGGTCTACATCAACGACTCATACGTACCGGAAGTAAGCCAGGTCGCGAATATCTTCTATGACTTCCGTGTCCAGGAGCCCCGGACGATCGTTTCTCTGAAATGTGACTTCCGCGCTCCATACGGACTGATCTCCCGAGTACTCGAACAGCTGCGCGAAGCGGATGCCCTGCGCATAAACTTCGCCGCAGACAGGGAGGGATGACCCTATGGCCATGGTGCGTGGAAAGAATCCCGAACACGACTTGAGACTGAGGTATCGTAAGGTCTTCTGGATCTCTACGTCGATCAACTTCGTCCTCTCCGTGACGATGGCGGTCCTGTTCCCGGAGTTCAACACTGAGGCAGCCGCTCAGAAGAAGGATCAGATCATCATCAACATGGAAGACATCCCGGAGACCCGTCAGATCCAGCGTCCACCACCGCCACCGCGCCCAGCGGTCCCGATCGAGACGGAGAGCGATGATGTGCCGGATGACGTCACGATCGAGAGCACCGACCTGGATTTCGATGATGCGATGGTCGACCTGCCACCTCCCCCGCCGCCCGGAAGCGACGAAATGGAGGAAGAGGTCCTTGAGTTCTTCATGGTCGAGGAAAAACCAACCATCGTGAAGAACGTCAACCCGGTTTATCCCGAGATCGCCCGCAAGGCAGGCCTTTCCGGCCGCGTCTTCGTCCGGTTCAAGGTGGGCAAAGACGGCCGCGTCCACGAAGTCCAGATCCTGAAGGGCGAGGAAATCTTCCGTCAGGCAGCGATCGATGCGGTGTCGCAGTTCGTGTTCAAGCCGGCCTACCAGAATGACAAGCCTGTTGCGGTCTGGATGAGTCAGGCCATCAAGTTCGACTTGAACTAGCGAAACACGAAACACGAAACAGAAAGGGGTCACTCGGCCGTTTAAGGGTCGGATGCCCCCTTTTTGTGTTGAGGCTTGACACCTCGGGTGGAATTCTACACTTTCATGAGCTAAGTCGCCACAAATTGGGCAAAAATCCAAGCCTCGTATGAATGGGAGACGGGAAACAATGACCAGTCGCTTCGCCGTGATCATACTCGCCGCGGCCATGCTTGCCGGGCCTTCCTATGCACAGGTATCCCCCGAGTCGGCCGAGAAGTATCAGGGGGGACAGGAACAATTCAAAAAGCGTCGCTACGCGGACGCAATCAAACTCTTCGAGGAAGCCGTCAACCTAGACGGGAAGAACGCCCAGGCTTACCAGGGCATGGGGCTGACCTACCAGAAGATGCGTAACTATCCGAAGGCAGCCGAAGCCTTCAAGATGGCGACAAGCGTAGACCCGGAGTATACGGCAGCCTACTTTGCGCTCGGACAGCTTCAATTGCTGAGCCTCAAGAAATACAGTGATGCCCAGGAATCGCTCAAGAAGGTGCTCGAGCAGGATCCGAACTACGAGAACGGCAAGGCGCGCAAGATGCTGGCCAACGCCCACCTGAAGCACGGTGCGTCCTTCCATCGCCAGAAGAACTACAAGGCGGCAGCCGAGCAGTATGTGTCCGCCTCGCAGATCGACCCTTCGAGCGCCCGCACGTTCTACAACCTCGGACTCGCCTATAAGTCAGCGCGGGAGTACACCAAGGCGATCGACGCGCTGAACACGGCCACGGACCTGAACGCCGAATACGACAAGGCCTTCAGGGTCCTGGGAGACATCTACAAGGCCACGCGCAAAAATAGCAAGGCGATCTCTGCGTATGGCAAGGCCATCGCCGCTAACCCTAAAGAGGTCAAGGCCTATCGTTCGCTGGCCCAGGTCCACGGCAGCAACAAGCAATACGCCAAGGCCGCATCCACGTTGACGAAAGCGATCGCACAGAAGCCCGGTGATGGCCAGCTCCACACCGACCTCGGCTTCGCCTATCACTCGCAGAAGCAATACAAGAAAGCCATCGCAGCCTACAAGAAGGCGATCGCAAACGGTGCGAAGTCAGAAGCACACTATCGCCTGGCTGTAAGCTACTTCGAGTCTCATAACTACCAGGGCGCGATCTCGAGCGCCAAGAAGGCACTCGGGTCCAGACACGATGTCCCAGCAAACGTCATCCTTGGAGACACATACGAGGCGCTGAAAGGGGACGGCTGGAAGGACAAGGCCATCAAGCACTACAAGCGTGGCTTGAAGGATCGTCGATACAAGAAGTATTGCGAGGACAAGATCGACCGGATCAACAACCCGATGGGGAGTGAAGAGGAAGTCGGAGACTGATCCCCAACACGCGGGCGGAAAATGGACATGGGGAGAGCCAAGATCGGCTCTCCCTTTTTCTATACCCCTCTATCTCACAGTAGGCAGAGACCTAAGTTTTGGTTATTTAACAGTTAAAGCAGTCGGTGTGGGCGCCGATATATCTACATGCGGACGTGCGTCCAAGAGAATACGTCCATCAATGCTGACTTACATACGGTAAAACAGTCACTTATGCGCACCTCCCCAAAGGTGATCCCCAATGGCTGAAGAAGATATCCAGGAACCCGAAGACGACGATCAGGAATCAGGGTCGCAGCAGGGCGACGAATCGCTTATCGATCAGAGCGCAATCGACGCCATGGTCCAGAACGCCCAGGAGTCCCAGACAGACGAGCTGGAGTCACTCCTCGATGACATCGAGGAACACCCGGAGGAAGTGCTGGATCAGGACGAACCAGCAGACAAGCTTGAGGACCTGGTAGACAGCCTGGAGTCCTCTGACGCGCAGGAAAACGTTGCCGATCTCCTATTCCAGGCGACCCAACAGGATGTTGAGCGGTCCCAAGAGGGTGCCGAGCCGCCGGCCGAAGAGCCCGAAACGGAGTCTGATAAGACCGATGAGGAACTCGACGAGCTCGATGCCCTTGCAGCGGCATTCAACGACGTCGAAGAGGCCCCGGCCGAAACGGAGACCGCTGAAGCTGCGGTTGAACCGATCGAGGAGGAAGCCGAGGACACCTCTCTCACCGATGCCGAAGACCTCGATGCCTTGCTGTCCGGTTTGGACGGTGATGAGGAGACGCCTGCCGAGTCAGAAGCAGAGCAACCAGAGACAGAGTCTGAGGAAGCCCTTCTGGAAGGTGAGACGGATGAGGCCGAACTGAGCGACCTGCTCGAGGACCTCGACGACGGCGCCGAGACGGGTGAGACCCTCGACACAGACGAGGCGGAAGAGGCGGAGGACATCTCCGATGTGGACACCCTCCTGGAGGACCTCGACGAAGCCCCGGACACGGATGAAGCCGCCGCAGACGAGGAAGCCGAGGCCGTCGAAGACGTCGAAGCGCTGCTCGAAGATCTGGATGAGACCGACGAATCTCCGCAGAACACCGACGACGAGCAGGTAGAGGATGTCACCGATATCCTGGAGGATCTGGACGAGGCCGCAGAGGTGGAAGTTGACGCCTTGCTTGAAGCCCTTGACGAAGCGGCCGAAGCCGAGACGCTTGAAGAGCCAGTGGCCGAGGAACTCGAGGCCAACGAAGCAATTGAGGACGTAGACGCGCTCCTCGAAGACCTCGATGACGTCGCGGAAGTCGAACGGGAACCGGCCGAGACCGACGCCGATGCGACAAAAGTCGTAGAGCTCCAGAACGAGACCGAAGACATCGAGGACGTCGGATCACTGCTCGAAGAACTCGATGAGTCGGCGGAGCAGGAAGCGGAGACGGCCGAGGTCGAAGTGCTCGAGGACGACGCAGAGCCCGATCCCGCCGAGGAGGCGGAAGCCGCCGATGACGACGAAGACCTGGACGCCCTTCTGGAAGACCTGGATGAAGATGCTGGCGTGGTGGCGGACACTCCGGATGTTGAGACGGAGGACGATGACGTCGGCGCCCTGCTCGAAGACATCGAGGAGGAAGGCGAGGAAGCAGACGTCGACGCCCTGGTTGAGGATATCGTCGACGACGCCGAGACGGAAAATGTCGACGAGTTGCTCGAGGACCTCGACGAACCCACGCCGGAAGCCGAGACTGAACTCGAAGCGGAAGAGGATCTGGAGGTAGAGGATCTGCTCGAGGACCTAGAGGACACTGGAAAAGAGTCCGTCGAGGACGCTGAGGCGCTGGAGGCCGAGGAGTCGTCCGACGAAAATCTCGGCGAATTGCTCGAAGAGCTCGAATCCGAAGACTCCGAGGAGGAAACAGCAGAAGCCGTCGAAACGCTCCAAGATGAGGAACCGTCCGAAGCACCCGAGGCAGAAGAAGACCTGGACGTCGAAAGCTTGCTGGAAGATACTGACGAGGATCAGGACGAAGTCCTCGAGGACCAGGATGCGATCGACACCCTTGTGGAACCCGAAGACGAGGACTCTGAGGACGACGCTGGGGAGTTGCTCGAAGACCTCGAGGAGGACACCGCTAACGACGCCGAGTCGATGCTCGAGGACCTGGAAGAGGATACAGCAGACGAAGCTGAATCGCTCCTAAAGGATCTGGATGAGGACACCGGGTCAGAGACCAAGCTCGAGGATCTCGTAGTCGAGGATGACGAAGAACTCGGCGTCGAAGACCTCGTGGACGAACTCGAGGAGCCATCGGCCGACGAAGAAGCGGAAGTCGCCGAGGCCGAGGATACTTTCGACCTGGACGATCTCGACCTCAATGATGATACACCGGACCTGGATCTCGATGACGACCTCGAGTCGTTAGAGGACGAGGCCGAAACGGAAGTCGCCTCGCTTGAAGAAGCGGCTGAAAACGACCTGGACGCGCTCCTCGGCGACGACACCGAAGATGAGGACGAGTTGTTCGATGCCGACCTGAACGTCGGCATCGAGCACGAGGTCGCCCACATGCTGGCTACGGGCCAACCGGCGCCGGGTGAGGATGGCGAGGACCTGTTCGAGGACTTCGCCAACGTTCAGGCCAGTCTCGAGGACGATTCGCTCGATAGCGGAGGCACCATCCTGATTGTCGACGACGACGAGGACAACGTCGGGCTGTTCCAGGATGCGCTCGTCGAGGGCGACTACGACTTCATCGAAGCCACGACCTCGGATGAGGCGTTGGCTGTCGTCCAGTCCCGTGATGTCGACCTCATACTCGTCAACCTGGACACGGCCGACAGTCCCGGCGTCATCGTTGTGGATCGCATGAGCAACGAAGACACCCCGCCGATTCCCGTTATCGTCACGAGCGAGCAGAATGACCTGATCGAGGGTGCGCTCCAGGCCGGGGCAGCCGATCACTTCACCCGACCAGTGGGTATCGTAGACCTCGAGTATCAGGTTCCCCGGACGGTATCGAATCTGATCAAGCTCAAGCGAGCCCAGCATGTCCTGAACGGCGTGGAGTCTTCAGCCGATACCACAGTCGTGGGCACCCCAGCCCCGTCATCCACGGACTCACTCGATGATCTGCTGGATGACGAGACCGACGACTTCCTTCTCGACGACGATAACCTGTTCAGCGACGACGATGATGATCTGTCTCCGGAGGCTCGGTTGGCGACGGGGGCCAGCGATCGCCTCTACCCGCTGTCTGATCAGGGCAAGATTGCTCGGGAACACGAGTGGGCGAGCACACGGAAGTCCGCATTCTCGAACCTGCCCATCTACTTCGGTGTTGGCATGCTGGTTGTCCTGCTGGCCGCCCTCAGCGGCATGGTCACGATGTATGTGATCGACATGAAGGAGCAGGAAATGGCGGAGAAGCAGGCCATACAACGGCCACAACCTTTGCCCGTTCTCAAACCGCCTCGCGTACAACAGGCCGGCTACGAAGTCTCGCGCAGCCGAATCAGCAATCCGGAGCAGGACTATTCACGGCAGGCCGAAGCCGTGAAGTCACGAATCAGGAACACGGTCCGTGAGCTCGACGCGCAGGACGGGGCCTGGTGGTCGCCCTGGCGGGTGATGCGACAGGCCGGCGGCTCCGTGGACGTCCTGGTCCAGGGCCGGGGGAACCACGAAATCATGGATGCCTTTGGCGTGGGCCGATCCGAAGTCCGTGAGGGTCTCCAGAGTCGCCGCTCGCTCAACTACCTGAGAGGCGTCGGCTACGACCTGGAAGGAAAGGATGTGGACGATCTGTCTGCGCGCGAGACTTTCGAGCTTCTGTCTGCGAGACAAATCAAATCGCAAAACCAGATCGTCGATGTCCTGTCTCGTTTGACGGATAGCCTTGCCCGTGACAAGGCGGAGCAGGCCCGCAATCGGAGCGGGAAGCGCAAGCCCCAGGGCACAGCCGCGATCGAGCAACCCAAACTGGACTCCGCCGACCGACTTTCGACAACGTCAGAGAACGCCGCAATCGAAGAACTACTGACACCGAAAAAAATGAAGAAGTTCGGTTTCGCCATCCGTCTGCCGGGCATACCTCACGCGGGCGGGAACGGTTAGCGCACGGACAACACAAGAAACAGGAAGGGGGACGACCGTCAGGTTGTCCCCCTTTTTCTTTCCATCAATCGACCGCTGTATGACATTTCGCAGATGACCAAGGAGCGACTGATCTTCGGCCTGGCATTTGTCATGGATGGGTGCTTCGGTCTGGTCGGCCTGAGTGTGCCCCTGCTGGCCGTCGAGCTCGGCGCCACCTACGACGACCTGGGACTCATCGGCGCCACGGGTGCGGCTGCGTATGCCATCTGCTGCCTGGCCACCGGAGGACTCCTGAAGCGTTGGCCGCACCAGCGAACAGCTGCTCTCAGCGCCGGGGGCGTGCTGCTCTTCTTATTCAGCTATACGCTGGCCCGAAACGTGATCCACATCGCGATGGTAGCAGGCGCCCTTGGCCTGTCGCTCAGCGCATTCTGGCCGACGCTTCAGAGCTGGCTCGCCGAAGGACACGACAGGGCTAGGTTGATCCGGATCCTGGGCACCTTCAACATCTGCTGGGGAGCGGGCATGATGATCGGTCCCGCGCTGGGCGGCCGGCTGTATGCGTCCGATCCGCATCTGCCCTTCCAGATTGCCGCCGGCATCGTCTTCTGCGTCTTTGCCCTCCTGGTATTGGCTCGACCCTCTTCTCCACCTGATGAACCTGCCGACATCGCGCCGATCTCCGGCGTTGATCGTCGGTTCCTCACCATCTCGTGGATCGCCAACTTCGCGACCTTCTTCTCCACAGGTCTGGTCCGCAGTCTCTTCCCCAAGTATGCGACCGATTCCGGAATCGACCCCGCTATCCTGGGCAACCTGATGGGCCTGATCGGCCTGGCACAGATCGTTTCCTTCTACTTGATCTCGAGGACCCACTGGTGGGAGAACCGTCTGGCCCCGATGGTCTACGTACAGGTCTTTGGCGCGGGTGGGCTCTTCTTGATGTCGATCGCCGACGGCGTTTGGCTGTTCGCCGCGTCCCTCTGTTCGGTTGGACTCCTGATCGGGGCGACCTTCACGTGGAGCATGTTCTATAGCCTCCGGAGTCCGTCGGAAAGCCGCGCCAGGGCTGGCATCCACGAAGCGATCGTGGGCAGTGGTTTCCTGTTCGGTCCCCTGCTCGGTGGTCTGGCCGCCGAGCACCTTGGCGCCTCCACGCCTTACCGGCTGGGAGCGGCCACCATCCTCCTCGGCGCCGTGGTCGCGACGATCATCATCCGCCGACAGGTGACCCATCCGGCCGTGCAGCCCGCAAACGACTGAGGTGGTATGGTCGCCCGGTCCCCGTCATATTCTAGTCTGACCCATTCATAGACCGGAGGCTCCCCCAATGGATTGGTATGTTGGCACCAGCGGATACAACTACTGACCTGCCCCCCTGGATTGTTCCCAGTCCTAGAGTTAGGATATGGGACAGAAAGGGCGCCATATGGCCTTGAAGCGGTAAACGGCAGAGCAGATCATAGGTCATCTCCGCCAGGCCGAGATACGCATCTCTGAAGGGAAAGACGGTCGCAGAAGTTGTGCGTGAACTGGGTGTGAGTGAATAGACCTACTATCGCTGGCGGAAGGAATACGGCGGTATGGAGGTCGAGCAGCTTCGTCGGCTCAAGGAGTTGGAGCAGGAGAATGCGCGTCTGAAGCGTCTGGTGTCCGATCAGGCGCTGGACAACGCGATATTGAAAGAGGTGTCCCGGGGAAACTTCTGAGCCCGACGCG
>MDTE01019672.1_pt1 | contig 149445 bp, 141 predicted proteins | sample 811231 | NCBI WGS metagenome assembly MDTE01 (sample SAMN05326651, study PRJNA326480) | marine metagenome | isolation source: seawater | place: Indian Ocean: Red Sea | collected 2010 | reverse complement strand
CGGGATGATTCGTTGTGAGTTGTATGATCCCGTGGCCAAGCCGAATATTCTTTGTCCGCTGGCTTGCTGCGCCCAAAAAGACTTCCGGCGCAGGGCAATGAGAGTATTCCTCCAGAAAGTGGTGTTCCACCATCCAGGCAAAATCGACACCAAACTGGTCTGCAAGTTCGACCTGGTCGAGCGCGTTTTTGAATAATTGTTGCTCAGCGGCGACATCCCAGGGCCTTGGCAATTGTAGTTCATAAAAGATGCCAAATTTCATTCGTCTCTCTCCTTATCCACCGCCGAGCATGCCACCATCGACAACGAGCTCATTGCTGTTAATGTAGCGGGCCTCATCTGAAGCTAAATACAGCGCCGCATAAGCAACATCCTCTACCTCGCCAAGACGTCCCAATGGCACCGATTCTATTCGTTTTTTCGCAGATTCCTCGAGCTCTCCGTAATACCTTAATACGGCTTCACCCAATGGTGTGCGTACCATGCCGGGGTGAATAGAATTGCATCGAATGTTATAGCCTTTACGGCCGCAGTAGGCGGCAACAGATTTGGTCAATTGCCGAACGGCTCCTTTGGAGGCGCCATAGGCGGCGATACCAGGGGTCGCCCGGAAGCCAGCTGTAGAAGAAATATTTATGATCGAACCGCCGCCATTGTCTTTCATGGCTTGGATTACCGCGCGGCAACCCAGAAAAACGCCATCACTGTTGATTTCCTGCACGAATTTCCATTCCTCAAGGCTCATATTTTCGATGTCCTGTGGAGCGCCTGTACCCATGACGCCGGCGTTATTCATAAGGATGTCGAGTTTGCCATGCTTTGAAATAGTATCGGTGACGACACGCGTCCAATTTTCTTCTGATGTTACATCGTGGGTTATGGCGCTCGCTGATTTGCCGATCTCCTCCGCAACTGCTTTAACGCCATCCCCGTTCTTGTCGGTTAAAACAACTTTTGCGCCTTCCTGCGCAAACAGCTTGCCGCTTGCCGCCCCAAATCCCGAGGCTGCCCCTGTTATAAGTGCGATTTTTCCTTTCAATCGAGCCATTTTCGTTCTTCTCCTTACTCGTCATCCGGTTCCGGTGGGAATTGAAGAAAGAGCACACTGGCACCGTCTATGCCGGCGGTCAGCCGTAAGGGCGCTTCTTCAGGCCCACTATAAATAAGGGACATTGTTTCGTACTCGAGTTCGTCGTACTGCACAGATCCGACCGCAACAAATGCATAAGCTCCGGCGCCACCGGTCTCGAGGGTCAGCGAGCAGTCTTGCCCGGGACCAAAATTGAATAGGCATACGCCAAGCCCGTCTGCCTCCAAGGGGATCAAGTTGACCTTTTCGATAGAGATTGACTTTAATGTTGCGGTATCCGGGAGGGGCACATCGTCAGCGACGCGATGCAAACGTTTAATCTTGCGGAGTTTAGCGCGGTTCTCTGGCATTCGCTTCGCACCAGAATCCCAGTTGTTGCGCAGTGTCATGTAATGAGCACCATTCTCGCCTGCTGCAATTGGGCCATACGTCGTGTGGGCCTTAGCGTAGTGGACCATCAGACCAGCAAACGGTTTTTTACCAAATGCACCGCTACCGTGAACGAAAATCTGGAACTGGTTAGTGTCGTGATAGTGCGCCGCAACGGTGCTATTCTCCGGCTGCTCTATAAGATAAGCCTGCGGCATCGTCATTTTGTCTTTTTCGGCGTTGCCGCCTTTTGCTGGTGGGGAGCCGAAATAAAGGCTTCGGTAGAACGGTTTTTCGATCATTCCCGGAAATGTGTTTCCCACGCGGTTTGCCTGGGCTTCACGAGCAGATACGGCAATTAGCATTAGGTACTCTTTTTTTCAGCATTCCTTAAGAATTATCTGGAGCGTTAGGAGTTGACGGCTACCCGGACCGGCTAGTTGCGAATTGCACGGCTTTTTCGAGAGCGTTGAGAAAATGTACCCGGTCTTGCTTGGAAAATGTCGGATTGTGGCCCCGTATTTCGCCGCGGTCCCGAAGGCTGGCCATTAGTTCCCGGTTCGCGAGGGCGCTACCGATATTATTTTGATTAAAGGGCTTGCCGTTTGGGTTGAGGACGGTTGCCTCTTTCTCGAGGCAGCGGGCAGCGAGTAGAATGTCCGAAGTAACGACGATATCTCCGATTGAGATATTTTCGACGATCCAATCGTCGGCGGCGTCTAATCCCTCAGTGACCACGGAAAGTTCAATAAGCGGTGACGTGGGTAGTCGGAGCCAGGTATTTGCTGCGACGCGGGTTAACAACTTGTGCCGGCCAGCGACACGAAAGACCTCGTCTTTGACAGGACAAGCATCCCCGTCCACATATATGACAAGCGCGTCCTCTAACTTAGAGATGCTCACGATCTGCCCCTCACAAAGCTTTCTTGAGCCGGGCCAAGCGTGCCGTATCCTAAATCATTCCTCGACGATCTGCGGACCATTTTCCACGACAAACCACACAGTGTCTTCATCGTCATCCATATCAAAACGCAAGACGACACATTCGCCGGGTTCGTCCAAAACAGTGAACGGATGGTGCCAAGTATCGGGATGATAATTGATGCCTTGGCTGCCATCGCCCACGAACGCCTTTAGTTGTTTGATATTGGGGTTTCCATCTCTGTCCGACGGGCATACCAAGACTAAGAAACGCCTCATCTCCGTCGGGACGAATGTTTGTGCTGAATGGGGATGCTTTTCCATCGCTCTGACAGTGAGCGGCAGGGGTACTGGGACTTGCTGGGAAATCGACACGTTGAGCTTAGCGTCAGCTCGCCTATTTACAACGTCGGCGGCATATCGAGTTGAATTCGCCCGGCCTAAGGGCCCCAATGAAATTACTTGGCCGTATGGAGCGAAAGCGTTGGGAGTTAGTATTTCTGGTATGACGTCCATCGTATGGCTCTTATCCGCCCAAAAAGTCTTTCATCCAGCGGTCGTAATCACCGCTGCGTGTCACCTGCGCCATCAAGTTCGGTTTGGCATAGTATTCGATGTCATCATGTGGCACACCGTCCCGGAGTGCTTTAAGCGTATCGTAAACGCCCTGGACAGCGGCCATGATTGGCTTGTGTCCCTGTAATGCGATCCGAACACCGATCTTGCTGTAGTGGTCGAGGTTGGGTGTAGGGCCACCACCGATTACCATCGGGATGTTGATCTCTGCGGCGACTGCTTCGATATCGTTAATCGATTTGACCCCGGCGAGGAAGATCATGTCGACACCAGCCGCTTCGTAGGCCTTCGCGCGAGCAATGCAGTCGTTTACATCGGAGATGGTGCAGGCGCTGGTCCGCCCAGCGATTACGAATTTTGGATCCTGGCGTGCTTCGATTGCTGCTTTCATTTTGCCGACGCCCTCTTCTATCGATAGCATCCGTGGTGTCCCGACGCTCCCAAAGGGTTGTGGCAATTCCGTATCTTCAATGGAGGCGGCACTGACGCCAGCCGTTTCTAGCTCCTCGACCGTCCGCATTACGTTCAGCGCGTTACCATAGCCGTGATCCGCATCCACCAATATTGCAAGATTGCCAGCACGGCAGATGCGATACGCTTGGTTAGCGAATTCGGGTAAAGTGAGAACGATATGATCGGGTGCACCAAGGACTGCGAGGGAAGCGGTTGAGCCCGCGAACATACCAATCTCAAACCCCAAATCCTCGGCGATCCGTGCCGACATCGCGTCAAATACGGAGCCCGGATGAACACACCGATCTCCCTCGATTAACGCCCGAAAGCGCATGCGGCGTTCGCTCCAATTCATTTTTTTCTCCAAAATTACGTCGCGAACAACAATAGAGTGGTGGTGCGTGAACGCAACGCCACAAGGAAAGAACGTTAGTTCGACAATTCAGTCATGTCCGCCGCATAGCTGCGCAGGAGCTGAGTAAAATGACGCCTTTGCTGCAGCGAGAGGGATACCGATATCTCAACTATCCAGTAAGTAAATTGGGTCCACCACATTTGGGAGAGTTGCTTGTATTGTTGGCCAATGACCTGTTCGGATTGTAATAATATGATTGATATAAATTGTTGAATTTCTTCTGGTGTTGGGTTTTGGCCAAGAAACGTTAAGAAAGCCTGCCAACGTTTTTCGCGCGCATCCAAATAAACGGCCGTCATTTTTTCAGATTTTTTAAAATAGCCACGAGTAAGTTTTGTCTGTGCTGGTGTGAAATTGCCGAATAAACGCTCAAACCACGAATTTGTTTTTTCGGTCTTCATACTGATGCGGTCGGCCTGCGGTTCCTCGAGTTCGGCGCGGTGTTCTTTGAGCCGCTCCTCCATGCGGGAGCGCAGATGGGCAAGTTTAGCTGGTGTCGTATGTTGGAAAAGAACTTCGCTTATGAAGGGCGTGGCGCCTTCAACTGTCTTCGTCATTAATGATCTAAAGCCGTCGATTGTGCTGCGTACAAATGCCTCTCTAATTGGCCCCACGTCAACATGGTCGGCTATTTGATGCAGGAAAGAGGCGTAATGAGGCAGCATCTGGGCACGGTGCCAATCGACAAGTTCACTCACCTTCGCTTCTAATGCGGACTCCTCGGTTTCATCCAAGTCAAGAAAATAACTTGCCTTACTTTTGATAACTTCGCCGCTGAATGAATAAAGCAATTTAAGTTGGCTGCAGCCGCAGAGTACTATTGTAATGGCTAGGAAAAACGATATCCGATGTATCGCAATCGCAATAACTCTCGATTTTTCCTCAAAGCATATTGATCTACGTTCACAGTTTGAATGGTTCAACAGTCACTCGCGGTGTTCTTTTTGGCTTGATCGACTTGGGTTGTCTTGTCCACAATTAAGTGTGTTTTTTCCTTCGGTCGGATCATTCTTTTACCCATTATACCTGCGATGAGCCAATCCGAATCGCCAGCCCAATGGTGCTTGGTCGGGAGGCGAATTGGCTTCTTTTTGGTAATAAAGCCGTCTGAATATGCAGCAACCGCAAATCGGAATGCGAATTGCGGATAGGTACCCATTCGGAGGTCTGAGACCACAATATCAATTCCGTTTCGTGTTATTTGATAAAAATTGTCTGAAAAATTCACCAGCTTAGTGGTGACGCTATTCCCAGATGTCTCCAGTTTGGCCCAGCATGAAACATCTGCACCCCATCTTTCGTGCTGGTATGCCGTGATTTTATTGGTGTCAGCGAGCAAAGGTACATAGACGTGATAGTATGTCGGTCCGTCGATAGAAATAACCCGCCAGAATAAAGAATTGAACGGCGTTGGTCCGGCAAGTACCTCCCTAGCCGACAGGCCCTTCTCTTCGAGATGTTTGACGCCGCGCGTTTCGGCTATCTGCTGCCCGACCACCGTCCACACGAGGTATAATGCCGAGAGAAACAGCGCGCACCTCACTGCTCTGCTGTATAGGACGGTCCACTTATGCAGGAACGCGGCCCATATAGTCACAATAAGCAGTGGTAACGAAAATAGTGGATCAATAATGAAGATCGATCCGAGCCCAACTGGTTCGTTCCAGAGGGGCCAAAACAAACGTGTGCCATATATGGTCATTGCGTCTAGTAACGCGTGCGTTGTGAGGCACAAAAAGACAGTAGCATATACAAGTGCGCGGATGTTTCGCAGACTTAAAAAGCCCCGCACCAACGCTTCGCTGATAAGCGGTGTAACCAGCGTATGAACAATTAGCGAATGTGTTGCGCCGCGATGTCCGACGAATGAGGCCACGGGGTCAGCAAACGGCACAAAGACATCGACGTCCGGTAATGTTCCAAGGAGACCTCCGATTATTATCCCTGAACGGGGTCCTGCCCGTTTGCTGAGTAAAGCCGCTCCAACGGTGGCACCAAGTGCGAATTGGGTGATCGAATCCATTAATATCGATTAGCGCCCGCCGATGTGACCGTCGGCAATCATCTCCTGAACAGTATCCTCAAAAGCCTGAAGCGTCTCGTCAACATCTGCTTCGGTGTGTGCCATTGAGGTGACACCGCTCATGTGTGACATAAGATCGACTCCTCGTTTACGCATGCCACTTTGCATGGCACTGATAGTGGATTTTGGAATGCCTCGAATTTTTTCTGCGCCAAGACCCTCGACTGATCCGCCTTTTACGTCATCACCGAGATAGAGGTGGAAAGTCGATGCTTCACCGTATACGGCGCCGGCCACTTGATGTTGTTCAATCACCTGACGCATACCACTGCGCAGCCGTTTATCGGCTGCATCAGCGCGTTTGTTTGGTTTGCCAGTCTTGATCTCCGATAGTGCAGCAACGCCACTTGCTGCTACCAACGGATTTCCGTTGAACGTGCCCTTATGGGTGACGCCAGGAGTTTGACCGCGGAATTCCACTGTTGGGTCGAGAAGACGCATGAATTCCTCGCGTCCTCCAATGGCGCCTCCCGGCATGCCGCCGGTTACGATCTTCGCCATTGAGCATATGTCTGGGAGTACTCCATCTCTAGCCTGCCGGCCGCCAGGACTCCATCGGAACCCAGTAATGACTTCGTCAAAAATAAGAACGGCGTTGTATTCATCTGCCAGTCGGCGCAGTTCGGGCAGAAAATCATCAGGTAGAGGTACACTGCCGTAATTTGCTCCAGAGACCTCGCAGATGATAGTCCCTATATCGTGGTCATCCTTCAGGGCATCGGCGACATGTTCTATATTGGGTTTAACGACAACCGTCGAGTCCAGAGTTCCGGGCAGTATACCAAGAGAGGTTGGCTCGTCGTAAGGCGCATTCATGCCAAGATCAACGAATTCGTGCCAGCCATGATAATGACCTTCAAATCTGAGTATTTTATTCTTCCCGGAGTAGGCGCGTCCGATGCGGATAGCAAGCATGGTGGCTTCCGTACCTGAACTAACAAAACGGACACGTTCCGCGCATGGGATTAGCTCCTGGATCAAGCCTGCCCATTCGACTTCGAGCGGATGACAATCGGCAAAGAAAGTGCCTTTCGTTGCTTGTTCGGTTAAGGCGGCGACCACTTTTGGATGTGCGTGACCCAAGAGCAGGGAAGCACTACCCATGGCGTAATCAACATATTCCTTGCCGTCGACCTCGAATTTTCGTGATCCTTCCGCACGGTCAATATATTTCGGGAATGGCCCTTTAAAGCGGCTTTCATGCGACACGCCGCCAGCCAAGCGCTCACGGGCTCTCTTAAAAAGCTCTTCAGATGATTGGGGCATATTCGTTCCTTTCCGGGATTCGTCGACAACTACTAGAGAGTAACCTAATTGAAGTGAGGCAATGAACAAATGAAATGGCGATGAAATGGCAGCGAGTGAAATTCCTCTTATTGGTTATAGTGACAGGCTTTCCGTTCGTCCTGGCGATACTATCGCCTTTAAAGTGTCATGCGCATCATCTGAGCCTTATGACGCGAAACTGGTGCGCATTACCTGTGGCGACCCCAATCCGGCTGGACCGGGGATGAAGGAAGCCGACATACCGGCTGATTTTGCCGGCAGCTATCCATCGCGTTTGCAGGATGTTCATCTTGGGTCCTACGCAAAAGTGATACCGGGTAGCGCGTTTGATGGTGTTGATCGCCTGACTTTCGCTGCAACTATTTGGCCCACGCGTTTGAGCAAGCCGGATCAAGGGGTATTATGCCGATTTGACATCGAATCTGGTAATGGTCTTGCGCTTATGGTGGGACCGAACGGCGTTGACGCGTTGGTTGGACAGGATAGTCGTGAACCGCTCCGTCTTTCGACCGGTGTACCGCTCTTGGAGCGGCATTGGTACCGCATTTGGGTAAGTGTCGATGGCGTTTCTGGTGACGTCACCGTTGGTCAGTTGCCATTAGCACAGATTAGCGGGAAGAAAGTGTCCGTAAGTTCGAAAATTGTTGGGAGTGCGGCGCTGGAGACGAATGCGCCGGTCTTGATTGCTGCTACTGGAGGTGCACCCATTCAGGGACATTATAATGGCAAGATAGAGGCGCCCAAAGCCTATAACGCCGCCATTGATCCGACACAATCGGAATCGAATATGATTAGCCATTGGGATTTGGCGCAAGGCATATCAACGAAGCGCGTCGTCGACGCTGGGCCACTCGGGCTGCACGGCTATGTCTACAATGCACCGGCACGTGCGATGAAAGGGTCCAACTGGACGGGTAACGAAATGCGTTGGAAGCATGCTCCCGAAACCTATGGTGCTATCCATTTTCACGATGACGACATTGAGGACTGCGAATGGGAAACTGACTTTACGTACACTGTGCCCGATAATCTCAGGACAGGTCTTTATGGAGCGCGACTCCAGTCTGGCGATAGTTGGGAAGTCCTTCCCTTTGTTGTCTGCCCCTCGAAAGGTACGCAAACAGCAGAAGTGTGCGTTCTTATTCCAACCTTCACCTATACGATATACGGCAACCAGGCGCGCCGTGATTTCGATAAAACTTGGTCGCGTCGGGCAAAGGATTGGGGTGCCTTTCCCTACAATCCAATCGTTCATCCGGAGTTTGGGCTTTCGACTTACAACTTCCACACAGATGGTTCTGGCATCTGCAATGTAACCTGGCATCGGCCGATGCTGAACGTTCGACCCGGTTATTTTCCAATTTATGATCCACATGGATCAGGTTTGCGTCATTTGCCAGCGGATACTCATTTGCTCGATTGGCTGGAGGAGAAAGATATTTCCTACGACTTAGTCACAGATTGGGAGTTGCATCACGAAGGGGCACAGTTACTGCAGCCCTATAAAGCGGTTTTGACCTGCAGCCATCCGGAGTATCATACGACCAATACGCTTGATGCGCTGACTGACTACAGGGATACTGGCGGGAAACTGCTTTATCTTGGCGGCAATGGCTTCTATTGGCGGGTGGCGCTCCACCCGGAGAAGGACGGAGTCATTGAAGTACGCCGAGGCGAGGATGGAATTCGGGCATGGGCTGCAGAGCCGGGTGAGTATTACCATGCATTCGATGGCGAATACGGTGGCCTTTGGCGACGCAATGGTCGCCCACCCCAGCAACTTTGCGGAGTTGGATTTTCCTCGCAAGGCAAGTTTCAGGGTACCTATTATCGCCGAGCTGCAGGCGCCGATAAACCTGAGACCAAATGGATTTTCGAGGGTGTCCCCGATAGGGTCATCGGCAACTTTGGGCTCTCGGGCGGCGGAGCGGCTGGGTTCGAACTTGATCGGGCCGATAAAAGCCTTGGGACACCTCATGACGCTGTAATTTTGGCTACGTCCGAAGCGCCACAAAATCATTTTCAGTTGGTGCCGGAAGAGATGTTAACAAACGATACGACGATCAGTGGTGAAAGCCATAAAGAACTTATCAGGGGAGATATGGTTTACTTCGACTGTCCGGGTGGTGGCGCGGTTTTTTCCGTTGGCTCGATTACGTTTTGTGGTTCGTTGGCGCACAACAACTACGATAACAATATCTCGCGCATTATTGAAAATGTCGTCCGTCGCTTCACCGCTGCCGATGCCCAACAATAATTCAAGTTAGCTAACGTCAAATATATAATTGTCATAGATTTAAGTGTCGTGGCGGTTTGTGTGCCGTAATGCAAACAAATTTTGGAACCGGGTGCGGTAAGAGGTCATTTTCTCGGCCACCACATAGATTTGTAGATAAGGTTAACTTTTGATCTGCTGACAAGTTCGAGTTCGGGAAATATTATCCACCAACTCTCAGTTTGGTTAGCCCCGTTTGGGCATGAACAAGTCGCGTCTGGCTAGTCAGCCGGCAAATTCTCCGTTGGCCGAAGTTTGGAGAAAGAGATCAGAAGCACGCTCGATCTTGAAGGTATTTTTTACAACGATAGGCCCCGAATAATGATATCCAAATATAGCGAAGAGTGTGCTCGAACCGCTTGATAAATTAGGCACAACGGGCATGTGAAATTCCCAAAAATAAGGACACTATTGGAGCGCGACGTAACACGTGATTTTTCAACACGTATGAATTCTGGCAAGTTTGAGAAGTGCATTACGGTGGAGGATATCTCCTCGTAAACAAAAGTGACCGTGGGAGAGGTTAAAAATGTCGAACGAATTTGCGCTGAAGAAGGCGGGCGCCGAGCACATACTTATGCATGGCTCGTCATATGGCGCCTTGGATAGGGATCATAGCAAACGCATTCTCGTCGAAGGTAAAGGTGTGATCGTGAAGGATATCGACGGCAAGGAGTACATTGATGCTCTGGCCGGTTTGTGGTTGGTCAATGTTGGTCATGGTCGTCAGGAAATTGGCGATGCGATGGGCCAACAAGCTGGTAAGCTCGCTTATGCCAGCTCAACTCAGGCGACGACGATTCCCGCTATTCAGTTGGCTACCCGCCTGGCCGAAATCACTCCTGGGGATCAGACGACAGCGTTCTTCTGCTCTGGCGGTTCGGAGGCGGTGGAATCGGCGATCAAGATTGCTCGCCAGTACCACTATCATAATGGTCAACCAAAGCGACAGAAGGTGATTGGACGTCGAGGCTCGTATCATGGTGGAACTTATGCGGCGATGAGTGTTAGCGGAACGCGTCCGGCCAGTGACCCGTTTCACAGCCCCTTCATGCCAGGAGTTCTCCATACCTCACCGCCCCACTGCTATCGTTGCGATTTCCGAGCCACGTTTCCGGGGTGCGATCTTCTCTGTGCCGATCAAATCGGTCAGATGATTGAGTATGAGAATCCGGAGACGGTGGCGGCCGTCATTGCCGAGCCAATTTCTGCTTCAAACGGTATTGTTATTCCGCCAGATGGCTATTGGAGGCGTCTACGTAAAGTATGTGATAAACACGGTGTCCTCTTAATCACGGACGAAGTTATAAATGGTTTTGGGCGGACCGGTAAGATGTTTGCTTCGAATCATTGGGATTTGGTAGGCGATATTCTTACAATGGCTAAAGGCCTTTCCAGTGGGTATGCGCCGATTGGTGGTGTTATGTGCCGTTCCCATGTAATGCAAGCGTTTGAGGGTGATAATAAACTCTCCCATCTGTTGACCTATGGTGGCCATGCGGTCGCTTGCGCAGCGGCGCTTGCCAACCTTGAAATTTTGGAACGCGAAGGATTGGTTGAAAATTCTGCAATAATGGGCGCACGTCTGCTGAAAGGCTTGGCAGAGCTCCGCACACATCCCACTGTTGGTGATGTCCGGGGCCTTGGATTGCTAGCAGGTATAGAGATCGTGAAGGACAGAGTGACAAAGGAAAAGTTCTCCGAAACTGGAGAGGAGTTGAAATCCTTGGCAGATGGTCTTCAGAATCGTGGCCTCCTGACGCGCGCTGCGTCTATAATTTCTCTTTCCCCTCCCCTTTGCATCAGTGAGGATGAAGTGGACCGTATCATTGAAATTCTAGATGGCGCGATCGGTGATATGGAAATAGAGTTTGGCTACGCCTGAGCCAAAATTAGATTGAAGGAAAAGACAGTGAAGTTTGGCGTTTTACAATTCTTTAGCTGGCCCGGTCGGCGGAACCCTCTGGAAGTAGTTTACGACCGAGCCTTTGATCGTATCCGTATGATGGACGAGTGTGGCTACGACGCGGTCTGGCTCGCGGAGCATCATTTCAGCACCTACAGCGTTTGCCCGTCTGTGCACATGATGGGTACGCATATCGCTGCTCATACAAAGAATATTCGAATCGGAACGGCGGTCTCGCTTGCGTCATTCTATCATCCGCTGCGCCTTGCTGAAGAAGTGGCGCTGCTGGATCAATTATCAAACGGACGCGTGAATTGGGGTGCTGGTCGCGGGTTCGATCCGACCGAACACCGTATCTTTGGGGTTGAGCCGAGTGAGAGTTATCCTAGGTTTCGCGAGGCCGTTGATATCGTTCTTACGGCTTGGCAAAACGATAAATTTAGCTACGAGGGACAATTTTGGAATTTCCAAGATGTTGAGGTTCTCCCTAAGCCGCGTCAGAAACCGATGCCAGTATGGGTGGCGGCGTCGTCTGAAAACGCGCTCGATTGGGCAGGTGAAGAGGGTTACTCGATCATGATGGATCCGCATGCAACTTTTGAGGAGTTGGCAGGAAAACGGAGCTATTATCGGAATAAACTGTCTGCTAGTGGGCATCCGACCAATGGGCACGATATTCCAATGGCGCGGACTTTGGCGATGGCGGAGACCTCCAGCGAGGCTACAGAGGTGGGCCGTCGCGGTGCTGAATTCATGTTTGGCTCCTATCTGCGCAAGAAGGAAAATATTTATGGTAAAGACGCAGGTGGAGAGAAGACTATGCAGATGGACGCGCTCAACAAAACTATCCGAGAAGGCGGGGATCCGGTCGCCAAATATGTTGACGAAGTCGCGATCTGCGGTGACCCGATAAAAGTGGTCGATAAGCTGCAAGAGTTGGAAGAGACCGTGCCGCTTGAATACTTGATGGTCGCCCCTCTGAGTCATGGTTCCTTTGTTACGTTTACGGAAAAGGTCATGCCTAAATTTCTTTAGGACAACAATAAATATGGCGTTGGAAAAGACACCACTATTACCTGCTATGGGTGTTGGCAGCTATGCCGCGCCGGGCTGGTTTATCGCGTTCCAGAAAAAAATTCGGGATGGATCAGTAGGGGAAGCAGACATCCAGGAGGCTTTGGATGACGCCACGCGGATCGCTGTTTTGGACCAGATGGAGGCGGGTGTCGATATTCTTAGCGATGGCGAGCTTCGTCGACAGCGCTTTGTCTATGAGATGTTCGATCGCGTTACTGGATTATCCCGAATCGTGCCTGGCCGCAAAATTGGTGTTCCGGGTTATGATATGGCGCCGCGCTTTGAAGTGATTGGACGGGTTGAAGCGCCGGACGGTTTCGGTGTCGTAGAGGACTTTCTTGCCCTAAAGGCTTTAGCGCCCAATCGGCTCCTAAAAGTTGCCATGCCGGGGCCACTTACCTTTGCAATGCCAATGGAGTTGGGCGATCGCAATCGTGACGATGTCCTCGACGAGATTGTAGAAATGGTGCGTGGCGAAGTTTTGGCGCTTGCTGAGGCCGGTGCTGATTATGTTCAGCTGGATGAACCGGCGCTCCCACACCCGCCGCTTGGATATAGCCATGCCGAGGCCGCCGACCTCATTAACCGAGTGGCGGATGGGTTCGGTGGCAAGTATGCGGTGCATGTATGTTTTGGCAATAATGCGGGTAGACCATTTGCCGACCGAGGGTTTGGCCGGCTTATGGATGCGATGACGTCACTCGAATGTGATCAGCTCGTCCTGGAGTTTGCAAACCGCCAGATGGCAGATGTGGAGTTGCTCGGTCCGTTATCCAAAAGATTTGAAATTGCGGCCGGTGTGATTGACGTGAAGAATTTTTACCTGGAAAGCGCGGAGGAAGTAGCTACCCGCATTCGGCGTTGCTTGGAATTTGTGCCGGCAGAAAAACTTTCAGTTACCGGTGATTGCGGGTTCTCGGCATTGCCGCGTTATCTGGCACGTCAGAAAATGCATGCCTTGGTTGCGGGTGCCGAAGCGGTCCGCTTGTCGCTTTGAGCGGCTGACGAATGGGTTTTAAACTGCAAGAAACGTTAATACCGCGTCGCAAAACGCTTTAGGTTGTTGTCGAAACATGCTGTGGCCTGCGTTAGGAATGATGGCGATCTCCGCATGGGGTGCATGCCCGGCCAGGGCCTGCAAGACAACTGGCAATAGGCCTGTCGTATCTGCGCCACCGATAAATAGAGTTGGAAGAGACAAAGCCTCCGCGTCGGCTTTCGAATAAGGGCGGCGGCCTTCATTTACTTGAGCCAGTAACGTATACGCATTGTCTGCACGCATTTGTCGATCCACCAGCGGTAGCTTTTCCCAGGCACCGGGCCCATTGATCCCATCGATAAAATTTCGAAGTCCGCCTTCAAGGTCGCCAGCCGCAATCCGTTTTGCTGATTGGGCGACATGTGCACGTGAGCCGGCACCCTCGGACAGCATTGCGGCATCCGCCGGCATCAGGTCTTCTTCTAACGTGCCACCAGGTTCCGCCAAGACCAGCTTTCGAATGAGATCAGGCCTTTGAAGCCCAACACGAAACGAAATATGGCCGCCGCGCGAATGCCCAATGAGGTTGACAGGGCCCAGGTCCAATTCTTCAATAAAGCTGATGGTATCTTCGATGTGCTGATCCATTCGAAAATGGCCACCTTGCCCGTTCCATTGCTCCGGGAAATAGTGGCGCATACTTGGCACGATTAATCGATTGGAAGCAGAAAAAGGTCCTAATACAGCGTTCCAAGCCCGAAAATCGTTGAGTGAGCCGTGTATGCAGATGATCGGCAATCCCTCTCCAATATCGAGATAGGCCATGTCGTATTCGTTAACGTGAAGTGTTTTCATTTGTTTGCACATTTTTGGTTAGGTTTGATCGACAGCTAACATAAATCGGGCTGTGGGTAATGTTTACTGGATTTTTGCAACCGTTGAAAACTTGGGTGTATCGACCAAAGTCGTTTATCGACCCAGGGACGCAGAACATAACTCACTCGATCAAATGTGGAAGGTGCAAATATGATAAAGGATCGTCCGCATTGTCTCGTCGTGGGCGTTGGTGCCGGGACTGGCCTTGCTTGTGTCCGCCGTTTTGTAGCTGAAGGCTACAAGGTATCGATGATCGCACGGCATCAAGGACGCCTCGATACGTGGGCGAATGAGATTACCTATGCCGCGCCATATGCCGCGGATATAACGGATATTGAGAGTTTCCGAAGCACGTTAGCACAAATTTATTCCGATCAGGGTGTCCCGAAGGTGATTGTCTACAATGCTTCGTTGGCGACCTTTAAGCATTATAGCGAACTAGACCCAAAGGATTTCGAGCGGAATTTTCGGGCCAACACAACGGGCCTCTTGATGACGGCACAGGCTTTCGGACCTTCAATGGTCGAAGCGGGCGGCGGTGCCATTGTGATTACGGGTAATACGGGCGCCCGTCGGGGGACCGCTCGTTTTGTAGGGTTTGCACCGACGAAGGCATCACAACGCATTCTAGGCGAGAGTCTTGCGCGTGAATTAGGGCCGCAGGGGGTACATGTCGCCTATGTCATCATCGATGCGATGATCGACATGCCGATGGTGCGGAAAAGCATGCCAGACAAGCCAGCGAAGTTTTTTGCACAACCAGAGGAGATTGCGGGGGAGGTCTATCATATCGCCCATCAGCCGCGATCGACTTGGTCCTATCTACATGAAATACGACCCTTTGAAGAGCCCTGGTGATATGATTGATTTATATACGGCGGCAACGCCGAACGGATGGAAAGTGTCGATTGCCCTTGAGGAAATGGCATTGCCTTATAACCCAATCGTGCTGAAGCTCAGCGAGCGGAAGCAGCATGAGGAATGGTTCTACCAAATGAATCCGAATGGCCGGATACCGGTCATTGTCGATCACGATGTGGAAGACCTAACCATCTTCGAGACAGGTGCCATCATGCTCTATCTCGCGGAGAAGAGTGGAAAATTCATGCCGAGCGACTTCAAGCGTCGGTATGCGGCAATGCAGTGGCTAATGTTTCAGATGTCCGGGATTGGGCCTATGCAGGGACAAGCGGTTGCTTTCGAACGCTATTTCCCAGAAGATGTGCCGGCGGCTCGCAAACGGTATCACAATGAAACCCGTCGTCTTTATGAAGTTTTGGACCGGCATCTCGCTGATCACGAATGGTTGGCGGATGAATACACCATCGCTGATATGGCGAATTGGGCTTGGATCCGAAGTCATAAGTGGGCGCGGGTGCCGACAGACGGACTGGCACATCTCGAGCGCTGGATGGCTTCGATGGCAGCTCGACCTGGATGCCAACGTGGAGTACGCGTGCCGCCGCCGACCCGAACGGCAGCGGAAACAAAAGCAAGTGGTGCATCAATAACAACGGCGTAGTAGTCGTCATGAGATCGGTCCGGTTGGCAAATATCTCTAAAGAACGGATGAAGCATGGATTTTGATTTTAGGGAAGACCAGGAGGCGATCCGAGAGGCAGCGCAGCGCTTTGCATCAGAGCGGTTGGCGCCTGGTTATCTGGCGCATGATGGTCAAGTGGCATTCGATAAGCAACTGATCCTAGAGATGGGTGAACTTGGGTTCATCGGTACATCGCTGCCGGAAGATCTTGGTGGTCTTGGACAAGACTTTGTTACAGAGGGTATTGTCATGGAGGCTTTATCGCGGGAAGACCTTAATGTCGGCTACATACTGTTGTTGAATACCCTGAATGCCGGGATTATAGCCGAGCACGGTTCTCGCGAAATGTCTGAGAAGTTCGTCCCCGCGATTTGTAGCGGCCGGACGACGAGTTGCCTTGCTCTAACCGAACCAAGCGCAGGCTCTGATGCTGCGAACATCCGTCTTCGTGCGAATCGCAAAGGCGATACTTTTATATTGAACGGCGAAAAGACGTCGATTTCGATGGCGCATCAGGCAGACCTTGGCATTGTATTCGCTCGGACCGGAACCCAAGATGAACGGGCCCATGGCATTACTGCCTTTCTGGTCGATCTAGATCAATCTGGCATCAGGCGTACGACCTTTACGGATGTCGGCTCGGGCGTTGTAGGGCGTGGTTCCATATTCTTTGATGATGTTGAGGTGCCAGCGCAAAACATGATTGGCGACGAAGGCATGGGCTTTAAACAAGTTATGGGTGGGTTTGATTTTTCCCGGGCGTTGATCGGTCTACAGTGTATAGCGCCGGCACAAGCCTCGTTGGATGAAACTTGGTCCTATAGCCTCGAACGTGAAGCTTTTGGCAAACCAATTGCCGAGAACCAAGGCGTGACTGAGCCGCTCGCTGTTGCGGAAACTCAACTAACAGCGGCTCGTCTGCTATGCTACAAAACTTTATGGCTCCGAGACCAAGGTCGGCCGCATACGGCGGAAGCGGCAATGTGCAAATGGTGGCCGCCGCAAATCGCGTTTGAGACCATTCATCAATGTTTGCAGCTTCATGGTCACGGTGGTTATTCGAAGGATATGCCATTTCAGCAACGCCTGCGCGAGGTCATGGGCTTGCATATTGGTGACGGTACAAAGCAAATACAAAAAATGGTGATTTACAGACGGAAACTTGCGGAGGCCCAGCAACGAGCTTAGTGGTCACCGCCACACAGTATGGGAGCAATTATAAAATGAAGCCAGTTTGCCTTGTTATTGGTGCGGGTGCCGGCATCGGTGGTACAGTCGGGAAGCGTTTCGCACGCGAGGGCTATCATGCGGTATTGTGCCGGCGCACTGGCCAGGAGGGTCTGGACAAGATTGTCCGCGAAATCGAGGAGGCAGGCAACTCGGCGACCGGTTTTCTGTTGAATGCGGTGGACGCGGACAGTATTGAAAACTTGATTGCCAAGGTAGAGGCGGATATCGGAACAATCCAAGTCTTGGTCTATAATCTGGGGTCACAAGTCGGTAATCGGAGCCTTCAAGAGACCAGCTACAAGACGTTTGAAATGGGTTGGCGTTTGGCGACGTTTGGGCTTTTTCGAGCGGTGTCGACGGTTGGTCCACTTATGGAGGAACGCGGCAGCGGCACAATCCTTGTTACATCAGCGACTGCGGCCGTGCGAGGAAATAAGGGGCAGCACTCCCATGCATCCTCAATGGGTGGACGGCGCATGTTGTGCCAATCGCTGAATGCAGAATTAGGCCCTAAGGGGATTCATGTTGCACATATTGTGGTAGATGGCGCAGTGGACGCACCAGACACGTTAGGTAAGATGCTGGGGCCTGAGAAATATGAGAACTTGCGGGCGACACGTGGGCGTGAGCATGACGGCCTCATGCTGCCTGAGAAGATCGCCGATACCTACTATCATATTTCTCAGCAGCACCGCTCAACCTGGACGCATGAGATTGATATGCGGTCCTTTAGCGACATGCCGTGGTGGAATAGCTAATGGTCCAAAACCCCTTTCTCGCCTCTTAATTAGCCGGCATATTCATTTGGGGCTTTCGGAAGGCAGAGGTTGTGATTTTAAACCACCAGAACTTCTAAAATTTTGCAATATTTGCGGTTATAGGGCCGGGGCAAAAAGCTCAAAAGAAGACTTCAGGCGGGCGACCCATGAGGACTTGGCCAACGGCTTCGAAATGCGCATCTCGGGACTGTATTTGCTGTGATAAGGTATGAATGTCGCGAAAGCGGCGTTGAAAAACGCTATTCGCAAATATTGCATCGACGCCCGCCTGTTTGTAGATCCAGTCGGCGACTTCAATAGCGAGATGTATGGCGTTGGCAGTGGTGAGTCGGACGCGGGCCCGGTCTGCAATATCAATTGCTCCTTGGGAGCTGGCGCGGCTATAAATTTCAGCTAACGTTTCGAGCGCGAATGCGCGTGCGCTGCCGAGTTTTGCCTCGGATTGGGCAACACCAGCCTGGATCGTGGCACTATCAGATAGTTTTTTGTAGCCGCGTGGTGTCTTGTGATCCGCAAGCCCCTTGAAATCGTCGAGTATGGCGTTGGCTATCCCAAGGGCCACGCCAGCGACGCCAACCGCGTAGATGCCTTGCATAGGAAATGCATAGAGTGGGTTTGGATCGCGCCGCGCTTCAGGAGCTTCGCGGGTGCCGGTAAAGGCTTCTTTTATGAAAAGGTTGTCGACGGTGTAGGAATCCGAGGCTGTTCCTTTCAGACCGATAGTGTCCCATGTGTCGATAAGTTCTGCTTCATCGGCAGGGAAAAGCATGGTTAGGATCGCCGATTGACCGAATTGGTTCTGGCGGAGAGTTCCGTCCGGCTCTTGAACACGGCAATGTACGCCCATCCAGGTTGCTTGTCTGCAGCCGCTGGCAAAATCCCATCGTCCTGTGACACGGTAGCCTCCATCTTCTGTGATCGCGATTGTTGCATTGGGAGGTCCCCAGGCGACCAACGCGTTCGGCGGAGCGAAAATTGTCCGTGCTGTTTCGGGCTCTAAATGCGGAGCTATCAGGGCTGCGCTGTTGGCTACGAATAGGTTCCAAGCGACCGAGGCATCGCACCGCGCAATGGCTTCGATGGTTTTAAGATAGAGGCCGGGATCGACTTCGTCGCCGCCATAGGCACGCGGTAAGAGCATACGGCCCAGCCGGGCACTATGAATACGCTTCATCAGGTGAGCAGGAATTCGGCGCGTCCCTTCTATCCCAGCCGCGGCGGCGGCGATAGCTTCGCAAAGCTCTGGGTCGAGGGATATTTGCATACCGAATCTTCTGCCCAGTTTAGTCGTCTTCTGCGAAGAACGACAAAAGCCGCTCATTTAGGAAATCTGGCGCTTCCTCAGGTACGAAATGGCCGCTTTCTGGAGCGATTTCCCCTCGCACATCGGTTGCCACGCGTTTTAATGAATCTTCGGTCTCGCTTATTCGGCCGCGGGCGTGGGGATAGCTTTTCCCACCGGAGATGGTCAGAACCGGCATGGCCAGTTTTTGTCGTGCGATGTTGGCCTGATTGTCTTCAACGTCTTGTACAGCCGCCCGGTAAAGGTTGAAACCGGCCCGCATAGCGCCGGGCTGCGAATAAGTGCGCACGTATTCCTTAAGATCGGTTTGGTCGATCGCATCGGGGCGATAAGCGAAAGTACGATAGAACCACGATAGATAGATGTCTTCTCGTCCCGCGGTGAGTGCTTCCGGTAAATCGAGTGTCATATGGAACTGATGGTGCCAGCGGCGGCCGCCTTGTGAGAAATCGCCGCCGCATCCGGGGATTGGTACGTCGATGATAACGAGACGCTTTACCGCTTCTGGATGGGCCGCGGCAAGTGCATAGGCTGTTGGTCCGCCCCAGTCATGGCCAACTAAATAGAACGATTCATGCCCAAGTTCACTGTTTACGACACGCCAAATATCGTCTGAAATGGTTTTTTTATCATAACCTGAGATTGGACGGGAACTGTCGCCAAGACCTCGCATGTCTGGTGTAATTACGGTATACTTTTCCCCCAGTACTGGGATTTGATGGCGCCATTCCCACCAAGTTTGTGGATACCCGTGGATCATTACGACAGGGAAGCCATCGCCCGCCGTTACATAGTGTAAGAGTACATCTCCTACGTCGGCATAATGGTGCGTGACGCGGGCATCATTTGGTGATGTAAGGCTCATGCGTTGTCTCCCATCCATAAACTCCAGACGGCCAATAACGGCACATCCTTCGAACGCATACCGTGCACGATATTAGGTACGTTGTGAACGAAACCGCCAATACCGGGCGATTTGAATTTGCCATCTGTACCTTGTTTCCATTCGCCAGGTGTCAGGACGGTGTATATTTCTTCTGGGGGATGACGGTGGTCCGGATACCTGGTTTCGGGCGCCAATAGGCTCATGCCGATACGGATATCGTAACGTTCTTCGAGGCCATCTTTGCCAACTACAACGGCATTTGCATGACATGCTTTGAACGTCGCGTCGTCATTTTCGCCATTTGGACGCAAGCCCCACTTTAGATGAGGAGCAATGCCTTCAAGTGCGAGAGCGAGATTCGCTATGGGTCCGCCTTCCGCCTTAGCACTTTCCAAAGCGACGCCAAGGTATTTACAAGCGGGTAACTCAACCGCATCTGGTTTTGCCGCTACGCCGGATTTTGCATCTGCTATTGAGAAAATCTTATCTGCGACCACTAGTGCATCCATTTTTGCACCAGAGGCCGAGAACGCGTTCTGGGTCGCTTTAAGAAATTTTTGAAGTTGCTGGGATCGTTCCAATTTCTTTGCCTCCTCGTTATACGAATGTGAGCGACGATCTTTGTGGCGATGTTTTAGGTTTTTAGGAAAATGGGTCGTTGGTAGGCACTCGGTTCCAGATGTACTCCATAAATTTTGCGGAATTAGTGGCGGTTTCCTCACCGCGCAAGCGGGCAATCAGGTCGAGTGTCATATCGATCCCGGCAGAAACACCGGATGAAGTAATGATATCGCCGTCATCGACCCAACGAGCCTGTCGTTTCCAATCAACGTGGGGACCTTGTTCCAGAACCCAGTCCCAAGCCAATTTATTAGATGTTGCTGGGCGGCTGTCGAGAAGGCCGGTCCGCGCGAGGACAGCGGAACCAGTGCATACGGTCGCGGTAACGCGCGCTTTTTCACTCATTGCTGCGATCTTTCCCAACAAGGCATCGTTTGAGACAGCCGCTCGGGTTCCAAATCCGCCCGGGATTAGCAGAATATCAAAGTCGGGCGCGTCCTCAAAACTGTAGTCGACCATTGTTAAGGGCCCCTCACCTGATTTCACAGCGTTAGTTTTGGAACCTATGGTGAATTGGTTAAAGAAACGATGCCAACCACCTTCGCCATCGGGGACGCGGCAGCTGGCAAATGCTTGGACCGGACCATACATATCGAGTGTCGTAAACCCTTCGAAAACGACGTGCGCCACGGTTTGTACTTGGATACCTTCTGCCATCGATTGCTCCCTGGAATTATCGTTTTTAGGACCTTATCGAAAAATATCCTGATGGGAAGAGCGAACGCTCTATATGAGGAGAAAGTTTTGTTTCTGGATCACCTTTGCCAACGATATTGTAAATGACCGGCCCCCAAGTTACGGGACGTTCCGATACGCTTGTCATTAGTTTGGTTGCGTTCGCACATTTGTTATCGCATTTCTATCAAGTTGTCCTTGGGCCACTCTTCCCGTTATTAAAAGAAGAATTCAGTGTAAGTTATACTGAACTTGGCCTGACGATATCCGTTCTTTATGGCGTGTCTGGTGTGTGTCAGGCGTTTGTAGGAATTTTAGTTGACCGCTACGGTGGCGACCGGCTGATGCTTTTAGGTGTCGTGGTTATGTCGACCGCGGTCCTCTTAATGGGCTTTGCGCCGGCTTTTTGGGTGCTGCTGCCGCTTGTGGCACTAGCGGCGCTTGGCAATAGCGTCTTTCATCCGGCTGACCTATCGATCCTGTCCCAAAAAGTTCATCCAAGCCGCCTCGGGCGGGCGTTTGCTATTCATGGATTTGGCGGCACGTGCGGCTATTTTTTCTCTCCGATTGTCGTCTACTACGGCGTGACCAGTATTGCGGGTTGGCGGTCTGGACTGATCGTTGCGGGTCTTATTGGCCTTGCAGCAGCGCTGCTTATTTGGCGTTACCGTTTTGTCCTTCAGATAACGCGCCAAAATCCAGGGCACGTGAAAGAGCGCGGTGGGAAAGCGGATATCAAATTCTATCGTAATCTCGTTACAAGCGTCCCCTTGATGTCGGCCTTCTTCTATTTTGTGCTAGTCGCAGCGGCATTGGCTGGGATGCAGGGATTTACGGTGACTGCGCTTGTGGAGCGCTTCGACACCCCACTGCATCTCGCGGCAGCTGGCGTGACGGCGTATTTTTTCGGTGGTGCCGTCGGAATTTTATTGGGTGGCGAGATTGCAGACCGGTTCCGTTATCCTGCCCTAATTGCGAGCAGTGGATTGGCGCTCGCAGCCGCTCTGATGTTTAGCATTGGCCTCTTTGACATGTCGATTACCATGATCATTGGCATTATGTGTGCCGTTGGATTTTGGAGCGGCATTACCCAGCCGTCCCGCGATATTTTAGTTAAAGGCGCCGCGCCCACTGGTGCATCGGGTAAGACATTCGGCTTCGTCTATTCTGGTCTGGATCTCGGTGGTGCCTTGGGGCCACTATATTTTGGTTATTTGATGGATGGCGGGCTATATAACGAAGTATTTCTTGTGATCGGCGGCCTTTACGCGCTGGCGATTTTCACAATCCTGAAATTGCGCCAGGGACAGCTCGCCTAGCTGGCCGCCGTTTTATCAAATCCCATGTGGCGCTCGATGGTGGCGACGTCGTCCGGACGGTCGAAATTCTGGGGTGCGGCGTCACCATGTGCGCGGTCACGGCCAATGGTCTTAAAGAAATCTTCAAGCCCAGCAGGACCGATCACCCAGAGTTGCACCAGATCTTCCTCCCTATCGTTAAAGATTTCATGAGTGACATCTGGTCCAATGAAACAGGCGGTCCCTGGCACTAGCTCATGCCGCTTTCCGTCGACGAGTACATAGCCGCGACCGGAGAAGCATATCTGCAACTCGACCTGATCCGTGTGTGAATGCGCCCGAATATTGCTATGCGGCGCGATCGATTGATAGCCCATTGAGAATCCGTTGAATTTTGTAAGCTCAGGAAAGAGTTTTGGACTGGAATAGCCATTGGCTGGTTTTGGCTGCCAATAAGAAGGGCCTTCATCTGGTTGCATGACGACCGCATGGCCGCGGCAGGCGTCTAGTTCGGACATGTTTTTCGCTCCTATATAGCTTACTTGGTTAATTTAAGATGCTTGTTTGGCTTGCGGCAAGAACGCACTATTTGCGACATCTACGGGAGAACCTATGTGAGCGATGGCATTCCTTTGATTGATCTAGCGCCGTTGCGCGATGGTTTGGACGGAGCGCGTCGAGTTGCAAGTGCGTTGAATCATGCGCTTGAGAATGTTGGTTTCTTGATAATCGTTAATCATGGTGTCCCGCCGGGCCTCATCGCGCGAACCTTCGATGAGGCCCGGCGTTTCCATGCACAGGCAATAGAGGAAAAGCGCGCATTGCGGATGAACGGACACAATAACGGTTACATGGCGGAAGGACGTTACAACGTTCGCACGTCGCGCGTGAGTGAAAAATCGGTCAAACCGGATGCGAATGAAGCATTTTTTTTGAAGCGCGAACGCCCGGCTGATGACCCGTTGGTTTTGACCAAAAGGCGATTTGCTGGGCCAAATATTTGGCCTGAAAATCTTCCGAGATTCCGTGAGAACGTCCTAGAATACTGTGATGTAATAGATGCGATGGCAAAACGGTTGATGCCCGCCCTGGCGTTGTCTCTTAATCTTAAAGCCGACTACTTCGAACAGCCCTTCGAAGAGAGTCAGTTTTCGTTCCGGCTATCGCACTATCCGCCTGTTGAGCGCACAGAGGGCCTTTACGGCATAGCACCGCACACAGACTTGAACTTCATGACATTTTTGCCGCAATCAGAGGTACCGGGTTTGCAGATTGCGACGGCGCCCGGCAAGTGGCTTGATGTCCCCTACGTACCAAACTCGTTCGTTATAAATACTGGAGATACGCTGCACCGATGGAGCAATGGGCGTTATCTCTCGACACCGCACCGTGCGCTGCCACCGGTCGACCGACATCGATACGCAATTCCTTTTTTTCTGGGACCACATTTGAATACGGAGATCGCCTGTCTGCCAACCTGTACCAATAATGGAAACCCGCCGAGGTACCCGCCAATCACCTATAGCGACTATATGACTTGGTGGTACGATGCGAACTACAACGCCGCGGATCAAGATGATCTCGCTGTTTTGGATATTTGATGTGATCCGTTATGATGTGAAATCCCTGCAAACGCAGAGTATGCGATAAAGTATTTTAATTTTTTCAGCTCCTTGTCGTTTGTTCCTCGCGTGAAAAAACGATTACGGATACGAATTCGCGTAATCCGACCAATAGCCAGAGGGGAAAAAGGTGTATATTCCCCAACTATCAGTTCAGTATCTTAGCACAATCGTCATTGTAATGATGATTTGATGGTTAGATTGTAGTAAGGGTTTGCAAAACTTCACCCGCCAATTGGACTTATCCGCAAGTTACCAGACGTGGTCCGGTCGTAGTTTTTATTTAATGGCGCGGGAATGGCCAGAATCGGCACCACTCGTGCGGCTCGCATGGTCGTGAAGCCCCGCGTTTACTGCCTGCTGCAAATATCAAGACTGGATGCACTCTGATGAGGGACTACAAAAACCGAGTTGCTGCCGTCGATCTCGCCAGCCTGCCGGCTGCAATTGGGGACTTGAATACCATCAGTTGATAAATGTTATTCAGCGTCCTCTCGGCAGTTTTCAGGATTTAGAAGCTATTCAAAAAGGTACGATACATTCGGCCTCTACCTGCCTATCCATGATCCTGTTCCAAGGTAGGCGGACGGCAGATGAGGCCGTTTTTAACTAGGCTGCCTTTGCGGGTTTACGGTTTCGGCGGCGTCGACGTGGCCTGCTGTTTCCGTTTGCTGGGCGATTTCCGTGCGGCTTCTGTTTCCGGTTTGTACGTTGTCGTTCGGGTTGGCTTTGATTGGCTGTCAGTTCGCTTAGGTTATGCTCCTGAACCTCGATTGTCCGCTTAATGAGGCGTTCAATTCCACGGAGGTGGGCTTGCTCTGCCTGATCACAGAACGAGTAGGCCATTCCTTTCGCGCCTGCACGGGCGGTGCGGCCTATTCGATGGACATAGCTTTCCGCTTCGTTCGGTAAATCAAAGTTGATGACGTGGGTAATGCCGTCGACATCAATCCCACGCGCCGCAATGTCCGTTGCGACAAGGACCCGCACTCTGTTGGCTTTGAAACCATCCAAGGCCCTTTGGCGGGCTGCCTGCGATTTGTTGCCGTGAATGGCCGCCGCCTCAATACCCGCCTGTCCTAACTGCTTTGTTACCCGGTTCGCCCGGTGTTTGGTGCGTGTGAAGACGATCACTCGGTAGAAGGAGGGGTCCGCTAACAAGTCCTGCAAAAGCGCTCCCTTTTTGGAGGCCGGGACGTGGATGACGCGTTGTTTTATCCGGTCCGGTGCAACGGTTTTCGGTGCGATATCTATCCGTACTGGGGCGAAAAGAATTTTATTGGCAAGTTTGGCCACTTCCTTCGGCATGGTTGCGGAGAAAAGGAGTGTCTGGCGCTCATCTGGCACTGCCTTAACTATCTTACGAACATCGTGAATGAAACCCATGTCGAGCATCCGGTCGGCCTCATCTAGAACTAGGTGTTCTACATCGTTCAGATGAACGTAGCCTTGATCCATGAGGTCGAGCAGCCGACCCGGTGTTGCAATGAGGACATCTACACCTCTCGCCAGCGCTTTTACTTGCGAATTTTGATTGACGCCGCCGAGGATCACCGTATGGCGAATTGGGAGATGGTTGGCGTAATTTTTTACCGAATTCCCAATTTGTAGCGCTAGTTCCCGGGTTGGTGCGAGAATGAGAGCAAGCGTGCCTTTCGGCGAAGGGCGCAGACCATCGCTGCTAAGGTGTTGTAGTATTGGAAGAACGAATGCGGCCGTTTTACCGCTGCCAGTTTGTGCAATGCCGAGAAGGTCGGCATTTTCTAGGAGCTGCGGGATTGCTTTTTCCTGAATCGGTGTCGGCGTTAAGTAATTCTGCGCCGCCAAGGCGCGGGTGAGGGGCTCGATTAAGCCGAGACCCGTGAAGTCAGTCTTTGTCAAATCGGTATATTCCTTTGCGTCAAACAGACGGTCGCGAGAGCGCACGCAAATCTGCCGCGTCGCCGTCATCCACGCGCAACTGGACATAACGGTATGTCAAAATGAGGAACGGCCCGGACTCGTTGCTTTGTTCTTCTTATCAAAAATCGCAGCGGTTCGCGCGATCTGGGCGATTCTGACGCTTTGAATGCGCCTTCTTGATAACAATGTCAAGGAAGGGGCTACTCTGCATTCTGCGAAGCGCGCTTTTTTGCGTCTTCGCGCAATTCCACTTTGCGTATTTTACCACTTGCGGTCATCGGGAAATCTTCGACGAAGACAACATGGTGAGGAATCTTGAAACTCGCAAGTTTGCCTTGGCAATGCGCGATGACGGCTTCAGCATCCATCGAAGAGTCGGGGACGAGTTGTACATATGCGACGCCAACTTCCGATAGTTTATCATCCGGCATCCCCACTACGGCGACTTGGTGGATTTCCGGATGCTCGAGCAGCAAGCCCTCCGCTTCCATCGGATCAACATTCTCGCCGCCAACCTTTAGCATATCTTTATAACGGCCCAAAAACCGCATGTAGCCATTTTCCAGCCAAACGGCGGAGTCGCCTGTTATGAACCAGCCGTCCTTATCGAAAGCGGCCGCTGTTTCCTCGGGCTTCTTGTAATATTCCAGCATAAGGCTGTAGCCCTTTACGAGAAGTTCGCCTGGCACGCCTACCGGTTGATCCTTACGCGTGATTGGATCAACAATTTTTAATTCGTAGCCGAGACCCGTTTCACCTGAAGATTCCCAGCGCAACGTCTCGTCTTCGTCCAGGGCACCAATCGCGGCGCCAAGCCAAATTTCCGTCATGCCGTAGCCGGAAACCGAACGTATCGGCGAGAGGACCTGATTGCCTTGCCGTATTACCGGTGTGGCGCTGTGCATGCCTGCCGCAAATATGCCAGTGCGGAGTGATGAGACATCCCGTGGATACGCCTCTTGTGCTTCCGTCAACGCCTTAAAGTGCGCCTCGAATCCATGCATTATTGAAGCGCCTTCGCTCTCAATAAGGTCGAGGCACTCATCTGAATCGAAAGTCTCTGTGACGATTTGGCGGGCTCCGGTGATCGGCGCCATCAGAATTCCGTCCGAGTAGCCAAAGGCGTGAAACATTGGAAGGTAATTCAGTATCGTATCGCGGTCTGAGACCGCCATACGAAAGCCGCGTTCCTCGACATTTCGTATAAGTTTGTGGCTGTGGACGACGCCTTTCGGGAATCCCGTTGTGCCGGACGTGTACATTATGAATACGGGATCATCAGGATCGACGGCGGCAGATCGTGCCGCTAATTGGTCATCGCTGACCGACTGTCCGGCTTTCAAAGCGGCGGTCCAGGTCATCACACCATTTGGCTCGACCTCTTCGGTGATTAAGACACGCCGCAACTTGGGGAAACTCGGATCGTCGACAGAGTCGCCTGTGTTTGGTAAAGAGATAACTTCACGAACCATTTCGAGATAGCCGATGGGCCCCGACGTGTCGTGGGTAATCAAGAAGCGACTGTCCGACTGTCGCAGCACGTAGTCGAGGTCGTTGGTTCGGAATCTCGTGTTGATGGGCACCATTACGGCGCCGATCTTGGCGAGCGCGAAATTAAAGAAAACCCAATCCGCGCAATTATTGAGCCAGAGAGCTACATGGTCGCCGTGCTGGACCCCGCTGGCGATCAACGCTTTTGCCGTGCGATTGATCTCTTGCGCTTGTTCGTTGAAACTGTAGCGTTGGTCTTTAAAGACCAATGCTTCGCGGTCACCAAATTTTTCTGCGGCATCATCAGCTAAATCCCCGAAGCGCCTTTTTGCGTACCATTCCATAGTTGAAGTCCTCCTTCTAAATTATTTATGCGCGAGTGGCAGAAATAACCACGGTGTCTGGTGAGATTGCCGTTGAAGCGATACTAAGAGCGTAAGCGGTGTGGAATTTTGGAGTGAGTGATGAAAGTTTATGAAGCAGTACTGGATCAATTACTCGGCGCGGGGCTTACACACTTCGCTGGTATGGTGGGCTCGACTTCGGCCCCTTATGCGTCCGCACTTGCCGCACAGAATCAGGCTCGCTACGTGGGCATTCGGCACGAGCAGGTGGCGGCGGCAATCCTTGATGCAACCGCCCGTCTCACCGGTCAGCCTGGTTGTTTGATGGTCCATGGTGGCTCCGGTTTGCTCGCGGCCAGTCTTGGAATCGGGTCGGCTGCGCTGGATTGTACGCCGATGGTCGTTCTCAGCGCGACGCAAGAGCGGAAGGCAATGGAGAACGGCTGGTGGCAGACGTTAGACGTACAGAAGCCCGTCGCCGATTTTGTTAAGTTTCAGACTCGGGTTGAGCGGCCCGATCAGGCCGTTGCGGCGGTGCGGGATGCGCTTCGTGAAAGTGTCAGCGGCAAACCTGGTGTCGCGCAGATTGACATTCCCATCGATGTTTCGACAGAAGAACTTGGCGCCGATAATGTCCCAAAGCCGGTACGTGTGACCACACCACACATTCGCTTATTTCCGGACCCAGCCTTGGTGGAAGAAGCTGCAAAACTTCTCCGAAAGGCAGCCCGGCCCGTTCTTTTGATCGGTGGTGGCGCGAATTATTCCGGCGCAGGTACCGCCTTAATACAACTTGCCGAACGGATGGGTGCGCCCGTCGTCAATTCGCCAACCTCGCGCGGCGTGCTCCCGGAATCGAATCCGCTCGTTCTCGGCTGTGCCGGGATTATCGGGTACGAACCTGTCGGCGATGCGATTCGTGAAGCAGATCTTGTGCTCGCAATTGGCTCTCGATTGTCCGACATTCAAACGTCGCGCGGAGAACTGTTGCCCGCGAATGCACCTATCATACAAGTCGATATCGATGCGGTAGCGCTCGGAAAAGAATACCCGCCAATGGTTGGAATCGTCTCCGATGCGAAAGCGTTTGCGGATGCGCTTAATGAAATTCTTGAGGCCGACCCTTCACCGATCCCGGACGCACGGCGGCACTGGACGGCTTCCTTGGCCGATCGATATACAGCCTGGCGTAACGCCTGGTTGGCGTCGTCGCCTGAAAATGGGCACGTCCAACCACAGGAGATCGTAGCTGCTTTGTGCCGGCAGCCACCGGAGACTATTTACACCCATGGGGCTGGAGATCACGGTTTTTACGGTTTCATGGCGCCGGTCGACCCGCCAGGCGCCCATCTCGTTTCAACGCGCCTCGGCGCCATGGGTTGTGCTCTTGGCATGGCAATGGGGGCTAAATGGGCCCGACCTGACCAGCCGGTGATTACTTGTATTGGGGATGGTGACCTAATGCTTCAGCTTGGCGATTTGGAAACTATGGCACGTGAACGCTTGAACGCCATCCTCATTGTCTTTAACAATTTTAGGCTTGGCTCGCAAAGGAAACGAGTGGAAGCCTATGGCCCTGTTATTGGCGTCGACCATGGCAATCCTGATTTTGCAAAGCTTGCTGAATTATTTGACTGCCGAGGTTTTCGTGTAGATAAGCCAGGACAGTTCGGCGATGCCTTAAAAGGTGCACTGGCGTCAGGCGAGCCCTCCATCATCGACGTCATCATCGATCCTGAAGCACGCCCGCCGCGAATTACGATTAGTCGGGAAGCGCGATAAAATAGAATAGATAATGTCCCTTTAACAAGCCGGTTTTTCGGGAATCCAGTTTGCAGGAAATTCTGGGCTATCAGAGAGGTTTTTTAGCGTAAGGCCTTTTTAATTGATCGCTACGAGATTGCGAAACGCAATTGGTTGGGCCAACTCATTTCAATTGCACTCACAGCTTAGTTAAATAAGCGCTCTTTCCTTTAACGTTGGGTGGAACTCATCAGTCGCTAAGGAGTATTGGTCGCAGGCTGCGATGAGAATGACGAAGGTGGCTAGGTGTTTCAGGCGCGAACTCACTTCAATCTGTCCAGATTGCGTTGCGCATTGTTCGTTTGCATCATGAGGCGGAGAATTGACGGTCTAAATGCATTGCTAAGAAGCCTATCATGAAACGCTTGCGCTATAAACGCGCCAAACAGGCCGACGCTGCGGCATCGATAATTGCATCAACGTCGATACCGGCCGCCTTATAGAGATCTGGGATATCACCCGATTGGCCGTAACTCTCAACACCAAGGGGGGCTACCCGCTGGCGACCAACGGAACCAATCCAGGAAAGGGTCGCCGGGTGGCCGTCTAGAACGGTCACGAGCGCTGCCCGAGGGTCAAGATCCGAGAGTAGTTTTTCGATATGCGCACGCGTAGGGTTTCCTTGTTCACGCTGTCGGCGTGCACCCATCCAGTCGTCGTGCAGGCGGTCTGGCGACGTGATGGCAAGTAATCCTGCGCCGGGCACATCTTCTAATAATGATTCATGCGCTTCCGTGGCTTCGGGCGCGATGGCGCCCGTGTAGACGATCGCGAGCTCCGAACCGGGGGCTGGCGGCTTCAACCAATAGCCGCCGCGGCAGATATCTTCGTGGAGCGCATCCGTTATCTCACGCTGCGGCTGCGTGATCTGCCGTGTAGCGAGGCGTAAATAGACTGAGCCTCCGTCCTTCTCCTGCATGTGCCGAAACCCCCAGGCCATGATCGAAGCCAATTCGTCGACATATGCTGGTTCGAAATAGGCGAGCCGATCGAGGCCTATACCGACAAGCGGCGTGCCGACTGATTGGTGTGCGCCACCTTCCGGCGCGAGTGTGATTCCGGAGGGTGTGCCGACCACCATAAAACGGGAGTCTTGATAGCAAGCATAAAAGAGAGCATCGAGGCCGCGATTTACAAAGGGGTCATAGAGCGTGCCGATCGGCAGCACACGCGCGCCAAACAGAGGTTCAGATAACCCAGCAGCGGACAGCATTAGGAATAAGTTGTTCTCGGCTATGCCGAGTTCAAAATGTTTTCCCTTCTGCGTCCTTACCCACTTCTGGGCTGACGCAACCTGCTCTTCCCGAAAGACGTCGGCGCGCTCTATCCGGTTGAAGATACCTTTCTGATTGACCCAAGGGCCAAGATTAGTTGAAACCGTAACGTCCGGCGAAGTTGTGACGATTGCATCTGCTAACGCATCATCGTGGCGAGCAATATCGTAAAGAATTTGGCCAAATGCGAATTGGGTTGCCGCCCTCTCTGTTGGCTTCGTCTCAAAACGTCGGGGGATGTGTACCTTTGGCGCATTGTGCCGTCGCTCACCCGAAGCCGCGAAGGGAACGGATTCCAAGAAATTAGAAAGCTTGCTCGCGTCAGAAGAGAGACCGGCGAATCGGTCCCATTCCTCTCCGTTCAAAACAGCCATGTGTTCCTTGAACTCGGCCATCTGTTCCGGGCTCATCAGGCCGGCGTGATTGTCCTTATGGCCTTGCAACGGCATGCCGAAGCCTTTGATTGTGTATGCGACGAAACATTGTGGCTGATCTTCCTGGTCGGCGGCGTAGAACGCCTCCAGGATTGATTCCATATCATGGCCGGCAAGGTTTGTCATAAGCGTATGCAGGCTGTCATCGTCGTGGCTATCGAGTAACACCTTCAGTCCGGATGTTCCGCCGAGGTCCCGCTTCAAATGATCTCGCCAGGCAGGGCCGCCTTTGAATGTAAGGGCGGAGTATAGATCGTTTGGACACTCGTCGATCCAGCGCATTAGGGCTTCACCGGCTGGTCCTTTAAATGCCGTCTCCAACTTTTTTCCGTATTTGAGAGTTACGACGTTCCAGTCCATTGTGCCAAAGAAGTCTTGAATTTTTGTAAATAGAAATTCGTTGATGACACCGTCGAGGCTCTGACGGTTGTAGTCGATGATCCACCACAGATTTCCAACTTTCTGCTTCCAACCTTCGAGCAGTGCTTCGAAGACATTGCCTTCGTCTAACTCCGCGTCACCCATGAGGGCGACCATTCGACCCTTGCGTACTCCCTCTGCCATTTGGCCATGGGCCTCTGCGTAGTCTTGGATCAAGGAGGCGAACAGCGTGGTTGCGACGCCAAGTCCGACTGAGCCAGTCGAAAAGTCAACGTCATTGGTATCTTTTGTTCGAGAGGGATAGGACTGCACGCCGCCAAGTGCTCGGAAATCCTGCATCTTCTCCTGTGTCTGGCGGCCAAGCAGGTACATGATGGCATGAAAGACCGGGCTGGCATGTGGTTTGACGGCGACACGGTCTTCCGGGCGAAGCACGTCCATGTAGAGCGCTGTTAAGAGCGTGGCTGCTGAAGCGCAGCTCGCTTGGTGTCCTCCCACTTTTAAGCCATCGCGCGCCGGGCGCACATGATTGGCATTGTGTATCATCCATGCAGAGAGCCAGAGTACTTTCTTCTCTAATTCCCGTAACATTTGGAGGCGCTGCGCCGGCACGATTGCGTTGCTATTGGGCTCGACGAGCTGCGGTGGCGAGGACATGGAAGCGCTCCCTTTACTTCATTTAAGAATATCCTGTTTCCCATGGATGATCCTTGCGGATATTGCGTAAATTTGTTCAATTAGAGGTAAAATATGCTAATTATTATCTAATAATAGAAAGAATATGCCTGAAATGTCTTTAGATGCGATAGATCGTCGGATTTTGGCGGTACTCCAGGATAACGCACGTGTTTCCAATGTCGAACTTGCCGAGTTATCCGGTGTTTCCGCGTCGCCTTGCTGGCGCCGGGTCCGCGAGTTGGAGCGCGCCGGTGTCATTTCGCAGTATGTGACCCTCGTCAATCCGGCTGCCGTGGGCCTGCCAGTGAGCGTCTTCATACAGGTTTCGCTTGAAAAACAAGTTGAATACGCGCTTGAAGTCTTCGAGGACGCCATACTTGAGCGCCCGGAAGTGATGGAGTGTTATCTGATGACAGGTGATGCAGATTACATGTTACGTGTTGTTGTAGCCAACCTCGAAGCATACGAGCGCTTTCTGATGGACCACCTAACGCGGGTGCCTGCGGTCGCCAATATCCGTTCTAGTTTCGCTTTGAAGCAGGTGAAATACCGAACAGCCCTACCTGTTTTTGATAATCAATCCGGCTGATTTGACGCACGTGGCCTTGCTTTTTGGTCAGGTTCGGACTTATATTTGAAGTATATGTGGCGCTGCTTTCGCAGCGTCAACCATGACTTTTGGAGTTTACGTGGCTAAAGAAGAACCCATTGAATTCAATGGCACGGTGACCGAGGTGTTGCCGAATGCTATGTTCCGAGTAGAACTCGAAAATGAACACCAAATACTCGCCCATACGTCGGGGAAAATGCGTAAACATCGCATTCGAATCCTACAAGGTGACAAAGTGACTATTGAAATGACCCCCTACGATATGTCGAAGGGTCGTATTTCTTACCGCTTTAAGTAAGTTTTTTGCGATTGAACGCGATCTCTACGCTGGTGGATTATTCAGCGGGATAATGGCGCGCAACCCCCATCTTTGTGAGCCAGACGAGTGTACGCAGTAGTCGGCTACGGACGGCATCTGGCCATTCGGCCAAGGTCCCGCCAACTGTATGTGTGCGGTTTAATGTAGCAAGAAGCCGTGGTAATTCGTCCGGTGTTATAAGATTTACTGGCGCAATCATATTCATCCTGTGCTGCAATCGCTCTGTAAGAAGAACTGCGGCCCGGTCGACAAGTTGGATACGATCCGATTCGAGCAGCGTGTGTGTTGGGAATGAACGGAACACTAAGTAGGGATCAAGCTCCTTGGGGCCAGTTATCGCATGTTCCACATGGCGCGGGCTGGATGCGTCTGTATGACGTATGACGTCAAGCTCCTGCCACAAGTCCTCATAAGTGGGAATTATTGTTGCCCAATCGTAGTCTGCGCGGACACGAGCTTGCGCCGTGGCACCCATCTCGCGGCGCAACGCGGGGCTTTCGACTAAGCGTTCCAGATGTGTTGTTGTCGCATCCACGTTAACGGCGATTGATTGGCTCGCTCCGGCAAGATATTCTCCGTAGACGTCTTCTTCTGCCAAGTATCGCCGGACCAATTCTTGCCCGCTGCCTGGTGGTGGCGCAAGGGTGGGCACCAAGAAGCCATCGATGCCGTCTCGCACCGTATCTCGGTATCCATCCCAATCAGCAACCAATACTGGCAATCCACAGGCCATCGCTTCGATCGGTGTTAAACCGAAACTCTCCTGAATATTATCGACCAGAGAGACGAATATATCGGAACCGGCCCAGAGTGCGTCCGGAAAGCGTGGGTCATGATTTTCAATGAACGTGACATTGGCTGTCTGGCAGATACTGCTTGCTGCCTTGGCGTAGTCATCACGAAATGATTCTGCGGTGAAATACCCGAAGAAGATAATTTCAATCTTGCCGGCTCTGCCGGCCGCAGTGCGTTTTTTCGCAATGGCTTCGGCGGCGAGCATAAGGGGTAATGGATGTGATTTATTGTGATATGAGTGGCGCCCATACGCCAGGACTACTGTGTCATTTTCGCCTATACCGAGCACGTTTCGTTGCGCTGAGCGTTTATTCGCATCAATTAATGAAGTGAAGTGAGAGGTGTCAATACCGAGTGGTATGACGGGTAACTGGGCTGGTGGACGCGGGGCACCTTGCCCGGCCGAATCCCAAAGCGCTTCGACTACCGAGCGGATCGCGTTGGATGGACAGACTATAGCGTCCCAAGGTGACAGTTGCTCTGTGATGGCTGTTGCAACCGTGCTCATCACTTGCATAGAAGACATTGTGTGGCTTAAGCCGCAAATGCTATAGGCATTTGCGTTTAGTCTCCTGGAAAGTGCGGTGTTGATATTAGGGTCTGCGCGGAAAAGGGTCGAGACGTTAGCCATTGTATTGACGTCGCCCTCTGCCAGAAACTGGCAACGAGCTGGGTCGACGCCAATTTCGATCATGCGATTTTGGAATTGGTCGAAAGCCCCGTGTTCGTGCGTCCGACAGTATATGGTTTCGGCGCGTGAATAACGTAAATATGCGTCCAAAAAAGTACGGACAGCAACGTCGATACCAATAATTTGGCCATCCTTGTTGCGATTTGGCGGAATGTAATCGATAGCAACCAAATTCATTGTTTAGAGCCGTGGCGCATTAATCGCTTGAAATAGGCATTCGCTCCGGTGGAGGCTATACGGTGTATTGCGGTGTTATAAAATAAACCGAACCGCATTGGGATCTGTGAGATGAGAACGCGTCGACGACCGAGCGCCCGCATCCCTTTTCGCGCAACCGAGATTGACGATTCAGCGCGGTCAAACATGTCATTGGGCGCGCCGGCCCGAGCTTGGAAGTCAGTCGCTGTAGCGCCCGGACATAGAGCGAGAATATCTATCGGCTCTTGGGACAACTCTTCCGCTAGACCTTCCGCAAAAGCCAAATCGAAGGCTTTTGTCGCGGCGTAGGTTGCGAAATAGGGCATTGGCAAATGGCCGACGACGCTGGAAACGACAATTAGCCCCGCTCGCTGCCCATTCTCTTTTGCTCGTTTGATCATTCCGGGGAGGAGGGCATGGGTCAGCTCGTGGACCGCAACAACATTGACGTCGACCATGGCAGATTCATCTTCGGACAACGTCTCCGTGAAATTCGAAAAATATCCAAGTCCGGCATTATTGATGAACAGATCGATATCAAGGGCTTCACTTTGGTCGATGAGTAACCGTCGATCAGCCTTTACACGGAGATCCGCTTCTAAGACTTCGACCGCTCGCCCGTTGATTGCCAGGCGGGTCTGCAATTCTTGAAGCATATTTGTATTGCGCCCGGTCAGAAATAGGTCGGTACTTGTGGGAATTACATCGGCAAAGGCTTTGCCGATCCCGCTTGTGGCACCCGTTATCAGAGCTCTTTTATATTGCCGTTTCATGGTCTGAGGTTGCCCGGTTCCGGTTCGAACTCAAATAACTACGCAGTGCCCCATTTCGACCTATGAGCCAAAAATTGGGATGGAATTTTTTGTATGTCTTGTAAAATCTCACCTAGAGGTCCTGGCATGGTGTCTGTCGGTACGAACAGCGATAACGTGTCGGCAAGACCTTTGTAACGGTTCGCGATCTTACTGCCGATTTCGTCATAAGTGCCAACGGTGGCGAATAACTCCAACACATCGTCAGAAATTTCCGCTGCCATTTTGTCCCACCGGTTCTCCTTTGGATAAGGTCGAAGCCGTTCGCCAAGCTCTTCCAAATTGTGAAGGCGAAGCACGTGCCAATAGGAGCGGGTCGAACAGTAGAACGAAATGCGGAAGCGGATATACTCCCGCATCTTCGAGACTGCTTCTTCGTCCTTACCTGTAGCGAGAAAGGCGCCGGACACGACTTCGATGTCTTGGCGTGAACGACCGCTGCGCGTTAGGCCCTCACTAATATGTTTCAGGCTTTCTTCGGCTAGGTACTTCTTCGTGCTGAATGGGTGCAATCGGACGCCATCTGCTGTGTCACCGGCCACCCGTAGCATGGCGGGGCCGACTGCGGACATGGCGATTGGTATTGCCGGTAGCTCAGATGGGCGCGGTGCGAAATTCGGTGTTGTCAGCGTTAGAGTGTAATGATTGCTGTGATAATCGATCTGCGCGCCCGTCTCCCAGGCCTGCCACACCGCCCGCACCGCGCCAATATAGTCTTTCATTCGGGGGGCGGGTGGCGTCCACTCAATGCCGTAGCGGCGCTCATTATGACCTTTCACCTGACTGCCGATCCCAAGATAAAACCGTCCGCCACTTGCCTTGTGCAGGTCCCAAGCGGCATGGGCCATAATGGTTGGGCTGCGCGGAAACGCGATAGCAACGCCAGTTCCAATCTGAATGCGTTCTGTCGCCATGGCAGCGACCGAGAGGGGTGGGAAGGGTCCGTGGGCGTTCTCCAGGGCGACGATACCATCAAAACCAGCTGTTTCAGCTGCCCGGGCTGCTTCCGCTGCAACTCTAAGATCGTTGTTTGGGATGTGATATACGACCCGCATTGCTTCTAGAGCTTGTAAATGCGTTTGGCGTTGTCGTGATATAGCTTTGCTTTTTCACCTGCCGAATAGTTTGCGGTAAGCCGCTTGAATGAGTTCCAGCACACAACGTAGCTGCAACTCAGCTTATCGACGGGAAAATTGGACTCAAATAGGCAGCGTTCGACGCCAAACTTTTCAATCGTATATTCGAAGTAGTGGCGTGTTGCTTCACAAAGCTCTTCACTGTTAGGCGGTTTGGGCTTGTCCTGCCAGAAATATCCATTGACGAACATATTCAGACCGCCAAGCTTTGCCGAAACGTTTTCGCATTTGGCAAGGTGGTCGATACTTTTTTTCCATTCTTCGAATACTTCGTCTTTGCGTGACGCATATGGGCCTATGCCGATGGGACCGCCGAAGTGGTCCAGAATAATTCGGTTGTTTGGAAATTTCTGGGCCAGATCGGTAACTTCGGGAATTTGGGGGTGATAACACCACGCTTCAAAACTGAGGTCGTAGTGCGCGAGCTGCGAAAAGCCCTCACGGAATTTTTCGCCCATCAGAATGTTGGGCTGTGGAGCTGTTCTATGGTTTTCTACTTCCTGGCTCGCGTCCCAGGTGACACCTACGCGGATACCCTTAAAACGGCCGCCACCAAGCTGGATGTGTTGCTCGAGGATATCTTTTACCGGCTCGCCGATGTGCAGCGGTGCTGTGCCGACAATTCCGGCAGCGACACGTGTTGGCCCGTAAAGGCCGGAGGCGCTCTGCGCTGCGATCCCATTAACGAACTCTGTCTCGCCAAGTGGCTTTTCCTCATCCGGCCCGTCTTCGCGGAACATCGCGCCACATTCGATGAAAACTGTGGCAAGGATGTTGTGGCCTGAATTTGTGTCTTCCAACATCTCTTCAAGGAAATAGCGCGGGTTTACGCGTTCAACCTTAAAATCCCAGAGGTGGTGGTGCGGGTCGATGATTGGTAGGTCCGGCTCTAGCGCTTCTTCTTCTGCACTGTCGAGCCATTTCTGATTTGTTGCCTTTTCAACCATTGTCTTCGCCTTTCCTTCTCAGAGCCGGTACACCCGGGCGGAATTGTCATGATACAATTTTGCTTTCTCGTCTGCAGAATAGTTGGCCGTCAATACCTTGAATGAATTCCACAGTGTATTGTAGCTGCAGCTGATCTTGTCGACTGGAAAGTTCGACTCAAACAGGCAGCGGTCCACACCGAACTGTTCAATAGTGTACTCGTAATAGGGGCGAGTTGCTTCACAGAGTTCTTTGCTGGTCGGCGGTTTGGGCTTTTTATGCCATTCGAATCCATTGACCTTCATATTTATGCCACCAAGTTTGGCTACTACATTTTCGCACTCCGCCAATTCCGCAATGTTCTTCCTCCAAACTTCCAGAACTTCGTCCTGTTTGCCTGCATAGGGACCAATACCGAGCGGCCCGCCGAAATGATCGAGTATGATCACTGTGTCGGGGAAGGCTTTCGCTAGACTGGTGAGATCCGGTATTTGTGGGTGAAACAGCCAACCTTCGAAGCTCATATTGCGCTTGCCAAGCTCGGCAAATCCCTCCCGGAACTTCGCCTCACCGAACATCCCGAGTGGTGGGTTGGTGTAGCCGTTTCGGATGTCGGGATGTGGATCGGCAGAAGACAGATATCGGATGCCGCGAAACCGATCACCACCGATCTTCATGTGTTCGTCCAACACCTCGCTGATGCGCGTTCCGACATTTAAGTTAGCAGTGCCGACTATGCCGGCTGCTACACGAGTGTCGCCATATGTGCCGGAAGCGCTCATGGCGGCGATACCGTTCACAAACTCGGTTTCCCCGACGACCTTCATTTCTTCTGGTCCATCTGCGCGCCACATGGCCGAACACTCAATAAATACTGTTGCTAAAATGTTGTGTCCGGAACTCGTGTCCTCCAGGAGGTCCTCCAAGAGATAACGGTGCTCGCCATCCGGATGTTTAAAATGCCAAAGGTGGTGATGTGGATCGATGATTGGCAGGGTCGGCTCCAGCGTCTCTTCTTGTACTTGTGCGAGCCATTTGTCGTGTTGGGACATGACCTTAATCCTTCCATCAGCTTGAGGTGGGTAATGAGTTTCTTCGGGTGGAATAACAAGCATTTTTAAAGTCCGTTTCTGTTATGCGAACTGCTTAATTACGGTCTCGAAACGGCGGATGCTTGAGAGCGAATCCGCGAAATTAGTTCCTGGCCAATTCATACGTAACATTAGAGTTGTTACGCCAAGTTCATCGCGGTAACGGGCGACCTCGTCCGTTAACTGGGCGGCGTCACCAATCAAGAACCGGTTACGTCGATACTCGTCAAATCGTTCTGCAAACGGTCGTTCATTGGCGACATGTTGGTTGTTCCATGAAGCGTAGGCTGCGTATTTTTCTATCAAGGTCTCTGCGCATTTATCAAGTGCATCGGCTTCGCTATCGCCGAGGAAGCATTCCCGGCACATTGGCATTTCTGGAGTTTTACTCTTCGGAAGAGCTTTGCGATAGATCTCAAAGAGGGCCCGCATGGTATTGGGTTCGGTTGTAAAACTAGCTAGCCAGGCATCCCCAAGATTTGCCGCGCGTTCCACTGCAGGCGGGACAGCCCCGCCGATCCAGATAGGACAGCCCTCTGGTTTTTTTGGGCGGGCGGAAAGGCCTATCTGATCCAAGTGGAAATGCTGACCATGGTGGGTGACGCGTTCCTCTGTCCAGAGGCGGCGAATTACTTCGATGGCCTCAACAAAGCGGCTTAGGCGATGTTTCGGATTTACGCCCATAGATTGAAATTCTTCCTGGCGGTAGCCCAAACCGGCGGCTAATACATAACCACCGTCCGTCATCCAATCGAGCGTTGCTGCCTGCTCCGCAACTTGGACTGGATTCATCATTGATAGAAGCAGGATCCCGGTCCCAATCCTTAGATTTGGAACGCTGGCTGAGAGGCGCGCCAGGGTTTCGTGTGGTTGGAACATCCGCATTGGGTCGGTGACGTAGTGGTGTGGACACCAGATTGATTCAAAGCCGCAATCGGCAGCCATTTGGGCTTCTTCGGTCATAAACTTTATCGCGCCGCCTAAATTCTGGTCTGCGTTGAATTGCGTCGATATAAACAAGCCAAATTTCATTTGAACACTGTGGTCACTGGGGTCCATCTATTCGCGGTAAGTAGCACACCAACTGTCTATATTAAGTTGTGTCGCGGGACCGTTCCGACCATGCTGGGTGGTAATCAACAATCAGATTGACCGTCTAACTTAATGATCGAAGACGGCATCGCACTGGGGCGCAATGGCTGCCGGCTAAAAAAGAAAAACGTCGTTCTTGTGACGGCATTGGCTGGGCCCAGTTCGCACCTCACCGGCGGCTGTTACGGTGGTAGCCTGGCTCCGTCTAAATAACTGGAACAAATCCACGGTAGGGTAGGGCGTTTATACCGCCAATTTGAAGGCCTGTATGAATTCACGCCATTTACCTTCGGGCGCATCCTTCCCCATCGAGAAGTACAATGACGCGCGCTGCATCAGGTCACCCTCGTAGCGTTTGCGAAGGATTGGGGCGATCTCCGTTGGCTCACCAGTGACAGAGCAAGCCTGAAGAAGTTCGTCCGGTACGAGGCCGGGCAGCTTGTCAAATTCACCTGCGCGGGTGGCTGCGCTTAGTTCCTTGCCGAGCGTGTCGTAGCCATGATGCTCTAATAGGGCACGGTAATTCGGGGTCGATCCGTAGAAGCCGATCTGATAACGAATATTCTTTTCGGCTTCCGCTCTTTCCGCCTCGTTCTCGCCGGTAATAACGAAGACTGGCGCAAAAAAAGCGATATCCTGTATGTTACGACCGCTTAGCTTAGCGCCTTTCTCCACAGCAGGGCGAACGACGTCACGGAGGTATGAGACTGAATGCATCGGATGGACATGCATGCCGTCCGCGGCTTCACCGGCGACTTGGCACATACGCGGATTAACACCGGCAACATAGACTGGGATGTTTGGATGGTCGATTGGACCTGGGTTAAACATCGGATTGTTTAGGACGTAGCGGTAAAACTCGCCTTGATAGTTCGGCTTAGTACCATTCTGAAAACTGTCCCAGATGGCTTTCACGCATTTAATGTAGTCGGTGAGACGCGCGGCGGGACGATCGAATTCGGCGGAGAACCGACGTTCTACATGGGCTCGCACCTGGCTGCCGACGCCGAGGTGAAAGCGGCCGTTACTCACATCGGCCAGATCCCAGGCGGCTTGAGCCATCGCATAGGGGCTGCGGGCGAAGGCTACGGCGATATTGGTGCCTATATGGATGTTCTTTGTGGCCGCTGCGACCTGCGCCAGGGGCATAAATGGGTTGTGAGCCGCCTCGTAGGTCCAGACGCAGTCATAACCGATCCGCTCGCACATCTGCCCGTAGCTGGCAGCGTCTTGAAGTCCGATATCCCACATCATGCTGTCAATTTGCATGAAACTTCCCTTCGTCACTGTGTTTGTCGTGTCGGTCTCTCGGCAAAATAAATTGTAACGAGTTTATAATAATTTGATCGAAAATCTATCCTTCGGCTGAAATCAATGCGTCGATATCTTCTAGGCTGAACCGGCGCGCTTCCATGCGTTCGTGGATCATCCGCGTCATCAGCTTCTGCATCGCCGCATTAGCCGGTGTGTGGACGCCGTGAAGACGGCCAAGTTTGACGATCTCGCCATTCAAGTAATCAGTCTCGATATCAGCTTTACCATTGGCGATGGATTGGTACGTCGAGCCGCCAGCACGTCCAACCCCATCAATTTTGCCAGTCTCCATAAGGCCTTTGCGACGTTCGCGCATATCTTCCAAAGTTTTATACTCGATACCGGCGGCGTCGAAGGTGGCGAAGGCTTCTGCGTTTAGACGTTCACGCAGCGCTTTGGTATCTGTTCCTTTTGGGAATGCGGCACCGAGCGAGTTGCCTGTATTGATTACAAGCTTGGCGTATTTCCAAGCCATCGTATTAGCCGTGGGAACGCTGACGATATTCGCTTTTTCCAATCGAGCGGCGACCTCAGTGATCAGGTCGTCAGTGCCATGCGGGTAGACACCTGCATCGAGAATACCGATCTTTTTAATCGAATGACACCGCACTTCACCGGGGACCAGTAACTCGCCCGGCAAATAGACCGCCATTGCGTAGACACGATTAAAGCGGCGTAACGCCATGGCTTCATTTGCAACACCATTTTGGCAGCAGATGATAGGAATACTGTCGCCGGCGACCGCCCGTAAGTCTTCCAAGGCTCCGAGTGTATGTTGCGATTTTACAGTAAGGATAATGATGTCATCTTTTAGAAACTCAATCTGGTCCGGGTGGCCAACCGAGCGGATTTGCAGTGTTTCCTCGCGGTACGGCGTCATATAGCGAAGACCATTCTGTTGGATGGCCCGGAGATGGGCACCGCGCGCAATCAAAACAGTATCTTCACCTGACATGAAGAGCTCTGCGCCAATTGTGCCGCCGACCCCACCTGCGCCGTAAATAATGAAACGCATTGTGGTGGCCGTTACGCTGACGGAGGTCGGCGCGCCAAGACGCGTTTGCGGGCGTCGCCACTTTCACGGTCACTTACATATAGAAGGCCAGTAACAGAACGCATCATATTGGCTTCGAAATCGTCTAAACCCCCATCCGCATAGACGACTTCCCATAGCATCTCGATCATCTTTACACGTTCTTCTTCGGAAAAGTGATTGCGCACGGTCTTTGTAATTGTATGCAGCTCGACGCGATCCGCTGCAGCCTCTTCAGCCGCTGCCATCAACTTGCTGGTTGCCGATTGTTCAAGCTCGAAACGCTCGCGCAGAAGGATTTCGATACGCTGTTTTTCCTCATCGTGATAGTCGCCGTCCAGCAGTGCTGCCTCGACTAAGAGGCCTGCTGCGGCATGATGCAATGCTGGATCCGCATGGGCTCCTGGTGCGACCGCTTCTGCATCGTCATCGTTGCCAAACAGTAGTTTTTTGAGTCCGCTGATCACGTATTATGCACCTGGTACGGCGACGATCGCTTCGACTTCAAAAAGGAACTCTTCTTTGACCAGCCGGTCGACCATCAGAAGTGTATTTGGTGGGAAAATAGTGCCGCCAAACAATTTGGGAAACAATTCTTCCCTTAAGCTCATGAACTCTTCCAAATCTTGCGAATGCACCATGTAGGTTGTAAATTTCGCAACATCTGTCCATCCCGCACCAAGACCCTCCAACACGTCGCCGAGATTGTCGAATACGCATTGGAACTGTGCAGCAAAGTCATTCTTGCCAACAACGCCGCCGTCGGGCGCCACGGCGAGTTGGCCGGCAACGAAGAGGAGGTCACCGGCGGTGACGCGCGCCGCATGCGAATACAGGCCTTGCGCCGGTGCTGCGCCCTCCGGGTTTTCATATGTCACGCGTTTCATCCGCCGGTCTCCGATTTTATCCGCGGATCAGTTTGCAGGCTTGAAGACTGGAACTTTTTGGCCGCCTTCCGATTCCTGCAGAACCAATTCGACCTTTTGACCGACTGAGAGGGTGTCGGGATCGCATTGGACGATATTGGTCATCATCGTGATCCCTTCCTCCAAGCGCACATAGGCGATGACGTATTGCGGGTCGGAGCGACGCATCACGGAGTAGGTGTATATTTCACCCTTGCCCGAGGCCTGCACCCATTCGACATTGCCGCTGAGCGTGAATGGGCTGGTCTTGCGTGGGTACCAAAAGAATTGATTCGTGTCTTTGCATCGGGGCAGCATCAGTTTGCCGTTGTTGCAAGCGGCCCAAAACTCTGTGTGTTCAATATTTTCCGGCGGTGCCGGAATGACGCGTTCCGCGCTCATGCGTCTTCCCTCCCCAAGATAACGGTTGAACTCCCCATGCGGGTGCCAAGTGAGCCGCCGGTGCCGTGCGCCAATACCAGTTGGCAGTCATTTACCTGCACGGCTGGATGCGCTTCACCACGCAATTGGCGGACTGCTTCCAGGACTTTGGTGAGACCACCCCGGTTCATTGGGTGGTTATTGCAAAGCCCTCCGCCGTCGGTGTTGAATGGGAGCTTGCCTTGGCCCGAAATCAGATTTCCGTCGGATACAAAGGCTCCGCCTTTGCCTTTTTCACAGAAGCCGAGGTCTTCAATTGTCTCTAGCACCGTGATCGTGAAACTGTCATAGATTGAGGCATAGTCAATGTCACCTGGCTTAATGCCTGCTTCTTCGAATGCTTGGGGCCCAGAGTAATGTCCACCAGTGTAGGTAAGGTCAACCTGACCATTCATAATATTTTTTGGCGATTCGCCGTGGCCTAAAATTTTTGCGCAATCTCGGTCGAGGGATTTAGCAATTTCCGGACTGACAACAAGGAAGGCCCCGCCGCCATCTGAAATCACGCAGCAATCGAGACGGTGCAGCGGATCGGCAATCATCGGTGAACTGACCACGTCTTCCACTGAGACGACATCGCGGAGCATAGCGTGTTCGTTGTGTTGTGCGTGGTGTGAGGCGGCCACTTTGATCCAGGCGAGTTGTTCGCTGGTTGTGCCATATTCGTGCATGTGCCGACGGGCAGCCATTCCATACATATTTACCACGGTGGGGCCATAAATATACTCAAACGGCACGTCCGGGGCGTCCGAGCCGTAGTTCCGTGGTGCGGTCCCGGTCGCCATACCCTCGGCGCGCGGGCGTCCAGCTAAAGTGATCAGGCAGACGTTTGCTTTTCCCATAGCGATGGCCTGGGCTGCGTGGCCGATATGGACGACGTAGGAGGAGCCACCGGTTTCCGTCGAATCCATATGGCGGACATTCTTAAGCCCCATGTAGTCAATCATAGATAGCGGGCCGAGGCCCGGCGCATCGCCTGCACAGTAATACGCATCGACGTCATCTGGTCCCAGTCCTGCATCTGCAAGTGCACCAGCAGCGCTCTCCGCATGTAACTGGGCGACGGACTTATCAATCGCCTTTCGCGTGGGATGTTCATATATCCCCGCAATATAGGCCTTGCCCTTAATACTCATGATCCGCGTGATCCTTGAAATTGAATTGCGATAAGTGCCAGCTTTCCAGCTAGCATTTGATAGGAAAGATAGGGGCCTAGCTCTTCGGGTCCAGCGGAAACTAACCTACTCGATGATTTTGATTAAAATATGGTTGAAGAGCCCACTGTTGAATTTTTCTTTGATAAGCCTATTCGGCTTTGAACGAAGGACTTTTTGCGTTCTTTCGTGCGGTGCACGCTGTGTCTTACGCTTTTCCAATTTTGATGTCGGCATAGGTTGTTTCTAAATTCAAATTCATGGGAAAACCCGCACTGCAACAGGAGAGACAACAATGTCGGTTCAACTAGTGAAAGGCAAAGGGTCTGTTGAGGACCAAGTGAGTGCGGAGGAATGGCAAGCGCGCATTGAGTTAGCTGCTGGACACCGTGTCCTGGCTTACTACGGTGTTAATGATATGACCTACAACCATTTTAGTCTGCGCGTGCCAGGTGAGCCGGAAGCCATGCTTGTAAAACGCACCGACTGGATGTTTATGGAAGTTACCGCGTCCTCCCTGATCAAGTGTGATCTCGATGGCAACCCGCTTATCCCGGAAGACGGTCCACAAATTCGTGGTGGTGCCCTGATTATCCATGCCGGACTGCTAAAGGGGCGTCCTGACCTGAATGCTGTGTTACATACGCATACGCCGAATGTGATGGGAGTTTGCGCGCATAAATTTGGGCTGCTTCCAATTAATCAACATGCCATGCGGTTCTATGGTGAGATGAAGTATCACGAGTTCGAAGGGTTCGAGTTTGATCCGGACATGACGGGTAAACTAATGCGTGACCTTGAAGGCGGAAAATATATGTTGCTGAAGAGCCATGGGGCATTGGTCTGCGGCGAAAGCGCACCGGAATGTGTTGTTAATCATCACTGGCTCGAAATGGCCTGTCAGGGACAGATCGCGGCTCTGGCGGCAGGCGAGGGGAACTACATTGTTCCGACGAAAGAAGCTTGCGAATACGCACACTCCCAATTTATGGACGCGGGCGATTTTTTGAAAGGCGGAAAAGATTGGGAAGCTTGTATTCGATTGGCTGATCGCCTCGATCCCTCTTACAAAGAATAGTTAACACTTAGGTAGGCACATTCCTGTCCTACTCAGTGTCATCTGTCCTTGGGTCCAAGCCAACAACAACGGCACTTGACTGTGAGGTTTGTGGTTGCGCCACGAAATCTGTTGTCTCGGAAACTGGTGCCCGTCGTGTCCGCCGATAGATGATAAAACCCGCAAGCGATGCGTAAACCATGGCGCAGTATAGGTATAACCCGATTGGTCCCATCCATTTCATTGCGAGTGCCGCAAAGAAGGGACTAATGCTGGCGCCGATGCCAAATGCAAGCAAGAGACCGGCCATGATCGATACCATCGCTTCCGGGTTTGTGTGATCGTTCGCGTGCGCCATAGCGATTGGATAAACGACGGCGCTCAAGCCGCCAATGACGAAACTCATACACAGGATGGGCCAGGCACCCAATGTCGAAAGGAGCGTCATGGTTCCGCAGGAGATGGCCGAGGCGACCGCGACCCCAATCAAGACACCGCGTCGGTCGTATTTATCTGATAAACGGCCGATCGGCACCTGTAAGGCGAGACTGCCAAGTAGGAAGATCGCCATGAAATACGAAACGCCTTCGATCCCGAGGCCTACTTGTGCACCAAAGACTGGACCGAGTCCCATTAACGGCGCATTCGTGAAACCGGCAGTCGCAGCCCCAACTACGCCGACCGGTGAAAGTTGGTAGAGTTCGCGGAGACCAATCCGCTCGGTATCGATATTCGGCGGAGCACCTTTGCCGCTGAGTGCGATTGGGACAAGACAGATGCCGAATAAGATGGCGGTCAGCATGAAGAGCCGGTCGCCGGACGGATCGCCAAGCAGTAGCAGGAGTTGTCCGGCGCCAAACGACCCTTTGTTGATTACCATATAAACGGCAAACACACGGCCCTTAGTCTCGCTGGAAGCGGCGCCTGTCAGCCAGCTTTCTGCTACCATGAAGACCATGGCAGAACTGAAACCGAAGACGAGGCGCAGTGGGATCCACGTGAACCATTCTATCATCATTGGAAGGACCAGGCAGACGACGGCGAGCATTGCCGCGAAGGCGGCAAAGCAGCGGATATGGCCGGTTCGTTGAATAATGCGTTGGCCGTAAAGACAGCCAACAATGAACCCGATCGAATGGCAGGATAGGACGGCACCGATAATTGTCGGATCGAAACCCTCCTCTGTCATGCGCAAAGCGGTGAGCGTCCCAAAAAGACCATTGCCCAACAGGAGACCACACATGCCAACCATCAGGGCTCCCAGAGCTAGAATCTCCGCATACATGGAATGCCTCGCAGAGTGAACTAGAGCGGCCCTTTTTTTCGGCCGATCGGATGTACATTCGGCAAAAGCGATAGCCGCGTCAATCCAGCAAATTACCAAGCTTAAATTAATTTAGCTGAAGTGCGATCGCCGTCATGTTGGTTTCTGAAAAAATTTGAAACGAACCAAGTATAGCCGCATGTAGCCAAACGATGGTCGCCCGCTGGGGAGCCAACAAATAGGGGTAAAGACTGCAGTAATAAGGTGATGTTATTAGTATTTTTCATGAGACGGCACCCCACACAATTGACGTGTGATAAGCAGTCGCCTTTGAGTATCCAAATATGGACAGTTCTATGAGCATTTTAAGGTTTGTTGTTAGCCTTGCTGCATCGGCTTACCAACATGTGCCTCGTATCGTTTGCAGAACTTAGGCCACACATCTGGATTGACGATCCGATCTGGACGGCGACCTTCGGAAAGTGCAATCCATTGCTCTGCCGCGCCCCGTGCACAATTCATACGCGCGTCCAACGTTACACCGGCTGTATGCGGCGTGAGTATTACGTTGGTCAATCCGATAAGTGGATCATTAAGCGGTGGCGGCTCGACTTCGAAAACATCGATCCCTGCAGCAGCAAGACCGCCCGACTTCAGAGCATTGGCAAGCGCTGCCTCATCGACAATACCGCCTCGGGCGGTTATCACGAAATAAGCGCTCTTCTTCATGAGACTGAATTCTTTTGTGCTAAACATGCCCTTTGTTTTTTCAGTCCGCGGGGTATGAACGGTGACATAGTCTGATTCGCGCAAGAGTTCGTCGAGCTGCACCGGCTCAGCCCCTCGTTCCTTGAAATCGGCAGGCGAAAGATAGGGGTCGTAAGCAAGAACACGCATTCGAAACAATTGTCCGCACAGCTCAGCCACCCGACGGCCTATATTACCAAGTCCAACAACACCAACCGTCTTGCCAAGCATATCCTGGCCCATGAACAGATTGCGGTCCCAATCACGATCGCTTCGCATCCGTCGGTCAGCTTCTAAGATCTTCTTGCCGAGCGATAGCATCATGCCAAGCGCGTGTTCTGCAACCGCCTCACCATTTTTGCCTGTTTGGTTGCAGACCAGCACCCCGGCTTGCGCACAGGCGTCCAAGTCGACTGTATCGTATCCGGCGCCATGCGTGCAGATAGCAATCAGCGTGGGTGCTCTCTTTAGAAATGCTGTGCTGACATGGTACTGCGCCGGCAACTCGTCACGTGCGGACCCGATCTGGAAGCCGAGCGACGTTTCAATCTTAGGCCAAGTCTCCGTCTCGGGCATTTCGGTTTTCAAGAAGCGGATGTCAAATGCATCCGTTTCATCAAGGAGTTCTTGACCGATCGGGTGCTGCCATCGATTGAAGTAAAATAAAGGAAATCTATTGATGGCCATTAGTGTACCGCCTCTCGGCCTTCGCCATAGGGCGCAATATCACGCCGGTCGGTGAGCAGGTGAATGAGGGATGGACCTTTGGCCGCCCGCGCATTTTGGAATGCGACCTCAAAATCGTCGGACCGAGTGACAGTATATGCTTCGGCACCGTAAGCGATGGCTATCGCCGCGAAGTCGGGGCTTTGCAGGACCGTGGCGATCTCGTTCCCGGGCCCGAAAGTTTTATCCTGTCCAGCTAGGATTGATCCATGGACGGCGTTATCACAAACAATAATGCGGATTGGTAGTTTCTGTTCGACAGCCGTCACCAGTTCTTGCCCCGTCATCATGAAGCCACCATCACCAACGAAGGCGATAACTTCGTGGTCCGGTCGCGCCAACTTGGCGCCGACAGCTCCGGGCACTGAATAGCCCATGGCCCCTGACATTGGGCCTGCTTTAGTGTGGGGCCGTTCAAACCGTCGATAGCGATGTATCCATCGTGAGAAGCTTCCGGCATCTGTGACGATGGTGGCTTCTTGGTCGATTATCCGGTCCATGGTGTCGATCACACGGGCAAGGTCGACGGCACCATAGGCGGTAAAATTGCCCGGTTGAGAGAAGGTCAGGAATGAGTTGTGCAATTCTTGAGTGCGTGCGATGCGGGCAGCACTGGGTGGGGCGAGTTTCTTTCGTAATGCATCGAGGGCGGGCTTCATGTCGGAATCAATGGAGACATCGCTTTCAAAGCGAGCCAGGATATTTGAGTCGGGATAAATGTGAACCAATGGTTTGCCAACGCAAAGCATCGTTTCGTCGGCGGAGGTAATCCCGTCCAATCTTGAGCCAATAGCGACCACCAGATCGCAAGCCTCGATTGCGGCCAGTTGGCTCTCGAACCGGTTGATCTCGAGATGACCAGCATAGCAAACGTGGCTATTAGCCATCACATCGAGGCGCCGGTAGGCGCTCATTACTGGTAGGCTTCCGGTCGCAGCGAAATCGGTCAATTCGGTGGATGCATTTTGGTTCGATATCATCTCTCCGGCGATGATCAAAGGGGCTTCCGCTGCATCGATTATTTTGGCTGCCTGATCAATCAGTTTGAGGTCAGGAGTATGAGGCGTTCTTGGTGTCGGCTCCGGTATTGCCGTGTGGGTCTCCATGGAGGATACGTCCCGAGGGATCTGAACGACGATTGGGCCCGGGCGTCCATCCGTTGAAAGACGAATCGCTTCGGCTGTGGCGTGGGGGATGTCGTCAGTGTTCTTCGGTGAAAGCACGGCCTTTGCCACTTCGCCAAAAAAAGCGTGTTGATTAATTTCTTGAAAGGATTCCCGGCCCATTGATTTCGCATTCACGTGTCCGACGAAGACGACCATTGGTGTTGAATCCTGCATGGCCGTATGAATGCCGATTGCGGCATTCGAGGATCCCGGACCTCGGCTTACGAAAACCGCGGCCGGACGACCTGTGAGCTTCCCATAAGCTTCTGCCATAAAGGCACCACCGCCTTCCTGCCGAACGGACACAACACGTATCTTATCGGCATTTTTTCGCATCCCTTCGAGGGCATAAAGGAAACTTTCGCCTGGTACCGTAAATGCGGTATCCACACCATGCGTGATCAAGGTCTCGACAACGGCTTCTCCGCCTTTCATGCACTCGCTCCTAGTTGGAAATATTAGCGCACCGCGGCCAGGGCGCATCGTTGACTAATATGAGTTTAGCCGCGGCTTCGGAAAGGGGCTGGGTGCTATACTTTCTCAGCGCTGTTGTTACGCTGTGTGCCAGCGAGGACTATCGTGAAAGCCCCGGCAGCGAGCACCATGGCGCTGGCTGTTATGAGACAGCCAGTTAGGCCCCAAAGTTGATATGAAAGGCCGGAAAAGAGACATCCGACGAGCCTGCCAGCGGCATTTGCCATGTAATAGAAGCCTACATTGAGGGCGACTTTCTCCGTATCTGAAAAAGAGAGGATGAGGTACGAATGAACCGATGAATTGATAGCAAAGATGATGCCGAACAATGCGAGGCCGACGACAATAGTCACTGATGGCGCGACATTGCTTTCAACTAAGGCCGCGATTGTAATTGGAATAGCAGCGAGGATGAAGGCCCACAACTGCGCGGCGCGGGATTCATTGGACCGGCCATCTTCCGAACGAGGGATGATCTTCGGCGCGATGGCTTGGACGCCGCCATAGCCGATAACCCAGCAGGCCATAAAAGTACCGACCTGCATAAAGCCCCAACCAATCACTTCATGCAAAAAGATTGGGACTCCGACCACAAACCAGACGTCGCGGGCACTGAACAAAAAGAAGCGAGCGGCAGATAATAGGTTTATAGCGCGGGTCTTCGATAGTATTTTCGTAAACTTCACCTTCGCCTTGGACTTGCCAATACCGCTCGGTAAAAGAGAAATCGATGTGACGAGAATAACGAAGAGACCAGCCGCCATCGCCCAGAGGGCTTGCTCAAAACCGAGACTCGTAAGTAAAGCCGTACCCATGAAGAAACCAATGCCTTTCAGGGCATTTTTCGAGCCGGTCAATAATGCGACCCATTTGAAAAGGGTGGAGTGAGCGTCGCTCGGTATCATCAGTTTGATCGCGCTTTTGGAACTCATCTTGGTTAAGTCTTTGGCAATGCCTGAGAGACCTTGTGCCGCGATGACAAACGTCACAGCCGACACCTTTCCCCACGTGGGGTCGAGCATCGAAAGCATCCAAAGGGCAAAGACCTGTATGCCAAGTCCGCTATATAATGTTAATTTCAGTCCAAAACGGGAGCCTATCCAACCAGCAAGCAAATTGGTAACAACACCGAAAAATTCGTAGAGCAGAAATAGGAAGGCGAGTTCTAGCGGTGTGTAACCCAGTGTGTGAAAGTGGAGTAAGACGAGCATGCGCAGCGCGCCGTCCGTCAAGGTAAAACCCCAATAAGCCGTTGTGACGACGAGATAGTGTTTAATGTCGACCATAATTTGCCGCGGTTTACTCCACTCTTGCCTGCGGAGTACTCAGACTTACGGCTACCTTGTTAGTCAATTCCGCCATTCTGCAAACATAGCCATATTCGTTGTCGTACCAGGCAAGTATCTTCAGCTGGGTGCCGTCTACGACCATGGTCGATAAACCATCCACAATAGACGACCGTTCGTCGTTTACAAAATCAGTTGAAACAAGGGGCCGTTCTTCATATCCGAGGATGCCTGCGAGCGCGCCTTCTGCAGCGGTCTTGATGAGTTCATTAACCTCTTCGGGTGTTGTCTCGCGGTCGACCTCGAAGACGCAATCTGTCAAAGATGAATTCAGCAGCGGAACCCGAATTGCCAATCCATTTAACTTACCCTGAAGTTCTGGATAAATGATGCCGATGGTAGTCGCGGACCCCGTCGAAGTCGGGATTAGGTTCATAAGTGAGGAGCGGGCACGCCGTAAATCTTTATGCGGTCCATCGACCACCATTTGAGTGTTAGTAACATCGTGAATAGTCGTAATGCTGCCGTGGCGGATACCAAGCCCTTCATGCACCACTTTGATCACCGGTGCGAGACAATTGGTCGTGCAACTCGCGGCTGTCAGCACAGCGTGTTTTTCTGGATTGTATAGGTTGTCGTTCACGCCCATGACAACATTCAAAACCTCTGGTTCCTTGACCGGAGCGGCAACGATGACTTTTTGGATGCCACGCGTGAAATACGGCGATAGCGTTTCCATCGATTTAAATTTGCCTGTACATTCAATTACCAAGTCTACGCCCTGCGCCGCCCAATCGACATCGCCTGGCGTAGCTGCTTCGGAAAAGCTAACCCTTTGGTCCCCAATACGAATGTTGTTACCGTCAACTGCAACGTCGACTGGCCAAGTACCGTGCACGCTATCGAATTTTAGAAGATGCGCTGCCGTTTCAATGCCACCTTTAATTTCATTGACATGGACGATTTCAAAGGCGCCACCGCCCCATAGGCCGCTTGGCTGGGTAAGGCTCTTAGGTTTAGATGGATCGAAGCCCCATGCGGCTCTCATCGTCAAGCGGCCCATTCGGCCAAAGCCGTTAATGCCAACGCGAATAGTCATCGGGTATATCCGTGTTTTGAAATAAGAAAGCGCCTATTATTCTTGCAGTCTGTTGCAGGATTATGAAATTCAGCTGCCTTTAAAGTTAGGACTTCGTTTTTCAACGAAAGCGGTAACGCCCTCTCGGAAATCGTGTCCAGCTGCACAATCGGCAAAAGCTTCTGCTTCCAACTGCAATTGATGTTCTAGCTGGTTATTAACGGAACCCCACATCAGTCGTTTTGCGTGACCGTAAGCGCGGGTAGGGCCTTGCGCAAGTCGTTGGGCAATTTTATTGGTTTCGGCATCAAGTTCTGCATCTGAGACCACCATATTAACCAACCCAGCATTGGCCATGGCTTGCGCGTTTAAACGGTCGCCGAGGAGGACCATCTCCATTGCCTTCTTAACACCAACCATGCGCGGTAGCGCATATGTTGCCGAACCATCGGGGCTAATGCCGATATGACAGTAGGCCAATGTAAAAAATGCATCTTCGGACGCTATTATTAGGTCACAGGCTGCGGCTAGGCTAACGCCAGCACCTGCGGCTGCACCGCGTACTGACGCGATAATAGGCTTCGGGAAACGTCGCATGGCAGAAATAAATCCATGCAAATCGTGGATCCGACGCAGAAAATGGCGGCGCAATTCATCGGGTTCCTGCTCCTTAGCCATCTGGGCAAAAGATTTTACATCACCTCCTGCCATGAAGTGCTCGCCGGCGCCCTTTATCACGACGCAGCGCACACTGTCGTCATTCTCGTGTTCGTCAAGAAACGTATGCATGTCGCTGCGCATTTCTAACGAAAGTGCGTTGCGGGCTTTGGGCCGGTTCATTGTCAGGGTGGCGACACCATCGGTGACATCAATGAGTAGGTCGGACATCTAAGCAATCCTTTCGGTATTGGTAACTGGGGGATTTTAGGTGTGAGATATGGATGCATCAATTTGTGCAATAATTTCCGGTTCCAGCGGGCCTTGGGTGGCTGCAGCGACACATTCTTGCAGTTCCGTTGTATTCTTGCACCCAAGTACAACCGTATCCACGCCTTCCATCGCAAGTGCATAGCGATGCGCGAGAGCTGCCGGTGTTGTGCCGAGTTTCTTGGCGAGCAAACGATAATCTGCTGCTAGGACGTAGTCGGTGACAACACCATGTTCCGCCGGCAATGCCCGGTCGATCGCATCTGTCAAAGCACCACCTTGGACTGGCCGAATGCCAAGAACGCCGGCCCCGACTGATTTCGTCTTCTTGATTATCTCACGTGCTCGGCTTGGCCCCGGGAAGTATTTCAGGTCCCCCGGCGAGTCGAGTAAATTGGCAATGCATTGAACTGCGGCCGGTTTATCATCAAGGTCTAAAGCCGCGATTAGACACTCTGGAACGCCGATGCCGGTAATCGACCAGGCTCCGATTTTGCCCTCGGCAACCAGTTTTTTGCAGGTAGGGATGAAATGTTCTTTATAAACGCGCCAGCGCGTCGCTGGGCGAGTGACGTAGACACTGGCATCGAAGTCGTGTGGAATGATGTTCGAGTGCAGGAAGAATAGATCGACCCTCTCGAGTCGTAATCGTTTTAAACTTTCGGTTAGCCCACGTCGGATATCCTGTTCGATCTTGTCTGGATTGGTTTCGCCCAGCCTATGTTTCGTGGAAACACGAACGCCGGCCGGCAGATTGCCATTGAATGCCGCACCGACAACCAATTCCGCTTCGCCGTTTCCGTAGCTGGGCGCCATATCTAAAAGTGTAATGCCGAGATCGATCGCTTTTTGAACAGTAGCAATGCATTCATCGCGGGTCGTTTTCCCCCAGAGTTGCCCAATGCCACCACCACCCAAAGAGAGCGCACTAACCGGCCATAGTTGGCCGAGTTGTCGCGTTTCCATTCTGTCCTCCATAGGATAGTCTTTCGCCCCAGAGGGCGGTTGAATACTCAACGGGAAATAGAATGAAACTGAGCGAAATCGAACAGGAAATGTTGGCGGGAAAGATGGGCGAGCCACGACGCCAGGCGGTGGAACATCAGCTACAGGTCGGTCGCTTCTTCGATGCCGAGGACACGGTCGAAATAGGACACGTGCATATTATGGCGGATACGGAGGCCTTGGGTGAAGCCGGTGTGCGTTTTTTAGAAGAAACAGCGTCTTATCCGAAAAAAGACCGCTGCGTCCGCGTGCCGACAGTCACCGACCCGCGTGGGGCTGATTTTAATTCTTTTAAGCGCATTCGGCATGATGAACGGTTTATTGGTCTTGAGCGGCGTGCTGTCAACGCCCTCCGTCTCCTCGACGTAATGATGACCGATACCTGTATTAACTATCAGGTGTTTATGCCGCCAGTCTTTGGAGAGCATGTTGCTTTCGGTGATACAGGATCAAGCATTTATACAAATAGTGTACTCGGGGCGCGTACTAATTTTGAAGGGGGACCGTCTGCGTTAGCGGCGGCCTTAACGGGCCATACGCCGCGCTACGGATATCATCTCGACGCGTGCCGCCGCGGTACGACGCTATTCCAGATTGCAGCACAGCCAACAACATACAGCGATTGGGGAGTGCTTGGCGGCCTTGTTGGACGGGAGATGCAATCCTATTGGGAGGTACCGGTAATTGATGGAATTGAATCGATGCCGACTTCTGATGAACTCAAACATTTCGGCGCTGCACTTGCATCTTTTGGCTCAACACCGCTATTTCATATGGTTGGCGTGACGCCTGAGGCGCGAGACTTAAGAGATGTGGTCGACGGTACACCGCCTACCGCTCGTTTGTTGGATCAAGCAGCTGTCAAAGGGTTTTACGGCAGATATTTACCGAACGACGATGTGCTTCATGTCGTGGTTTTTGCAGCACCGCAACTGTCTCTCGATGAGATGCGGCGGCTTGGCCATCTGCTTGATCACCAGCGTGTCTCAGAGAAGGTCGCATTGATTGCCTGCACGGCGCCAGCGGTTAAGGAGTCTTGTGATAGGATGGGTATCACCGCTCAGATCGAGGATGCAGGCGGTATCGTTCTCGAAGGAGTTTGTTTTTATAATATGCACGCGCGCGAGATTGGAGAAGCGAACGGATGGCGGCGGCTGATGAGTAATTCGGCTAAGATCGTAAATATTCTTGGTGGGTACGGTTATGAACCGGTGTTGTCTTCTATGGAGAATTGCGTCGCATCTGCTGTTGCAGGGAGAATCGTCCAATGAGCGTACGTGTGATCAAGGGACATATCGGCATAGGTGCTACCGTGACCGGCGAGGCGCTTGTTGCGCAGGATAATTTTAGTGCACGATATGATTTAGATCGCATTAATGGCACATTTTCACGAGAAAGCCATGCGCTATATGGGCAGAGTTATGACGGTAAGGTGTTGGTGCTCAATATAGCAAAAGGCGGCGTGGCAACAGCTTGGATGCTTCGCGCGATGATGGAGACAGGTGTGGCCCCGCTTGCGCTTTTGCTTAATTACGCCAACCCAATTATGGCACAGGGCGCAGCCTTTGCTGATTTCCCGATGATTGACCGTTTTGAAATGGACATCACCCAAATAATTCATACCGGCGATAGGGTAACAGTCAATCCCGCTGAGGGGTCGGTATCAGTGCACTCCACTTAAATATCAGTGCTAAGGTTCTAAATAGCAGTTCGATGAGCCAAGTGAGAATCAATGAAGTGTATACCTTGAATTTTTTGGCATTTGCGTTATAAGTGACTCGATACGTTTCGCAGATGGTTAGAGATATCTAATAACCCATGCTTGGGTTTGCTTGGTTTCCCCTGACATTGTGAGCGTTGGCACGCCGGAAATATGAGAGTGATCTCATGACCGGAATTTACATTGTTAGAGGTAAAGATTATGGCGACTGGTACAGTAAAGTGGTTCAACCCGACCAAAGGTTATGGGTTCATCGAGCCGGATGATGGTGGCAAAGACGCGTTCGTGCACATATCAGCGGTCGAGCGTGCGGGCCTGAATGGATTAAATGAAGGTCAGAAGGTTTCTTTTGATTTGGAGCCGGGCCGCAACGGTAAGTCTTCGGCAGAGAATTTGAAGCTCGCAGACTAGAAACGTTCTAAGTTACAAAAAAGCCCCGGGTGGTTATTTCTCACGCGGGGCTTTTTCTTTTTGAGGGCATAGTTCTATACAACGCCAGCGTCTCGTAGGCTCGAAACTTGCTCGTCGTCGTACCCGAGTTCTGTTAGTATTTCTTTCGTATGGGCGCCACATTCGGCAGTCCCGGCAACAAGCCTGTTCGGTGTTCGGCTCATGTGTATGGCTTGTCCGATCAGCGTGACTTCGCCAAGTGAATCCGAGGGTACTGATTGCGCAATCCCAATATGCTGCACCTGAGCGTCAGCGAACGTTTCCGCCAATGTATAGATTGGACCGCACGGCACACCGGTCTCGTTCATTACTTCGATCCAATCCATCGATTTCTTTTGGCTAGTTGCAGCATCAATTTCAGCGTTTAGGTTTTCCCGGTTTTTTGCGCGGTCCGTTGCGGTTCCATAGTCGGGGTGGTTGATCAGGTCTTCGCGCCCGATAGCCGTGCAAAATTTCTTCCACATCCCTGGTGTTGGGGCGATCGTGAAATAGCCGTCTGAGGATTTGAAGACGCCCATTGGAGAATTGGTTGGATGGTTATTGCCGACCTGACCGGGAAGTTCCTTTTTCATGGTCCAGCGTGCGGCTTGGAAGTCTAGTAAAAAGATCATCGCTTCAATGAGTGACGTGTGGACCCATTGGCCTTCGCCTGACGTTTCACGTTCGATAAGCGCCATGCAAACGCCGTTGGCGAGCAGCAAGCCGGCCGTGACGTCGGAGATCGCTGCTCCGGATCGCATTGGCCCGCGTCCTGGTTCACCTGTGACCCACATATGGCCGCCCATCCCTTGTATGATTGGATCGACGCCGGGTCTATCGCGGTAGGGTCCCGATTGGCCAAAACCTGAAATGCTACCGTAGATGATGCGGGGGTTAATCGCCTTAATTGTATCGTAATCAATCCCAAGCCGGTTTTTAACTTCCGGACGGTAATTTTCAATAATAACGTCTGCGTTTGCTGCTAACTTCTTAAATATTTCAATGCCTTTTGGCTCCTTTAGATTAAGTGACAACGAGCGCTTGTTGCGATGCAGATTTTGAAAGTCCGGGGAATGGCGTTCCGCAAAATCAGAAGGCCCGCCGGTGTCAGGTAATTCAATTTTGATAACTGAAGCACCCCAATCTGCCAGTTGCTTGACTGCCGTTGGCCCAGCGCGCGCGCGCGTGAGATCAAGGACTTTGTATTTTGATAATACTGTTGATGCGGGTTCGAGCGTCATGGCGCTATCCTCTTTGAACTCTTTTGATTAGCTGGCGAGAAGGTTAGCCAGTTCTTCGCCGTGGGTTAACATTGGGTAGTGACCCGCATCCATTTCGATCCACTGGGCATTCAGGGCTTCTGCTGTGCGGCGTTGGTGGTCCTCTGGTGGGTTTTCACTGTGGATACAGTAGATAACGGCACTGTTTGGCCAGTTATATGACCAAAACGTTTTCAATTCATTAGGGGTTACGTCCGATAAACCGTTTGGGTGCGGTGTCGCACGCTTCAGGGTCCAATCCTTTTGTGTCCCCTCGAGTTCTGCAAAAAGCCGGTTTGCAAGGTCATTCTGGGTAGGCCCACGTGCAAACTCCGTCATTTCATAGGGATCGGCATTGCCGCGCTGTACGATGTCCTTCGTGCTTTCACCCGACTTCGGCACTAGGGCGTCGACGAAGATGAGACGGCTAATCCTGCTTTTTGCGAGCTCGGCCGTCTTTGCCGCGATCATGCCGCCAGAACTGGTGCCGACCAAGACGATGTCGTTCAGGTCCTCATAGCGTAGTAATTCGGCCATCTCCTGCCCGGCACTTGTCACGGTGAGCCCGGCACGAAGGGCATGCTTCCGTTCGGCACAGCCTTCCATTGTGGGCGCGTAGACCGTATGGCCTTTCGCGCGCAAGGCCTCTGCTGTTGGCCGCCAAATCCAGCCACCTTGAAAGGATCCGTGGATCAATAAAAACGTTGTCATGACGCCCCCCGCGAATTTTGCTGTAAAGAGAGTTAGACCGCTTTTCCAAAATCAAAAATCGGGACGTGAATGTCTAGCGTTCTATACGAACTTCGATGGCGGCACTGGCGACTACTACAATGTCGCCGGCGATCTCGTCCTCTACATCTAGCCCGCCTTTAACGGTTTGCACGGAAACTTTCCCGACCGGGAGAGCGGCTTTCACCTGTTGGGTATTAACCTCTTCAGGTTTCTGCACGCCGATGGTTACGTCGACCTGCAGCGTGTCCTTATCGATGTTAAGCGCGCGGATAAAGGTCAGAGATGAGTGATGCAATGCATCCTCTACAGCGCGGATGGCCGCTTTCGTGTAGTCTCCGCCATGGAGGTCGTTTCCGGTGCCCATCTCTAGGATCGCACGATGTAAAGCCATGACTATTCTCCCTCCGCCAGATCGAGATAGACAACAGCAGCGGCATGGGCGATTAGTGTATTATCGGTGCCGGTGTCATTCGGAATTTTGAGGCCACCTTCCACCACCTCGCAGGTGCCCGTTCCATGCGGCAGAATGTCGATAACCTTTTTGGCGTCTACTTTTTCCGGGTTTGGGACTCCAATTTTAACCTCGACCCTCATTGCGTCGGTATCCTGCCCAATGGCATTGGCTATGCTGAGCGAGTTGTGCCATAGCGCATCGCGCAATGCGCGCACCGCTGCCTTTGTGGGTTCGGTACCCCGAATATCGGTTCCCATACCGATCTCTATAACCATCCTCGTCCAAGCCATCCATAATCTCCATCATTCTATAACGTTAAGGATGTCGACCTTGGTAGAGCGAGGACAAGGGTATCTTCGGATTTTGGCCGCGTGATTTGAAGCGACGACCGTGCCCGCTATTATTACTCGTATTACTTTCAGCTTGAGGCCTCTGTGTATCCCCGAATTCTCACGTCCGACGATATCGAAGCGCTAGCGTTGGGCGCTTGGATTCTTGGTACTGGTGGTGGTGGGACACCGTACCACCGGCTTCTCAATATGCGGGAGCTTTATAGGGAGGGTCACGAAGTCACACTGATTGATCCGATGAGCTTGCCTGACAGTGCACTGGTAGCTGTGCTCTCCAATATGGGCGCACCATTGGTAGGTCAAGAACGGTTGGCCGACCCGGCATTTGCGACAAAGCCCCTGCACGCTATGGAGGCCTACCTCGGACGGAAGTTTGATGCAGTGATGCCGCTTGAAATCGGGGGTGGCAATGGTGTTCACCCGCTGATGGTGGCAGCGCTGACCGGCTATCCTGTAGTTGATGCGGACACGATGGGCCGAGCTTATCCGGAAGCGCAGATGACTAGCGTCGCTGTGGCGGGTCTCCAATGTTATCCGCTGGCGCTCGCTGATATCCGCGATAATGAAGTAATTATTCCGCGAGCGGCCAGCTGGAAATGGATGGAACGGATTAGCCGGAAGGCCTGTGCCGAGGTGGGCTCGATCGCTGCGACCTGCAAGGCACCGCGTACCGGGCGCGAAGTGAAAGATCACGCAATCCACTACACTACGACAAAAGCCATCGATCTGGGCGTCGCCGTGATGGAAGCGCGGCGTGTCCACGCAGACCCTGTCGAAGCCATCGTTGAAATTGGTGGCGGACTTCGGCTGTTTGATGGCAAGGTCGTCGATGTAGAGCGGCGCGCGACCGAAGGTTTTCTGCGGGGCCAGGCGCGGATCGAAGGGCTTGATGGTAACGTGAACGAGACGTTCACTGTGCATTTCCAGAATGAGTTTTCGGTGGGTTACAGAGATGCCAAACCTATCGTGATGACGCCGGATCTAATCTGCGTTGTCGACAGGGTTAGTGGCGATGGAATTGGTACCGATGTGATCCGGTATGGCCAACGGGTTACCGTTTTGGCGCTGCCAAGCCCGAATGTGTTTCTTAGCCCGAAAGGTCTCGCCAATGTTGGCCCGCGCGCCTTCGGCTTTGATCTTGAGTTTAAATCCGTCTTTGATGGCCAATTGCCATGATCCGGATCGGCATTGATGTAGGCGGCACTAATACGGATGCGGTATTGATCGACGGTAGTAGGGTGCTTGGCGGCAAGAAAACACCGACAACTGATGATGTAACCTCGGGGATCACAAAAGCGCTGCGCGACTTGGTTGCAGCCCATGGCGATCAAGTGAGGGAAGTCGTAGCCGTGATGATTGGGACGACGCATTTTGTCAATGCGGTGGTGCAACGTCGTCATCTTAACCGGGCGGCAGCACTCCGCATTTGTTTGCCGGCTTGCGCCAGTTTACGACCGATGGTTGATTGGCCGGAAGACCTTGCAGCACTTGTTAATGGTGGTGTGTATTTGATTGAAGGTGGGCACGAATACAATGGCCAGCCGATCGTGTCGCTTGACGAAAAGGCCATCGTGGAAGCGGCCCGAAGTATAAGGGCCGATGGCATCGATGCGGTCGGTGTTACGTCTGTTTTCTCGCCCCTCACTGCTGAATTCGAGGAACGAGCTGCCGAAATTCTTATGAGCGAAGTGCCGAATCTGCGAATTACTCTGTCGAGCCAATTGGGCCGGATCGGCCTTCTCGAACGGGAGAATGTTACCCTTTTGAATGCGAGCCTTGCCGATCTTGCCGACCTCACCATTTCGGCTTTTGAAGACGCGCTTAAGGAGTGTGGGCTTACAGCCCCACTCTACATCACGCAGAATGACGGTACGGTTGCTTCCGTCGATGTTGCGCGGCGTGAGCCAGTTTTGAGTTTTGCGTCGGGCCCGACTAATAGCATGCGGGGTGCAGCGTTCCTCGCTGGTATTGAGAATGCGATGGTCCTCGATATTGGTGGTACTACAAGTGATGTCGGATGCCTTGTTGGCAAGTTTCCACGTGAGGCTAACAATATTGTTGAAATTGGTGGTGTGCGGACCCTTTTCCGGATGCCGGACGTCACGTCAATCGCCCTTGGCGGTGGCACAATTGTCAATGCTAAAACGGGGCAAATTGGCCCTACGAGCGTTGGTTATAATTTAACTGAAGCAGCCCTCGTCTTTGGTGGGAATACGATCACTTTAACGGACATTGCCGTGGCAGCCGGCCTGGCGGAGATTGGCGACCGACGTGCGGTGCGACATTTGGATTACGAACTGGTTCAGAATACAATCGAAGAAGTAGAGCGGCGCATATTCGAAAGTGTAGATCGCATGAAGCCGAACGCTAATTTACAGCCACTTCTTACGGTCGGCGGCGGCGCAGTCCTTGCACCCGAAGAAATGAATGGTATTTCAGAAGTCGTCTGCGTGCCTCACCATGGTGTCGCTAATGCTGTAGGCGCAGCTATGGCGCAGGTAAGTGGAGAAGTGGACCATGTTTTCCGGGACGTGCCCCGCGACGAACTTTTGTTGGAAGCCGAGCGTATGGCGCGTGATAGAGCGATTTTTGCTGGCGCTGACCCTTCGACGCTTGAAGTGGTCGACGTTGAAGACCTGCCTCTTGCATATCTGCCTGGTAATGCTGTCAGGGCTCGGGTGCGGGTCGTTGGTGAGATCGCCGTATTGGCTACAAGATAGCCTAGATGGAATCGGATGTTTAGCATTTCGATTTTGCTAATTTGCGTTTAAAGAGTTGTTGTGTTTCAGCAAAATTTCGGCGGAATAAAAAATACAATGAAATTTTCATACATTAGTCGGTATGGGGTTTGTTTTCAGACCGATAAGACTTAACGGATATTGCCATGACAACAATCTCTATTAAGCCACTTTCCAGCGCCATCGGGGCGGTGATTTCTGGCGTCGATCTTGGCAAAAATTTGAGTGCAAACTTAATTGCAGAGATTCGCCAAGCTTTACTGGATTACTGCGTCATCTTCTTTCGTGATCAGGAGATTAGCATCGAACAGCACAAATGCCTGGCAAGGCGGTTTGGCGAAATCTTTATTCACCCCAACTTTAATACGGGCGACCATGACCCGGAAGTAGTGACCATCCATCGGAAGCCAACGGACGAGTTGATCGTCGGCGAGGATTGGCACACTGACACAACGATGATGGCAGAGCCGCCGATGGGTGCCTTACTTTATGCCCTTGATGTGCCAGATTATGGTGGAGATACGCTCTTTGCCAATCAGTATCTCGCTTATGAAAGCCTCTCCGAAGGCATGAAGGCATTGCTTGGCGAAATGCGTTGCATTCATACCGACCGTAAGGTTGCTGGTCCGGGTTCGCGGGTAGCTAAATTCAAACGGTCCACCGCTGTACGCCTCGACGATGCATGGCGAGAGACGAAGAACAGCCATCCCGTGATTCGCACTCATCCGGAAACAGGCCGGAAATGTCTTTTTGTCAATCATTCCTATTCAGTTGCATTTGAGGGGATGACGGAGCAAGAGAGTGCACCACTTCTCGATTGGCTCATGGAGTGGGGCCACCGCCCGGAAATTACTTGCCGCTTTCGCTGGGAGAAAGGATCGCTTGCGTTCTGGGATAACAGGTGCGTCAAGCATATTGCCGTCCACGATGTCCGTCATGCGGAGCGTCTGATGCGGCGTATCCAAATTGCCGGAAGCCCTGTCGTTTAAAGCAATTCGAAACACTTAATTCCGTGATTGAACTGGACTAACGCAACTTTTTGGAAGGCCTAGGATCATGCTAAAAATTTATCATTCCCCTGGAACCCGCGGGTTTCGTGTTATTTGGGCCTGCGAAGAGTTAGGCGTGCCGTATGAGATCGAGCCAGTCGATTTTTCGGCGGAAAATCGTGCACGTCCGGAATGGCGAGCGATGAATTCAACGGGTAAAGTGCCCGTTATGAAAGATGGTGAAATGAAGATGTTCGAGTCCTGCGCAATGATGCAATATGTGCTCGACCGCTATGGCGATGGCAAACTTCAGCCTCTGAAGAATGATTCGGTCTATGCGCATTACCTGCAATGGTGTTGGTTTGCTGAAGCGACCTTCGCACGCCCGCTTGGTGAAATTGTGAATCACCGTCGTGAGTTTAATCCAGAACTCGACGATGTTGTTGCAGAGATGAAAAGCCGTGCGACCTCGGCTCTTAAAGCTATCGATGTCGCAGTTGCGGACCGGCCTTACCTCTTAGGTGATACGATGAGTGCTGCGGATCTCAGCATCTGCTATACAATGCGTGGATATTGCCGAATGGTTACGGCGGATTTGCCAAGTTATGCGCAAGGTTTATTCGACCGGGTAACTGCAATTCCGTCCTATGAGCGGACGGTTGCGGCAGACGCCAAAACCGCGGTGCGGTTGGGGAAATAAATTTTTCTGCTTCCACCCTCTTTATTTTATTGCCAAACAATCTCAAAGTTGCTGGTCGCCACTGCAGCGGAAATATTACCTCACTTGTTCCTAAGAGATGAAATCGTGACGTTATTCCATCCTTAAATTTATTGGCGCAAACAATATTAGTATGTCATGCAAGCTGCATTAATAATTCCACCAGTAAGCGACGCTGCACCTAACCAAATGCCACTCGCGATTTCTCCATTTTCAATTTTATCGGAAATTTTGGGAACAATAGAGCGGGCTAAATAGAAAACTATTATCTGTGTTATTAGTGCGATAATACCCCATACTACACAGCTTAGTAGGCTTGATGAATGAGCAATGATGATCGCTATAGGTAAAGAAAATCCCATTAAGCTGCCAGAGAGTGCGATTGCGGCAGACGAATTGTTTTCTTTTATGAGTTTAATTTCAGCATGAGGCGTTATTGCGATGTATATTCCTATATAAATTGCTATCAAAATTGCTGCGGTGCAAAAATATTTTATGAAGGAAATTAAATCCGATACATTGAAGCCATAGATTGATGGATCGAGAGTTTCCATTTAATCAGAAATCCTTTGAAATTTGCCCATACGATAGTACCAAAGTTGGTGGGTAAGATCCATCCAATATGAAATGTAAGTATAATTTTATCGTTAGAATTTTTAGGATGAATCTCTTATGGATTTGAAACTTTATTCTCGCTATCGCAACTCGGCTGGTCAGCGAGTTAGAACCGCGTTGAATATTAAAAATATTCCTTATGAGTATATCGTGGTCGAGACAGTTGGCATTGACAGTTTAGTTCCGCAAGCTGGTAAATCTATAAGTAAAGAAGACTATCATTTGATAAATCCTCAGGGATTAATGCCAACCCTAGTTATAAATGGCGAGCGTGTTGTGCAATCTTCTGCCCTAGTTGAATTTATTGAGGATGCATTTGAAGGCCCGTCTCTATTCCCCAAAGACTTAATTGCCCGTGCCAGATCGCGTGCATTTAGTCAGGTTATTGCGTGCGAGATGCATGCGGTTGGGGTCCGCCGTATAAGGCGCAACCTAATGGAAAAGCATGGCTTTTCCAAAGAGGAGTTGAGGCTTTGGTACGAAAACTGGTTACATCATGGGTATAAAACTCTAGAGACGCTTATGACGCAGCGTACTGAGCAAACGCCCTTTTGTTATGATGATAAACCAACCATAGGTGATATTTATCTTGTTCCCCAACTATATAATTCGCGTTTGTTTGAAATCGATTTATCTCCATATCCAACATTATGTGACATTGACCAACGTTGTCAGGAAATCCCTGCTTTTGAAAAGGCGATGCCTTATAATCAGCCTGACTATCCGGAAAGCCCGGAGGGATTTGTTTAGTCAGTGACGCGTTGCTGCCTTTACTGTGACCAACAGAACAGACCAGAGGCGATCGCCTCTCTTGCGGATCCTAAGGATTTGTTTTCCAACACTTGCGGCTGTCAAAAGGTCTTGCTCTTGTCTCGGGACTGCGATTCTTCATGATGGTCTGTTATTCAGCCATCCCTTGCGTACCAGATCTTGTAAATTATTCAATAAATAGGCTGAACGTGCGGATAGTCCTGTTACGGTGTTCAATCACCTAAATAGTTACCCTTAGCAGATAGGTTATTCGTTATATTCACCAGTTAATGGTTAAAGGCAGATCGCTTTAAGGAAAAGTGACGCGATTAATTCGAAGAGCAGATCAATTCAATCATTCCACCAGCGGTCATCAATGTTGAAGCGTGTCCACTGCTCCCGCGGAACTAAGCTGTTGTGGCCTAACATTTGTAACGCGGGATCTTCATCGAGGATAAGGCGCTCACGCAAAGCCAAAAGCAGTTTGGCTGCAGATGTCTCACCCCAGAACCAATCAGCGAGTTGTTTGCTGCTGATTGAATCTCCGTGTGGCTGGCCAGCCGCGGCCTCAAAGTAAAATGCCCGCAAATCTTCAACGGCGAGTTTCAACATGGCGGCTGGCGTTTGATCATTTACGACGTCCTCTGGCGGAGACGAAGTCAACCACCTAGATAGAGCACGAGCAACCTCTTCTATTCCCAGTCCTGTCACACCGACGGTAGTGCGCTGGCGCCGCTTACGGGCGAGGTCATACCAAGGAAACAATTCGATGATTTCACGGTTTACCGCCATTTCTAACGTTTCGTCTTCAATGTTAGAAGCATCAAACTGTACTGGACAGACAAGTCCCCCCATATCCTTGGACCCACTACTCGGCGCATCTTCTGGGTAATCTACAAGCACTGGACCCTCAGAACTATCGAACAAATCTATCAGTTTCTGCAAAACGCGAGTTTGAAAAGCTGCGTTGTGGGGAACACCAAACGGGCGCCCAAGTTCGAACGGTACCCAAAGCGCCCTAGGCGGATGAATTCTTTCGCTGTGCAGTCGGATCAGACTTATCCCTGCTGTCGCAAAACCGGCGCGTTCTAGATAGTGGCTGAGCCCGCCCACGGCGCGCGTGCAAGCTGGTCAAATTGGCACTAACAGAACTGAATCGACATGATCTTTCTTGAGAACATCAGCAAGTTGATTAGCAGCATACTCTAATTTATCTGGGTGCGTTGCCCCCATGAATGAGTAATGAAAGGCGGCGGCCGAGCCGATCTTGCCATCTGCAACAAACTCATTAAGCCGGTCAATTGGCAACGCAACATTGTGATCTTTTTGAAAGCCGCTTCGGTCAAAATTGATTGAAATGTGGCTCATTACGAGATCCGCAGACGAAGCATTACTCGGTAAAATTCGGTAGTCTGTCGAATTAACTGAAAAAGGTCTGTCCCCCCGTAGTTGCAGGCCTGCAGTGGAGATAATCGCGACGCGCGCTTTAGCGATGGGTTTAGGCACTACCCAAGGTGTGTAAGTAAACTCGGGCATCGGCATCGACTCGTAGAAGTCGCGACCAATTTCGTCGAAGTCACTTAATTTTGCCATCGTGTTCGGCTCCTTACGTCCCGAATTCTGCTCACACCGGCCAAAGACAGCAAGATACAAACCTATGAATTTGCGCGTTTCTGGTTTAAATCGTCGCCCAAATTAACAATCATCCCATTCGAAGCCTCAGCAACCACTACATCCATAAAAATTAAATTCGTGTTTAAATTATTAAACATGATGAGCGTACAAGGGCTCGAACTTTGGAACTCTTATTTCCAAAGTCAGCGGAATTGCTAACTGAGCTATACGCTCCGTTCAAATTTAAAAGCGAGGATGCAGAAAACCCGGACGGTTAACGATGGTTCTTGTATTTGATCGTATGCTTACGATAGGGGCGGCTTATTCCAATCTTCTTTGAAGATGGGTTTACGTTTTTCTTTAAAGGCGCGCCCGCCTTCCTGTTGATCTTCACCACGGCTAATCGAGAGTAGTTCGCGTTGGGCCAGGGCACTTTGTTCGGATGGTCCGCGGTTGATGACTGTGTCGCGCACGAAGCGTTTGACGGTGCGCACCACCATTGGGGCGCTATTTCTCATTATCTCGGCATATTCCATTGCTGCGTTTACTTGCTCGCCAACCGGCACGACTTTATTCACCATGCCAACTTCATAGGCGCGCGCGGCGCTAAAATGTTTGCCGGTTAGCATGAACTCCATGGCGACCTTATGGGGTAGCCGGGCTGCAAGGCCGGCAATCAAACCTCCACAGAAACCAATCTGGGCTTCCGGATAAAAGAAATCGGCGCTTTCAGAGGCGACGGCAAAATCGCAGAATTGAACTAGGCAGAAGGCTCCGCCGACGCAATAACCCGAGACTGCAGCCACCAGCGGTTTGTCGACATCAACTCCAACACCGGGCATGCATTCCCAGAGTTGGGGGTCGCGCGGCGGATCCCGTAAATCCGCCCCTACTGAGAAAGCACGGTCGCCTGTCGCGGTGACTATCGCACACATGTCGTTGCTTGCCTGGAGGCGCAACATTGCATCGCGAAGCTGTGCGACGACACCGTTCGATAATGCATTTAGTTTGTCCGGCCGATTGATCGTGATCGTCGCGATCTGATTTTTGGATGTGTAGGTGACAAGGTTTTCGGTGTTCGAGGTGTCAGGCATAATATTCGTCCGTCTAGAAATTGATTTTTGAACTGAATAGTAGATAGAGCGGAATCAGGATTCGGCACGCATTTCCGCCCGCTGCGACAGGCCTTACGTATTTGAAACTTCACCATGGCGGCTAATAAGCATATCCCGGTGTATAGAGACGTTCATAACTAGTCCAAAGCCGATCAAAACAGTCATCATGGCGGTGCCGCCGTAAGAGATGAGTGGAAGCGGGACACCAACGACAGGTGTAAGGCCAGTGACCATCGCAATATTAACGAAGAAGTAGAGGAAAAACATAGTCGCGATACCCATACAAACGAGCCGTCCGAAATGATTGCGTGAGCGCATTGCAATGGCGAAGGTGTAGGCCACCACTATTGTGTAAAGCGCCAAAAGTAATATCCCGCCAATCAAACCGAACTCTTCTGCGTACATGGTAAAGATAAAGTCCGTCTGCATCTCGGGCAGGAAAGAGAGGTGGCTTTGCGTTCCTTTCAGGAAGCCTTTGCCCGATACGCCGCCCGAGCCAAGAGCTATAAATGACTGCAACGCATGATAACCAGCGCCAAGGGGATCACTCTCAGGTGAGAGGAAAGTCATGATCCTCTTTTTCTGGTAGACATGCAGCATTGACCAAATGACTGGAATTGCGGACAAGCAGGTTAAGCCCACCAAGACAAATTTCCACATACGTACACCGGCGAGGAAAAACATCGCGCCGCTTCCCATGAGTAATAAAAGGGAAGTCCCAAGATCTGGTTGGCGCATTACCAAGGCTATAGGTGCAGCTACCAAAAGAGTGGGTAAAACGAGGTAGGTCGGGCGTGCAACTTCGTCTAAGCTCAATCCATGGAAATAACGTGCTAATGCCAGTACTAATGCGATTTTCATTAATTCTGACGGCTGTAGGTGAAACACTTTGAGGTCGATCCATCTCTGTGCACCCATGCCCACGGTACCGACAGCCTCTACGGCAATCAACATGATCAAGGAACCGGCATAGAATAAATATGCATATTTGAGCCAAATTCGGATATCCGTCAACGCAATCGCCAACATGATACACATTCCGAGCCCAAATCGAAGCATTTGCCGCTCCGCCCAGGGCGAATAGCTGCCATTACCAGCTGAATATAGCATCATGAAGCCGACGCTTGCGAGTGCGCAGATCAGAAGAATGAGAAACCAGTTCAAATGCCAAAGTCGCTGGCCGAGTGTCATAACAGCCGGATTAATAGTGTCACGGCTGATCATTAAGATGCTCCGCGTTTCGCTAATTGACTGGGCGCGTATAGGCGCTGAACTTCCTTTAGTACATCGTGGGCGATCGGAGCGGCAGTCCTCGAACCGCCGCCGCTGTGTTCGACTACGACAGACACTGCATAGCGCGGTTGATCAACCGGAGCGTATCCGACGAACAACGAATGGTCGCGCTCACGCCATGGCTTTTCTTTGTTCTTTTTAACCCCGCTTTCACGTTCGATCATCGTAATTCGACGAACCTGAGCCGTTCCAGTTTTACCGCCAGCGACGCGGCCCGGTTCAGAAATGCGGGACCTATAGGCGGTGCCGCGTGGATGGTTCATAGCTTCGTCAAGTGAATGCATCAGTATTTGCCGCGACCGGGCTGAAATACCAACCGGCGGAAAATCTGCGGCATTTGCTCTGTCGCTGCCCTCATCGATTGCATCGCGCGTGAGCTTTGGCATCACCGCGTACCCGCCGTTGACGCAACGGGCCGTCATAACGGCGAGCTGAAGAGGTGTAGTCAACACGTAACCCTGACCAATTGCGGCAACCAAGGTTTCTCCCTTGAGCCAGGATTTTCCAAAGTGCTTTTGTTTCCAAGCCCGAGTTGGGATTAAGCCATTCTTCTCACCGGGCAGCTCGAGGTCTAAAGTTTCTCCCAGGCCCAGTTTTCGTGCGGTTTGCGCGATGCGATCGACGCCAAGTTTTAGTGCGAGCTCATAGAAATACACGTCGCAGGATTCACGCATCGCATCAATCATCGATACCAAACCGTGTCCGTGCTTGTGCCAACAGTGGAAACGCTGGCTGCCGAGTTCGCTAAAGCCGGTGCAGAAAACATTATGATCAGGAGAAATACCATGTTCTAGTGCGGCTAGCATAACAGCGATTTTGTAAGTAGAGCCGGGAGCGTACTGTCCGGAAATAGCCTTGTTGTTTAGCGGTGCATCCGAGTTTTCTGCAAGTGCATTCCATGCTTTTGCGTCGAGGCCAAGATTAAAACCGTTGGGGTCAAAGGCAGGGACTGACACCATCGATAAAATTTCACCCGAGCGAACGTCAATGACGACAACCGACGCGCGCCTATAGCGAGCGATCCGCTCGGTGATAAATTTTTGTAAGTTTAAGCTCAGGGTAAGAACCACACGTTGCCCGGGTCTGCCCTCGGTTCGTTTAAGCTCCTTGATGATTCGGCCTACGGCGTTAACTTCGACTTGACTGCTACCTGCCGTGCCCCGAAGCTCCAGTTCATGTTGGCGTTCGATGCCGTTTTTGCCGATCCGGTAACCGGGCAATTCAAGCAAAGGGTCGCCGGTTAAATCCTTTTCGGAAACTGCGGATACGTACCCCACCACATGTGCGGCGACTTTACCGTTGGGGTAATAACGCGACTGGCCAACATCAATGCTGATTCCCGGTAAATCTGGGGCATTGACCTCTATCCGACTCACTTCGTCCCATTCCAAGTTTTCACGAACAGTAATCGGCATGAAGGCTCGACGGCGGCGGGCCTCCTTCAGAACGTTGCGACGATCATACTCACTGATCTCTACGATGGTTTTTAAGCGCGCTAATGATTCTTCGACGTTGAGCGCCTGCTCTGGCACCATAACGACACGGTAGTTCTGGATGTTCACGGCGAGCGGCGCGCCGTACCGGTCAACGATATGACCGCGCGGCGGTACCAAGAGCCGTAAGTTGATTCGATTCTCATCAGCCAACATCTTATAACGCTTAGATTCAACGACCTGCAGATAATACAAGCGGCCGCATAGACCTCCTAAGAGGAGGAGTTTGGCAATTCCCAGCACAGCCGCCCGTCGACCAAAAGCTTTGTAGCGCAGTTTTTCCAGCTGCATTTCTATTTAATCTCCAGCAGGAAGAGTGCGGTGTATCTGGAAAAACAGCCAACCTAAGATTGGATAGGCAGCGATATTCATCGCGCATTCAAATAAAGCGGGATCCGGCGATATTAACCTTCCTAAGAAAATGCAGGCTACACTCCACTGAATGATGCCCACGCCGACCGACACCATCATAAAGCCCCACCATACGACAAGGAAGGATTTACCATAAAAGAAACGGGCTTGTGAAACGGCGACGGCAAATACTAAGATGAGTGATCCGGCGCTCAGTCCAATTGGACCGCCCGAGAGAAAATCTTGAAACAAGCCAAGAATAAATACTGCAATCGCGGGCATCAGTGAAGGTCGGTGTAGTGCCCAATAATAAACGGCCATGAGCACTAGGTCCGGTGAGATGGTTGCATATCCCGGTAGATGCAGCGGAACCAGATTGACGATTACAAGGGCAAGTGCAACCAGAAATGGTGTGAACTTGCGTGCGGCAATGTCCAGGCTTTGCCAGACCGCCGTCCTCATTATGGAGTGCCGAATCTCTGTGATTGGGATGTTTGCTTTTCGCTTATAATCCCGTTAAGACCAAAGTCCACCAGGCGGACATATTCTAATTGATCTGGGCTTGAGAACGGCTCGATTCGGATGCCAGCATCTCCAATTTCAGTTACCGTCCCTATGGCGATACCGGTTGGAAACATACCTCCATGGCCGGATGTCACGATACGTGAACCGATTCCGATTTCAATATTTGCGGAAAAAAATGTTAGGCGTGGCCGGCGTGTATTGTCGCCGGTCAGCATGGCTCGGGCTCTAGTGCTTTCGATTAGAACAGGAATGCGACTGTTCAAGTCGCTAATCAACAAGATGCGCGACGATCGTTCACCGGCAGATGCCACGCGTCCGAGTAAGCCGCCCGCCGTTACGGCGGCATGGCCAGGTTTGACGCCTTCTCGAAGACCCGCATTCACCAACAGGCTTCGAATAAAAGGACCGCTGGTATCGCCGATAACTCGTCCGACAACTGATTTGACGACGGCATCGCTCGTAAAATTCATAAGCGTTCGCAGCTGATCGTTTTCAGCCAAAAGCGTTCTTGCTACCTGTTGCCATTGCAAGAGGCGCGCATTTTCTGCCTTAAGTGCTAAGTTATCCTGTCTCAAATTTGTGAGCTCTCGCACGTTACCAACGATGTCGGAGATAGTTGCCGCTGGACGAGATAGTGCTTCAAGAATGGGGGCTGTGGAATCAGTGAGTGCTATACGTGCCTCTTCGAGAAGCGTAGTGTCCATCCGACCAAGCATTAAAAGCCCGATAGATGCGCTAAGTAAAAACAACAAAACACATCTCTGCGCAAATCCGCGCAGTGGAGCTGCTGTTCGTACTTTAGGTCCTGTATTTTCCGGCACGATATCGCCTGAGCATTAAATTGTGAAAATTTTGAGTGTTTTATGCACTATTGATCAATACGTTTTTAAGTGTGTTCATCTCTTCGAGGCAGCGACCAGTGCCTAGGGCAACACAAGAAAGCGGATCGTCGGCCAGGGAAACTGGCAATCCGGTCGAATGGCGCAAGACAAAATCGAGATTGCTGAGAAGAGCCCCACCCCCTGTTAGAACGATTCCTTTATCAACAATGTCGGCGGAGAGTTCTGGCGCGGTATGTTCGAGCGCAACTTTCACCGCTTCGACGATTGCGGCAACGGGTTCTGCCAAACTTTCAGAGATTTGGCGTTCTGTGATTTCCAATTGTTTCGGAACACCATTCATCAAGTCACGACCTTTAACTTCTAAAACACGTCCTTCGCCATTATTCGGTGGGCAGGCTGAGCCAATTTCTTTCTTGATCCTCTCGGAGCTGCCTTCACCAACTAAAACATTATGATTGCGACGGATATATGAGATGATGGCCTCGTCCATTTTATCGCCGCCGACGCGCACGGAGCGTGAGTAAACAATGCCACCTAACGATAGAACGGCAACCTCGGTTGTGCCGCCGCCTATGTCGACAACCATGGAGCCTGTGGGTTCTGTCACTGGCAATCCAGCACCGATTGCAGCCGCCATTGGTTCTTCAACTAGAAAGACGCGTCTCGCACCTGCGGATTCAGCAGATTCCCGGATGGCCCGGCGTTCGACTTCGGTTGAACCAGAAGGCACGCAGACAATAACTTGTGGGCTAGCGAAGCTGCGGCGATTGTGGACCTTGCGGATAAAATGCTTGATCATTTCTTCCGCGACTTCAAAATCTGCGATTACTCCGTCACGGAGAGGTCGGATCGCATGAATATTTCCGGGAGTCCGACCAAGCATCATTTTCGCTTCGTCACCTACCGCGAGAACCTGTTTGCGGCCTCTGGTTTCGGCGATTGCTACCACCGACGGTTCGTTTAGGACGATCCCACGACTTTGAACATAAACCAATGTGTTAGCCGTACCGAGATCGATCGCCATATCGGCCGAAATCATGCCTAGCAGTCGCGAAAACATTTCTATCTATTACCCTTCCCGATCACACAGTCCGGCGACGCACAGCAGCCGATTAGGCTGAACCTCGCGCCGCATGGCGGTGAATGTGAAAAAATTTCGCAAATATAAAACTTCTTTTTTGCGCCATGATTAAACAGCTTCCGCCGTTACTCTCAGTCAACGGATGAAACTACTCTCAACATCCACCCCTGCCTTATGAGTTAAGAATCACAATGCCTCAGTACTATAAACCCGGACCCAAGATGAAGAATAGTCCCTTAAATACCTTTGTTAAAAGAATTTTTAGCTTCTATGCAAGACAAATCCGTTTCTAGGTAATGACCAAAGTTTATCCCACGCGAATTCGGCAGCCCCTCGAATTAAGTGGCCTTAGCTAAGGTAAAACCCGTGGCAGCGAGGTGAAATGCGATTTTGGACCGACAAAGCGAAACTCCATGCGGCTTTGAAAACATGCTCGTTCACATAACCTCACTCTATTTTACGCTATTGGCGTTGGCATTTCGAACGTTGCATTCGCACATTTTAAAATTTTTGTCTGCTGCCCCTATGTCAACTTTGCCGCGTTGGTACTACGGAAATATCGACCGAAGGCCGCAATTCGGCGCAGACCTTGAGCACTTCATGAATGTTGCTGGACATGAAATTGTCAAACGGTGTTTCATCTTCGACCGCATCGGCGTCAACTGTCGGGAAAGATTGTTGCTTCAGGATGTAATCGAAGCGCGAAGCCCATTTGCGTGCACCAAGACGAGCGGTCGTCGAGCAGTTGTCGACCATGAATGACACACCTCTGTAATCCATGTAAGGGTTTAGGGAATCGACCGCCTCAATTATAGATTCATTTGCGATTTCAGAATACGGGTGTCCACGTTCTTTCAATAGATCGACCTGCGCCATCATGCAGGCCATATAGGTGCCCGCGGTCTCGGGGTTGATCGGCGCATAGTTGCGCTGACTATCGGCGCGAACTTCCTCGCCGACAACCCACATATCGGTACTATCGATTTTACCCATCGGATAGGTGTCGTGACGTCTGGTTGCTTGAATAACACTACGTACTTCGTTGCCGGAGGCGACATCGTCGTAGATCTCCTCAAGAATTTCTCGGGATGGGTGATAAGCAGCATTGTAAGCCTTGCGGAAGGAAGCTTTCTCTTCTTCGTCAAGTTCTTCGTATACTGCTTTTAACCCGGAACGCGAAATAGACTTACTAATCGGCCCGGTTATCGATTCTGAGGTGTTAAGGTAGGCGTCGTCCTTGGCCATACCTTGGCTGACATAGCGGGCGTAAAGGCTTTCAGCGATGCCGTGAACAGCACCGAGCAGGATACCCCGTTCACCGAAGATGTCAGAACGATATTCTGATTCCAACGTAGTTTCAAAAGTATAGGGTGACCCGAGTGCGACGGACCATCCGAGCGCGTAATCGGTAGCGTTGCCATCAATATCCTGGTGGACGGCGAAACTGGCGTTGATGCCGGCGCCGTTAACTTCACGGCCTTGTTCGTAGAGGCGACGCACTGATGGCCCCATACCTTTCGGGCAGACCGCGATGACATTTATTTCTTTAGGAAATTCCTCGCCCTGTGCCTGTAAATGTGAAAGTAAGAAACCGTGGCTGAGACCGAGTGTTGTTCCAGGCCGGAAGGCAGAGAAGATCTCCTGATAGTTTTCTGCAAATGCGGCATCTGAAATTAGTAGCAGTGACATATCGCTCTCTCGAATTACGTCATACATCTCACCGAGGGTTCCGCTCGCCTCTGTGAAACCGACCTCTTCCGCTTCCTTCATGGAGGCCGAACCAGTTCGCAGACCTACTTTGACCCTAATATTAGTATCTTCAAGTGATTCGCGCAGGTTTTGCGCTTGTGCAGGACCTTGTGACGACCAGCCGATGACGCCGATTTGTTTGATGCCATCGAATGCCTTAGGTAGTAGAGGGAAAAGGTGACGTCCACCGGCGACGATGGTCTCTTCGCGGTCGGCCATTTTGACCGTGCTGGTTTCAAATACATTTGAAGTGAAGCTCATCGGATGATTCCTCGGTAAGGTATTAGTGGATCAGATAGACTTTGCGCCGCGGGCGATTGCAACACTACCGCTGCGCACGATTTCGATTTTGCCGAGCTCTCGCATAAGATCGATAAAGGCATCGACTTTAGCGGGTGAGCCAGTCATTTGGAAAACAAAGGAATTGGTTGTTGTATCGACGGGTTCAGCGCCGAATATTTCGGCAATCCGCAAGGATTCGCGACGTTCGTGGGAGCGTGATTTTGAAAGTACCTTCACTAGCGCTAAATCTCGTTCGACATGCGGACCTTCCTCAGTTAAGTCATGAACCTTGAACACTGGCACGAGGCGGTCGAGTTGGTGCCGAATTTGATCAATGATCATTGGTGTGCCGGTTGTTACGACTGTGATCCGGGATTTGGATGCGTCTTCGGATACAGCGGCGACGGTCAGGCTTTCGATATTATATCCACGGCCGGCGAACAAGCCAATTACACGCGCCAGCACGCCCGGTTCGTTGGCGACGACAACAGCGAAGGTATGCCGTTCTTCCTGATCCCCCACATCGATGAAGTTGTAAGCGGCGCCAGGTTGTGCGTTCTTTGCCATATTTATTCGCCCGTTTAGACCAGTACCTTACCAGCATCCGAAACGCCATCAGTCCCGAAAGACTGTGCCTCGCTGCCAAGGATCATTTCGTTATGGGCCGATCCCGACGGGATCATTGGTAGACAGTTCTCTGCCTGGTCGACGCCTATGTCTGCGATAACCACCTTGTCGGTTGAGATCATCTCCTTGATGACGTCGTCTAACTCTGACGGATTGTTAGTGCGTAAGCCAACTGCGCCAAAGCTTTCGGCAAGTTTTACAAAATCCGGTAACGCGGCGGTATAACTCTCCGAATATCGGCCGCCATGCAGCAATTCTTGCCATTGCCGGACCATACCCATGTATTGATTATTCAAGATGAATATTTTGACCGGTAGCCGGTGTTGGATTGCCGTCGAAAGTTCTTGGATGTTCATCATAATGGAGGCTTCGCCTGCGATATCAACAACAAGCTTATTTGGGTAAGCCATTTGGACGCCGAGGGCAGCTGGGAAGCCATAACCCATCGTGCCAAGCCCGCCGGACGTCATCCATCGGTTTGGCTTCTCAAACTTGTAGAATTGCGCCGCCCACATCTGGTGCTGGCCAACCTCTGTAGTGATAAAAGTGTCGCGCTTCTTGGTTAACTGGTAGAGGCGTTCAATTGCGTATTGCGGTTTGATGGTCTTTTGGTCCTGGGTATAAGCTAGACAATCGACGGCTTGCCATCCCTCTATCTGTTTCCACCAGGCGCGCACGGCCCTGCTGTTACTCCGTTGTTTTTTACGTATTTTCCAGACTTTCGCCATTTGCTGGATGACAGTCCCAACATCTCCGACGATTGGAACGTCGACGCGAACGTTCTTGTTAATTGAGGACGGATCGATGTCGATGTGAATTTTTTTTGAGTTGGGTGAAAAGGCGTCGACGCGGCCTGTAATTCGGTCATCAAAGCGGGCACCAACGCAAACCATGACGTCGCATTGATGCATTGCCATATTGGCTTCATAAGTGCCATGCATTCCAAGCATGCCAACGAATTGTGGATCCGAACCAGGCAGTGCACCTAGCCCCATCAAAGTCAGGGTTGTCGGATAGCCGGTTTCGCGGATGAAATCTGTGAACCTCTTGCAGGCGGTCGGCCCTGAGTTAATGATTCCACCGCCGCCGTAAAATATAGGACGCTCTGCATTTACTAAGAGCTCGACTGCCTCTTCAATCGCAGTCAGATTGCCCTTTGTTTGCGGGCGATAGCTAGCGTGTTGCACTTCCTCCGGTCCGACATAAGGACAGTCGGCAAATTGGATGTCTTTTGGCAAGTCAATTACGACGGGTCCCGGTCGGCCGCTCAACGCAACGTAGAAAGCCTCATGCATCGTTCGTGCCAGCGATTCGGTATCCTTTACCAGGTAATTATGTTTGGTGCAGGGGCGGGTGATGCCGGTGGTGTCGCATTCTTGGAACGCATCATTGCCAATTAAATGCGTTGGAACCTGACCAGTCAGGCAGATGACCGGTATCGAATCCATTAGGGCGTCGGTGAGGCCCGTGACAGCATTGGTAGCGCCAGGTCCTGAAGTGACGAGTACCACGCCTACCTTGCCAGTTGAACGTGCATAGCCTTCTGCCGCATGGACGGCGCCTTGTTCATGCCGAACCAAGACATGACGCAAATTGTTCTGTTTGAAAATTTCGTCATAAATGGGGAGGACCGCACCGCCCGGATAACCAAAGACGACCTCGACACCTTGATCGATGAGGGAACGGATGATTACGCCCGCTCCGGTCATGGTCTTTTGTGTCCTCATCGGTCTTACTCCATAAGCCCGCGGGCGACGCGAACGTCGCCCGATCCTTAATTTTAATTGCCAATTTACCCTTACCAGGGAGTTAACGCCCAGAGCTCAGCTCGTCGCGAGCGCGGACAATAGGTGTTCAATCGGAGTCGGTCAACACATTATTGCGAATAAATGAAAAGATTGTTTTCCTAAAACTTTCCATATATTGCGTATTTATTGTTTTATCAGCAATGATCTGATTTCTAAACCATGTCATCTGCCGTTTGGCAAACTGCCGGGTTGCAGTTTTGCTATGGTCCGCAGCTATCTCTAAAGAAATTTCGCCTGCGAGATACCGTCGAAGTTCGGGAACGCCCAACGCTTTGAGCGCCGGTAAGGAGGGATCTAGATCAGCTATCAACCGAACTTCGTCTAACGCGCCTGCATCTATCATGGCATCAAATCGCTGGTCGATCGCTTTATTCATTGCGGCGCGTGGTGGGACGATCAGAATTGTTGAGAACCGCCAGCTCGGGTCAGGGCCTTTGGGCGCCACCGCCTGCCAATCACTTATGGGTTTGCCTGTGGCCTCAAAGACTTCCAGTGCCCGAGCAATCCTTTGCGTGTCATTCGGTGCCAAACGCTCTGCGGCACTAGGATCACACGCTGCCAATCGGTTATGGCACCAGGCTGCGCCTTTTTTTGCTAGTAGTTGTCTTACTCGGTCGCGTATCTCGGTTGGTATTTCGGGTATTGGTGAGAGGCCTTGCATTAGTGCCTTCAGATACAGGCCGGTACCACCACAAACGACGGGTAACGAGCCCTCCAAGAGCGCCGCTCGTATTTCCCGTTCTGCTAAAACCTGCCACTGGCCGGCGGAAAAAGTGTTGGCGATCGATCTGATCCCGTAAAGACGATGGGGTACCTTTGCTTCGTCTGCGGGGCATGGACGCGCCGTTAGAATAGGTAGTTCTTGGTAAACCTGCATGCTGTCGGCGTTAATGACAGTCCCGCGGAAAGCAACCGCAATATCGAGAGCTAGCGCAGATTTTCCGCTGGCTGTTGGTCCGCATATAATAAGAACCGTATTTTGCCCGTTGATAGTCATTGTAAGGAAAGATAGAGCTTGGAGCGTTATGAACACAGTCGTGACACTTATTTCTTCGAACACAATTCATGATTCGCAATGCGATGCTGTTCGCGGCCGGCTTTGTGGTGAATCCGTCTGGCTCGCCCAAGGCCGTGCTGCTGATATCTATTGTGACGCCCTGCCGGAAGATGCAGAAAGGGAGGCTCGCCGAATCCTCGGTCCTGCACCAGTGGACGTTGTGGCACAGGAACGAGCTGGCCGGCGTAAAAGCCTACTTTTAGCTGACATGGAATCGACTGTCATCGAGAATGAAATGCTCGATGAACTTGCTGCCGAATTGAACTTGCAAGATAGAGTTGCTGAGATAACGGCGCGGGCGATGCGAGGAGAATTGGATTTCGAAGAGGCAATTCAGGAAAGGGTTCGGATGCTGGCCGGACTGGAGGTCGCGGCTTTATCCCGTGCGGAGAAGAAAATTCGAATTATGCCCGGTGCGAAGACTTTAGTCGCGACAATGCGCGCTCACGGTGCCTATTGCGCGCTCGTTTCCGGTGGTTTCGACTACTACACCAGCACCATTCGGAAACGTCTCGGTTTCGACTATGATCAAGCTAATAAACTAGACATTTCGGACCAAAAACTCACAGGCGAGATTGTCTCACCAATTCTCGGTAGCAGCGCTAAAAGAGAGGCCTTGAGTATGTTATCTGCAAAATTCGGCATTGCGATGAAGGATGCAATAACCGTGGGTGATGGCGCGAATGACCTCGAGATGCTGTCGGCGGCTAGAATGGGCGTCGCATTTCGAGCAAAACCATTGGTTGCTGATGCCGCGCGAGTTAGGATTGATTACGGTGACCTAACCGCGCTGCTGTTCATTCAAGGCTATGCCTTTGAGGAATTCGTCAACAACGCTAAATGAAATTGCAACCAATAATCGCAGTTGTTCTTCTCCTAACACTCGTCTCTGCCTGTCAAACGCACACGCATATAACGGATATCACCTCAGACAAGCCCGCTACCATTTCTGTGGTCACCAAGAATGCGACCGTGACGACAGAGCATGCCGCAGCGAAAATTGTGGCGCTAGAGGTGCACGATATTTTTGTGCGCGGTGAGCGCACACGTGTACGTGTTGAAGTCGCTGCGAACGCCAAATCAGTTTTGGTTCTTTTTTCGGGTGGCAAAGGCGTCACAAAACTGACTCACGATGGCAGATTACTTGCTTCGAAAGAAAATTTCCTAATACGCGCGCGCACGCATTTCTTAAAACGAGGTTTTACTACGGTGGTATTTGATGGGCCAACTGATAGGTCTTTCGACCTTCGTCACGGTTTCCGGTCCACGATGGCTCATGCGACGGATATTGGCGCGGTGATTGCCCATCTTCGTGGTAGGTATGGACTGCCAATCTGGCTGCTTGGAACTAGCCGCGGGACGACTTCTGTGTCGAGTGCTTTGACACAGTTGGCAGTCCATAAACCAGATGGGATCGTGCTTTCCTCCACCATGTTTGTGGATGTTTCGAATGGTGATAATGTTTCCGATTTCTCTTGGGAAGAGGTCGAATTGCCTATTTTGCTTGTTCATCACGTCAATGATGGGTGTTGGTTGACACCCGTCGGCGAAATTCCACGCTTCCGGCGCCGTGTGAAAAAGGCTAACCCACTTGGCGTTCAGTTGCATGAGGGTGGCGTGTCTAAGGGCCGCCTGTGTGGGCCTCGGTCCTATCACGGATTCGCTGGGATTGAAGAACGCGTTGTCGAGGCTATGGCGAAATGGATTTTGAATCCAAGGCCGTCATAATGCGTTCTAGGTTTGTATAAGTGCAGGTGCTCCAAACGGTGTAGCGTATGCCTTCGGTTGAAAGGCTTAAGTGCGGGATGTTTTTTGATGGACGGCATAAAAATCAGCATTCTCTGTGATTGTTTTGGCTCTTAGCGAACATTTAAGTAATTTTGAAAGGTTGATGTCCAGGATACGGCCATTACCAAACTCAATTGAGACAAAGCCGCCAGGAGATAAACACCGATCCACACCTGTCCTTCATGTAGGGGTTGTAGATCACAAACGGTCCATGCAACGTGAGGCGGATAGCAGCCGCGTTGCATGGAAATCCCCTATGCGGTGAAAATAATGATCAGTGCCTTGATTTGAAGGTGCTAACGCATCGCCGTTAGGCACTTGCCTCAGCATCTTTGCCTCTCAAAGTGAACATCAAAACGTTGGCAATGAGCATGAAGGCCGCCAACATGTAAAAGACTTCGATCAATCCCCAGGTGTCTGCGACGATGCCGCCGAGAATTGGCACAGTGGCGCCGAAGAGCGCTTGTACGCCGAACATAACACTGGTGGCTGAACCGCCGAGTTCGCGTGGCGTCAGATCCATCATCCAACCTTGCATTACCGGGCGAACGGCAAAAAGCACGAAACCCAATACTGAGACGCCAGCGATAAACAAAAGATCGTTCGAGATAAAAGTAATCGCGATGATAACAACAGTCGTAGCTGTAACACCGGCGAAAACTACCGGCCGCCGTCCCACCCGGTCCGACATCGTGCCGGCAATCATGCTTGCCACCATACCGCCTATCTGCATCAGCATCATCGTGGTGCCCTGGCCCTCAGGGCTGAACATCATAATGTCAACGAGGTAAAGCGGCACAAAAAGCACGACACCAACTTGGGCCATGCCTCGTACGGCGATGACCAGGGTAAGGTTCCGAATGGCGGGAGTACGTAGGATACTCGCCAAGCCACTGCCGTATTCTCGGATACTCATTCCCGTGCTGTCACTTTTAGTGTGTGGCTTTTTTTCTCGAGGTAAGAGGGAATACGTTATTATAGCGAGTGCCACAAAAACCGGTAAGGACATTGCCATTGAGGTTTCTTGCCACGTGAGAATAAGGAGCAAGAAGCCGGCAACGAATGGACTTGCCGCATCGCCCAGATTAGCGCCGGTCGCATGGACGGCAAGAACATATCCCCGGTTCTTCGGAAAGGTCTCCGATAGAAACGCAATGCCGGGTGCATGCCATAAATTATTAGCCGCCCCGACCATTGATACCAAGATACAGATAAATAAGAATGACTGCGCTATACCGAATAAAAAGAGCGCAGCGCCAGTGCCAATTAATGATAGCATAAGAAAAACGATTCGTCGGCCTGACATGTCGACTAACGGCCCGCTCCCAAAATTACATGCAAGCGCGCTGATATGCATGATCATGCTTAGAAATCCGACTTCAGTATAGGTCAGACTGAAATCTTGCTTAATGTAGGGAAATAAGAAAATCATCATTGCATGGACCCAATGGGTCGATGCGTGTCCTAAGCCGACCAGGTAGATGGTTTTTTGCCCTTCGATCTTGAATGCGGGTTGTGTCTCGGTGGTACTCACGGCGAGGTAAATGTTCCCTGGCTGAAATGCTTAGTTTTATCTAATTGCATCGTGGCGCCTTGACTGGTGAGTTGGCCCTTTTAAGGCCCAGGTAACTACGGAATCGGTGCATCAAATAGTTTTGAGAAGAGAGTGATTCGGCCCGTCTTTAGGTGTTTTTTGCTTTATACCGGGTTCTGGCGCCCTTCACTGTGAGTGACCTGAAATTGTTGGCCGATTTGACAAGCTATATATCGGAGGTGGCTCTTTATCGTGACTTGGCCGGACATTTCAAAAGTCAGTTTGCGCAAAGGTCAAAAGACCGTCAACCCTATCTCTTCCCGGCCGTTAGGCCCTATACTTATTGCTGCGCCATACTATAGCCGCCTCCGTGCCGATTTATGTTTGCTTACCTACGCCAGTGCTGCGTGATTCCCGGGACAAAGAGCGTCACGATGTTAGCTTGGCCAAAGCGCAAGGTAAAACGTTAAGGTTCCGCTTTTAAGCGCCGGAAGTTTTATTTAGCCATCCTCTTTGATCTTTAACGCTACAAAGCGCAAATCGCCACCTTGTTGTATCAAGAGCAGCACCGACCGCCGACCGGCGTCACGCGCATCGTTAATCTTGGCCATAATTTCGGCGGGAGTAGATACCTTCTCTTGATTAACCTCGACAACCAGTGTGCCCGGTTGGAGCCCTTTTTCCTGGGCGCTGCTATCGCTTTCGACGTCTGTGACCACAACACCTTCAGAATCTTCTTCGAGTTCAAATTTCTTGGCTAAGGATTTGCTAAATGGCGCTAGTTTCAGTCCAAGCTCTTGAATTGTTTCTGACCGGCCCTTCTTAGCGACACCCTTTTTACCAGGTGAGAAGGATGCTGCATCGACCTTTTCGAGTTCACCGAGGGTTACCCGTAAGGTCGTCTTCTTGCCATCGCGCCAAACTTCAACATTGACTTCCTTGCCGACGCCAGTATCCGCGACGATACGTGGAAGTTTTCGGGACTGTGGAACTTCAAAATTGTTGAAAGATAGAATTACATCGCCCGACTTGAAGCCTGCTATTGCTGCCGGGCTATCGTCAACAACCCCTGCCACGAGCGCCCCTTTCGCTTCTTTCAAGCCGAGACTTTCTGCAATTTCTTCTGTGACGGTTTGAATCTGAACGCCAAGCCATCCACGTTTGGTGGTACCAAATTCCTTTAGTTGCTTAATGACACCTTCTGCCAAGGACGATGGGATTGCAAAACCGATACCGATACTACCACCGGATGGCGACAGAATAGCAGTGTTAACGCCGATAACGTTCCCTTTTAGATCGAACAATGGCCCACCCGAGTTGCCTCTGTTAATGGGCGCATCGGTTTGGATGTAATCGTCATAAGGCCCGGAGCGCAGGTTTCGGCTACGTGCAGAGATGATGCCAGCTGTCACTGTACCACCTAGGCCGAGCGGATTCCCAATCGCCACCACCCAGTCACCGATTCGCGCTATTTTAGAATCACCCCAATTTACGGGTTTAAGGGGTTGTTTGGGCTCGACCTTAATCAAGGCCAAGTCGGTTTTCGGATCTTTTCCGATCACTTGGCCCTGAAGGCGCTGATCGTCATAGAGTACGATCTCGACTGAATCAGCGTTTTCTATAACGTGGTTGTTTGTCACGACGTATCCATCGGCACTAATGATGAAGCCGGACCCAACGGCGGCTCCACGACGTGGAGAATCGCGGCGACGCTTGTTGAATTCTTCAAAGAAGTCACGGAAAGGAGAACCTGGTGGAAAGTCGAATTGTGGACCGTGGCCCTGTTTATCTTTCTTGGCTTTTTGCGACGTCTCAATAGTTACGACGGATGGCAGAAGCCGTTCTGCTAGATCGGCGAATCCGTCCGGCGTGCCGCGCGCCAAAATGTCGGATGGTATCCAGGTGATGAGCGCGATCAGATGCAGAAGGAACACGAATTTTAAAAGGCTGATCCGCGTTGTGCTGCCGTTAGATGAAGCAAGTTGCGTCACCATTGTTCTCCATAAGTGTCATACAAAGACCGATGTAACCGACTTGTTTTGCGCGTCGGCCCCGTGTCTTTTCGAATGTGACCAGTCCAACGAAAATTTCAATCCCGTTATGATAATTACCCAAAAATTTCCATGATTTTGGCTATTGGGCGCCATATTTTTGGCTAAATTAGGGCGGATTTTCCTTTTTGTGCGGTTAAATGCCTACGACCGGATTAGCCAGACTACAGCAAACCCAGCCACCGCAGCGAGCAATCCTCCGACCCGTAATGCTGATGAAGGTAACTCCAACGCCTGATACATCATCCGACGCATTGCAAAAGGGAACAGGGCATACATCGCACCCTCTATGACCAAAACGAGCCCCAACGCTGTAATAAAGTGGTCTATTTTCCGCGACCTACCGATTCGCCCTTAAAAAAGCGAAAGAACTCCCCTTGCGCCGGCCCGACATAGCTCGTTGATTGCCCAGAAAGGCCTTTTCGCATCGCTTGCAAGGAGCGGTAGAAGTCGAAAAAGTCTCGATCGTTGCCGAAAGCGTCATTGTATAGTTTTGTAGCCTTCGCATCGCCTTCACCACGAAGGATTTCCGATTGCTTTTTTGCCTGGGCGACAATGATCCGCTGCTCTTTATCTGCACCAGCGCGGATCTCACGTGCGACTTTGCCTCCTGACGCACGGATGCCCCTCGCTTCTTGCTCCCGTTGTGTCTGCATGCTCAGGAAAATTGCAGCCTTATTCTCCTCCGGCAGGTCAACACGTTTGATCCGTACATCTACGACTTCTAGGCCTAGATGGCTGGACCCGTTGTCGACGAGGCTGCGAATCTGAAGCATCAACTCGGCGCGTTTCGGTTTGAGAAGCTCTGCAAAATCTTCTTTACCAAAAATTTCCCGCAAATTAGCGCTGATGATGTTGTTAAGTTGGCCCTCCGCGATGCCTTCAGATCCCACTGTTTGGTAAAATTTCAACGGTTCGGTGATCCGATAGCGCGCGAATGCATCGACCACTAACTGTTTTTGATCTTGTGTCGGCACTTCTGCTGCGGCCGCATCGAAGTCTAAGATTTTTTTGTCAAAGTAGATAGCGTCTTGAATGAAAGGTACTTTGAAATGCAAACCCGGCTCTTTGACCTCTCGTTTTGGATCGCCAAACTGCAGGACTAAGGCCTGCTCGTCTTCTCGGATAATAAACGCGGCGGACAAGGCGGTAAGCCCGATCGCGGCAAGGATTACTGCGATAATGATGTTCGTTCGGCTCATTTACGGTCTCCTGAATCCGCGGCATTGTCAGAGGCCTGCCTGTTATTTCGAAGTTCATTGAGCGGTAGATAAGGAACTACGCCCGACCCACCTTTGCCCTCTTCCACCAAAACTTTGTCCATATCTTCAAGCACTTTTTCCATCGTCTCTAGATATAGCCGTCGGCGTGTCACTCCTTTATCCTGCACGTATTCTTTATATACGGAAAGAAAGCGCTGGGTTTCGCCGTTTGCTTGAGCGATCTGCTCCTCCCTATAAGCTTCTGCGGCCGCAACGATTTGTGCTGCCTCACCGATTGCTTGCTGAGTAACTTCATTTTTATAGGCGTTGGCCTCGTTCTCGGCCCGCTTTGCATCCTGCTTGGCAGCAGCCACGTCTTTAAACGCGTCGATGACGGCTTCGGGCGGTTCGACACCTTGAATTTCGATACCTCGCACTAGAATGCCAGTATTATATTCATCTAGGATCTGCTGAATGAGTTTCTGCGTCTCTCCTGTGATTTTGGCGCGACCAACTGTCCGGGCGAATTCGAATTTTGATTTGCCAATCACCTCACGCATAGCGCTTTCAGCTACCGCTTTCACGGTCACTTCTGGATTCCTCACATTGAAAAGGTACTGTGCGGCATCCTTGATGAGCCAGAAAACCACGAATTGGACATCTATAATATTTTCGTCACCCGTTAGCATTAGGCTCTCGCGGATAACGTTCTGAGTTCCTTGTGAGCCTCGGAACCCGACCTCAACCCGATTGACCCGGGTAACTTTTGGCTTGATGACTTCTCCGATTGGCGAGGGAATATTGTAGTGCAGGCCTGGTCCTGTTTTATCCCAGACCTTACCAAATATTAGCGCCACGCCCTGCTCATCTGCTTGAACCCTGTAAATACCCGTCGCTAGCCAGCCGGCTACAACAACAAGCACAATGAGGGCGATGCCTTTTCCAGAACCGCCGCTGGGAAGAAACCGCTTCAGCCTGTCTTGGCTGCGCCGCAGCATCTCCTCGATATCTGGTGGGGGCGGATTAGAACCGCCGCCATCCTGCTTACCACCCCAGGGACCTTGACCGTTGCCGCCGCCCCATGGACCGCCGCCGCCGCCTTGTGATTGCCATGGCATGTAAATATTCCCGCCTTGTAAAATTCCTAATGGTATCTTTGTCCGATTGGTGTTGGCAACTGGACCTGAGCTTTATATATGACAGCTGACAAAGGGACAGCAGCAAATTTTCCACCTACGGACGTCCTGAATTGGCATATTGGTAATAAATGGGGAGTTTTCAAGCATGGCAGCGGTTACGGAAGCGCAGGTTCTCGAGGCGCTTAAGGGTGTGAGCGATCCGGGCCAGGGTGGAGATATAGTCTCCCTCGGAATGGTGTCAGGCTTGGTGGTCAAGGACGGGAATGTTGGCTTTTCCATAGAAGTCGAACCGGAACGGGGTCCACAACTTGAACCACTGCGGAAAGAAGCGGAGGCGGCCGTTGACAGCCTTTCTGGGGTTTTGTCTGTTACCGCTGTGTTGACGGCGGAACGTCTCCAACCGGGTGGTGATGCCCGCCAGGCAGATGGCCGTGGCAGTTCTCATGGGCAATCACAGGAGGCGCATAAAGCACCCGCCCCCCTCGCACCCGGTGTTAAAAACATAGTAGCTGTGGCTAGCGGGAAGGGCGGTGTTGGGAAATCGACTACCGCTATTAACCTGGCGTTGGGTCTCGCGGCAACCGGGCTTCGGGTTGGAATGTTGGATGCTGACATTTACGGCCCCTCACAACCACGTATGATGGGTGTCTCAGGTCGTCCCGAAAGTCCAGATGGCACAAGGCTCGAACCGATGGTGGGACATGGCATCAAAGTAATGTCGATGGGCTTTCTTGTCGCCGAGGATACGCCGATGATTTGGCGGGGTCCGATGGTAATGAGTGCATTGCAGCAGATGCTGAAAGACGTAAATTGGGGTGAGCTCGACATTATGATTGTCGATATGCCACCCGGTACAGGTGATGCGCAACTGACCATGGCACAACAGGTGCCGTTGGCAGGGGCTGTGATCGTCTCGACACCGCAAGACATTGCATTACTCGATGCGCGCAAGGGACTAAATATGTTCCGTAAGGTTGACGTCCCGGTTTTGGGGATTGTCGAAAATATGAGCTATTTCCGATGCCCCAATTGTGGTCACGAATCCCATATATTTAGCCATGGAGGAGCCAGCCAGGAAGCTGATCGACTGGGGGTCGAGTTTTTAGGTGAAATACCGCTCGATATAGATATCCGAACAACGTCGGATGGTGGTCAGCCGATCGTCGTCAGCCAACCGGAAAGCCCGCATGCAATTGCGTTCCGCGGCATCGCTGATCGGATTTGGTCAAAGCTGATGACCGCAGGCCGCGCAACGCCGGAAATCGTAATCGAGTAAATAAATTCCTTAACGTTTTGGTCTCTGCTCATATGGCTCGGTGCATAGCTGATAGTCGCGGGCCATTGGCTGAGTTGCTTTTGTGACCAGGCTTTAGTGGTCAACTTGCTGCGACCCGAGCAGGGTCGACCATTGGTGGGTAGAGATTGGTCTTAGCTGTGAAACGAAGTTGGATGCTAATTTGCTTAGCAATTTAACTAATTTGATGTGCCGCGCTGAACAAAGGAAACAGAAGAAGATTAGAAGGTTCACCCAGGCAGTCCTTTAAGGGATTTTTGAGGCCCACATTTATGCGCACGGCATCGTCTGAATCACACACGCCGCTCGAGACCGGTCATGTTAGGGTCGGTCATTGCTAGGTGATGTCAACAGGGTGGTTGCATTAGCCTTCGTCCTTAACTCGCTTCCACCTCACCCAAGCGTTCATTACCTTGCCGTCTGGCCAGGCGCGCGAGAGGGTAAGTTTGAGGCCGTTGTCGGGAAGGGTTTCCATACCACGGACTTGGGAGCCGCCAACCCAGCTCGGGTTCAGGGCGAATTCGACGTCTGTCCGGAAAACATTATCCTTCAGTGTCCAGCGTCCGCCGTATGAAATATAGGTGTCGAACGCACGTAGGCGTTCGGAGTCCGGTGCATCGGTGTGCCACGCTGGGTCGCCAGTGAGGCCAGGACGCCCGCCCCAGCAAATGGCTGCGTTCATCCAACCTTCCTTTGAAATAATTAGGAGGCCCTTTGGGTCATCGCCGTAGCGTGCAAGTGAGGCCTCTGCATCGCCGGGATCATCCGTTCCTCGTTCAACCAATAACCAGGTGCCTATGATGTCTTCCTTTGTGACCATGCTCTGCTCCCATCGCTCATGTGTAATACCATTAACGATGGACGGATACTGGAGATGGTCAATTACTGCTATCACCTTGATTAACTACGTCTCCTTTGCGAGGTTGAGGCCAATTAGCAGGGAAAAGAGACTTGGGGAGGTTCATAATGCAAACACGCGCAGCTGTTGCCCATAAGGCGGGCGAGCCGCTTAGTATCGAAACGGTGGAGCTTGATGGCCCACGCGAAGGTGAAGTTCTAGTGGAAATGAAAGCCACCGGCATCTGCCATACGGACGAATTTACGTTGTCCGGAGCGGATCCGGAAGGGATTTTCCCAGCAATCCTTGGCCATGAAGGCGCTGGTGTGGTCGTCGATGTTGGTAAGAGTGTGACGAGTGTAAAAAAGGGTGACCACGTCATTCCGTTATACACGCCGGAATGCCGCCAGTGTGATTACTGCACCAGCGGAAAGACTAACCTCTGCCAAGCGATTCGCGAAACACAGGGCCAAGGCGTCATGCCGGATGGCACCAGTCGGTTCTCCATTGGTAAGGAGAAGGTTTTCCATTATATGGGCACCTCAACCTTTGCAAATCACAGCGTGATGCCCGAGATCGCAGTGGCAAAAATTCGTGAGGATGCACCTTTCGAAAAGGTCTGTTACATAGGTTGCGGCGTGACCACAGGCCTGGGCGCCGTTATGAACACGGCAAAAGTGGAGCCTGGTTCGAATTGTGTCGTCTTCGGTCTCGGTGGAATAGGTTTGAACGTTATCCAGGGCCTTCGGATCGCTGGCGCCAATATGATTGTTGGTGTCGACCTTAATCCGGCGCGAATGGATATGGCCGAGCGATTCGGAATGACACACTTTGTCAATCCATCGGAAGTCGAGGGCGATATGGTTCCCTACCTTGTCGACCTCACCAAGGGTGGAGCAGACTATTCTTTTGAATGCATCGGTAATGTTGACGTTATGCGCACGGCTCTCGAGTGCGCCCACAAGGGTTGGGGTGAAAGCATAATTATTGGTGTGGCGCCGGCAGGCGCAGAAATTTCAACCCGACCATTCCAACTCGTCACTGGCCGCACCTGGAAAGGCACAGCTTTTGGCGGTGCCCGTGGGCGAACGGATGTGCCGAAAATCGTCGACTGGTATATGGACGGTAAGATCAATATTGACGATTTGATCACACATACAATGCCGCTGGATGACATCAACAATGCATTCGATCTGATGCATGCGGGCGAGAGTATCCGTAGTGTCGTGACGTACTAGTCATCTCTCAGGACGGTTGAACACGAGGACTTCTCACTTGCGCCAATTGGAGAGAGTTAGGTGATATTTCGCCCGCCGTGAATTCTTCGCTGGGCAGTGGAGTTATAGTCTAGGTCGCTTGGAAAATGGTTAGAATCGATTGCCAGTGTTGAATGGCTTTTTCGGGTATGTTGAGTGTGAATTAAGCCAAGTCGAAGCGAATTAATTTTTCGCCGAAAGTAATCAAATCTTCGTGACCATTTATTCCAGCCGATGTTTTTAAACCCTCTCAAAACTTACTTTGGACTGAAATTCGCCTATGTAGTTATCAGGGCTACGGTTTTTTTTGAGTGGAGAAAGGACGATGAGCGCAGATTTGTCCTTATTATCGGACGAAGAACTGCTGGAAAGAACGGGAGCCGAAGTAATCCCGATAACCGCAGATGTGGGTGCCGAAGTGTTGGGGGTAGACTTGTCTCTAAAACTTGACAAGCCCACATTCGAACTCATCCACCGCGCATGGCTCGAATATGGAGTGCTGGTATTTCGAAAACAGGAAATCGACCCCGATGCCTTCGTTGCGTTTAGCGGGCGGTTCGGTGAACTGGACAACGCACCAGTAATGGAGAACGGCCGGGCGTTTGTCGATGGCTATCCGGAACTTTTTGTTATTTCGAACGTTTTGGATAATGGGGTGCGGATTGGGTCACTGGGTGCTCGTGAATTGGAATGGCATACCGACATGGCCTATGTTGCATCGCCGCCGAAGGCAAGCTGCCTTTATGCCGTCGAGGTGCCGGAGGGTGAGGGTAAGACCGGATTTTTGAATATGTATAAAGCTTATTTGAAACTGCCGGCCGGATTGAAGGCGCAGATCAAGGATAAGGAGATCAAACACGATTCTGTCTATACCTTAGATGGATATTTGCGGGAAGGCGGTGGTCGGACGTTGGAACACGTTAAGGCGCTTGGTTGCTTTGATGTCGAAAAACTCCCGGGTGCATGGCATCCGGCTGTCCGGACTCACCCGGAGACTGGGCAGGAGGCACTCTATATTGGACGGCGCCAGAATACTTTTATTAGAGGTCTGAATTTACAAGAATCTGAAAATTTACTAAATGCGGTTTGGAAATACGTTAACCGGATTGGCAAGAAGACCTACCACCATGAATGGGAAGAGGGCGACGTTGTAATTTGGGACAACCGTTGCATCATGCACCGTCGGGACGCTTTTCCTGCTTCTGCCCGACGGATGATGCACAGGACACAAATGCGGGGGAACCGGCCTTTCTAGTTGGCGACATCGCCGCAATTGATAGCACGGCGCAGCAAATTTTTGGTCTCATCTAATCCATAAAGTGCCACGAAAGAGCCGATGCGCGGGCCCTGCTCTTGTCCTAAAAGGATTTCATAGAGCGCTTTGAACCAGTCGCGCAAATTTTCGTAGTTGTGGGCTTTGCCGACGGAATAAACTTCGTTCTGAATATCTTCTGCAGAAGTATTGGGGGGTAGCTTTTTAAACGCGGCAAGTAAGTCGCTGAGTGCATTCTTCTCGTCTGAATTTGGCATTCGATATTTTTTTTGTGGCTTTACGAAATCGCGATAGTAATTAATCGCGCGTCCGACTAATTCATTGAGTAGATGCTCATTCTCCGGTGTTGCTTCAGGCGCGTATCGAGTGATGAAACCCCAGAGAATGGATTCGTCCTCAGTGTTACAGACACTGGCAAGGTTTAGCAGTAAATTGAAACTAACTGGAACGTCTTCGACGGGCGGTTCGCCGGCGTGAATATGCCAAGACGGATTGGTGAGTTGCTTTGCCTCATCTTCGTCGGGATATTTGCGAAGGAAGGTAAGGTATTCGTCAACCGTTTTCGGAATGACGTTGAAATGAAGATTTTTTGCAGCCCGTGGTTTTTGAAACATGAAAAGGGCCAGACTGTCGTTGGGGGCGTAGGTGAGCCATTCCTCAATTGTCAGGCCATTGCCTCGCGACTTTGAGATCTTCTCGCCGTTCTCATCTAGGAATAATTCGTATGTATAGTTTTCCGGTGGATGACCGCCGAGGGTTCGGCAAATGCGACTGGACAATTTCACGGAATCGATGAGGTCTTTACCCGACATTTCGTAATCGACACCAAGCGCGTACCAGCGCATCGCCCAATCGGGTTTCCATTGAATTTTGCATCGACCACCGGTTACAGGTGTCTCTACCTTTGTGCTGTTCTCGTCTTGATAGACGATGGTTCCAGCATCTGAATTTGTTTCAAGTACAGGGACTTGTAGGACGCGGCCTGTTCTTTCGCAGACAGGGAGGAAGGGGCTATAAGTCTTCTGCCGTTCTTCACCAAGCGAAGGCAACATAATCCCCATAATGTCATCGTAGTAGCGGAGGAGTTGCATTAGTGCTTCGTCGAACCGGCCTGACGAATAGCATTCGGTGGCGCTGACAAATTCATAGTCGAAACCGAAATCATCAAGGAAAGATCGCAATCGTGCGTTGTTGTGGGCGCCAAAACTCTCGTGGGTACCGAAAGGATCGGGAACGGAGGTCAATGGCTTTCCCAGATGTTCCGCCATCATCTCCTGTTGTGGTATGTTGTCGGGCACGCTGCGGAAGCCATCCAGGTCGTCAGAAAAAGCGAAGAGCCGTGTTGGGATATTTGATATTTCCTGGAAGGCACGGCGCACCATACTGGTTCGAAGGACCTCGCCAAAAGTGCCAATATGAGGTAGACCCGACGGGCCGTAACCTGTTTCAAAAAGAACATAGCCCTTTTTGGGTTTTTTGCCGTTGATACGTTTAAGCACCTTGCGAGCTTCTTCGAAGGGCCAAGCCTTTGCCTGCATCGCTAGATCGTGTGCGTTGTTCGCCATCATTTCATCGTAGGTTGCGTTTTGTTAGGGGGCCGGGACAGTATGTTGCGTATTGCGTTGCGTCAACCGAGATGCGTGTTTTTTGAAGCGTTAGTATATTGATAATATGACGACCCCTTCTCGAATAATACTGCCAGATGCGCCAGTGCTGGTCGCCGGCCTTGCCACTGCTGCGTGGCTCGATCCGACCGGTGAGATCGAAGAATTGTCGTTTAAGGAAGTGGCGGCGCGGATCAACGAAGGTGTGTGTCCAATCCTCTGTCATGCGCCAGCGACGGCCCGGCGGCTAGCGCTAAAACGATTTGCCGCTTTCGATGTTTTGGAGCTCTTTGCCTTTGTTCGGCCAATCGACTTCTGTGTTCCTACACCACGCGGGCTCTCCGCGTCTTTGGGCGAGGCGTTAGGCCATCGTCCGTCGGATGGAGCGCTGGGATTGCTTCGCACGATACAGACGCTTTTGCAGGAGCTTGTGGAAACCGAAGATCGTGATGCTCAACCGGTCGCATGGGCAATGGCGAAGGGTGGATGGGTTTGGGGGCCATCTGTTTTGGCAGCGTTGGGTCAGGACGAGGAGACTGATATGGCCCGTTCACCGGTGGCGGGCTTAGACGTCTGGCGCAGTCTACCTGAATGGGTTGAATATGCATCGCCACCGCCGCCAGCTTCGATCCCTGTTGAGCCAGAGGAAGCCCGGCACCGGCTCAGTCAATTGCTCGACGCTAATTCGGAACCGCGACCGAGCCAGGCTGACTATGCCTCCGCAACGGCAGGCGCCTTTCGGCCCCGGGACCAGGCAGGTGTGACAAACTTTATCCTCGCCGAAGCGGGCACTGGCGTCGGCAAGACGTTGGGTTATATCGCCCCCGCCAGTGTTTGGGCGGAGAAAAACGATGCGCCCGTTTGGCTTTCTACCTATACACGAAACTTGCAGCATCAGATTGATCAGGAATTAGATCGCCTGTACGCGGATCCGGCATCGAAGGCGAGCCGTGTCGTGATCCGTAAGGGACGTGAGAATTACCTCTGCTTGCTCAATATGGAAGAAGCATTGCGCGGTGTTGCTGTTCAGCGTCAAGATGCTATCAGCCTTGGATTGATAGCCCGTTGGGCTGCGCGAACGCGCGACGGTGACCTGACTGGCGGTGATTTTCCGTCGTGGCTTGTAGATCTTCTTGGGTCTCGGCGGACGCTCGAACTCAGCGACCATCAGGGAGAGTGTATTTACTCGGCCTGCTCACATTACCAAAAATGCTATATCGAGCGCAGTGTACGGCGAGCCCGACGAGCCGACCTGGTCGTTGCCAATCACGCTTTAATAATGGTTCAGGCCGTTCGCGGCGGCCGTGATGGTAATGCCCGGCCAATGCGGATTGTTTTTGATGAGGGGCATCATGTATTCGATGCCGCCGACAGCGCTTTTTCAGCAACGCTTAGCGGGCGAGAGACGATGGAATTGCGCCGTTGGCTGAGAGGGTCAGAGACGCGCGGTTCCGGCCGAGCCCGCGGGTTGCGTCGCCGGATTGAGGATCTACTGCCAAATGAGGACGGTTCGGTGGCGTTAGAAGACGTTTTGCGTGCTGCTGGCGTACTGCCGGGCGAAGGGTGGCGGCGACGTGTCTCAGAAGGTGAACCACGGGGTGCGGCGGAAGCTTTCCTCACCGCTGTTAGAGGGCAGGTTTACGCGCGCGCGCGTGGTACGGATGGGCCATATGATCTTGAGTGTGACATTAATGAATTGGTCCCTGGTTTGCTAAATGCTGCGTCACAATTAAACGAAGGGTTTGCTCGATTAGAACGTCCCTTGAGGGTGTTACGGGAATCTCTCAATTCGCGTCTCGAAAACGAGGCTGATACGTTGGAGACACCAACGCGATTACGCATCGAATCCATGCAACGATCGATACAGAACCGTGGAGAAGATGTTATTGGAGCGTGGCGTAACATGCTAGAAACACTGGCTAACGAAACGCCAGAACGCTTTGTTGACTGGTTCAGCTTGACACGTTTGGGTGGTCGGGAAATCGACGTCGGTATGCACCGGCATTGGCTTGACCCGACTGTCCCCTTTGCGGAGCAAGTTGCGTCCTCTGCCGAAGGCCTAATCGTTACTTCGGCGACTTTGCGTGATGGAACAGGTGACACTGAAGCCGACTGGTCGGCGGCGGAAATTCGGACGGGCGCGAACCATTTACCTGTACCGGCAGTCCGTGTTGCAGTTCCGTCGCCTTTTGATTACGCGAAAATGACACGGGTCATAGTTGTCAATGATGTTCGGAAAGACGATCTTCGGCAGGTGGCGTCAGCCTATCGAGAGTTATTTCTGGCATCGGGCGGCGGTGCACTCGGTCTATTTACAGCGATCTCCCGATTGAGAGCGGTTCATGCCAAACTTGTAGCACCGCTAGATCAAGCTGGCTTGCCGTTGTTCGCGCAGCACGTGGATGGTCTGAACTTGCCAACCCTTATTGATGTTTTTCGCGCCGAAGAAGAGGCTTGTTTGCTTGGCACTGACGCCGTCCGCGATGGTGTAGACGTGCCGGGGCCAAGCCTTCGCTTAATCGTGTTCGATCGCGTGCCTTGGCCGCGTCCCACTATACTGCATCGTGAACGCCGAAAGACTTTCAATAAGCGCACTTATGATGACATGCTGACTCGTCTGCGCCTAAAGCAGGCTTACGGGCGACTGATGCGGCGCGCAACCGACCGTGGCGTATTTGTAATTTTAGACCCAATGATGCCGTCGCGACTTGGAAATGCATTCCCGGAGGGTGTAGGAATCCATCGCATTGGATTGGCGGAAGCTGTTGCTCAGGTGCGCGATTTCTTTGGGCGTCAGAACATGAAGGCTTAGGTAATTCGTGATGTTGCTTGCACCCGTTGGCGTGGACGCTCGCCCGCCAAGAGTCGCAAAGCGTTGGTGAAGGTTGGTATATTGTTTCCCAGGGGTGCAAAAAACTGCTCATCCACCTGGCGCATGGTGGCTTCGGCACGTTTCTGAATGTCATGTCCTTCGATGGTTAGGCATACAGAGAAAGCGCGTTTATCTTCGCGATCTCGGGTCCGCTCGACAAGTCTTAGTCGCGATAGGGTGCGGATAACTTGCGATGTCATCATGGGGTCCGTACGACAATGCTTTGCAAGTTCGACTTGGGACACCGTGACCTGGTCTGCGGATTTTGCTGCAAGACCAGACAATAAAAGGAATTGAACGGGGGTAATACCGAACGGTTCGAGGGCACGTCGTTGCTCTCTTTGCCAAATGTTTTCTAAATTCCACAATAAAAATCCGGGCGACTGTTGGGCGGCCCAATTTTCTTCCGACTCCATCTTTCTTTCGTCGGATATGCTTTCCGAATTATTCATTTGGACCTCCTAACAATTAAGAGCCTGCAATTCTATAAGCGCGTATTCTAATTGTCGAGGAATCCACTTGATTTCCGTTAATAGGGCTGGGTTCCATGACAAAGATATTGATCGAACGATTAGGAAACCTTTATCCACCGCCCGGTTAAAATTGCCGGTCGTCCTCTGGAAGCAGCACAAACTAGGCTAGGTTTTTGCTCTTAACAGGCACATAGCCCATCAGTTTATATAACTAAAGCGGCACAAAACCTGCATTCCCACTATTTAAGTGTCAAAGGATCGATGGGAACTTATGAAAATTGAACTCTTAAAAAATGCTTTCCGCGGCGTTATGCGATCGGAAGCCCGCGCTTTGAAATCTGCACCGATTGTTCCTCGGAAACGTTGCCAATTGCCTGTTGCGAGCATGCACTTTGATAGTGTGAATGGAGCGCCTGTTGTCGAGCGAGCGAAGCTTTTGGCAATGATGTCAAAAGTTTTTAACCCCCAGTGCATGACGCGGGGTGAAGCGGAAGGCTTGATTAACGTAATCCACGATGCTGAATTATTGACCAAAAAAGACATTTGGATTCTTCGTGGGGGGATACGCGAAGGGATCGAACAAAGTGGCTTTGTCGATCTGATCGTTCTTGTCCACTCTTTGACCCCGGTCTCGACGAACAAAGATGACCTTCTTGAGTTACTAAATAGTATCGTCGGTCTTCGTTATCGAGCTGCGGGCTGAGCTGTATTGGTTTTAGTGCGCATTTCGAGGCAAGCTGAAGGGGTTACAAAATCATTAAGGCAACGTTCATGCGCACCGGACCCGTGATGTCTACAAATTCTTGATTTGCCGAACAAAATTTAAATTATCTAAACATACCATTAAAATATTAATGCTGATCGGCTTTTGGGAGTTTAAATTGTTTAGCCTAGGAATACTCGGGCCAGGAGCAGGATATCAAACAAAATTTTAAGGGGTTATCGTTTTAAGACGACAAATTTTTGATGGGCTGAATGCATAATCAGCCGATGTTTAGATAGCAATTCAACGGGCGGTCCTTAAGCTTCTAAAAAGCGAATTATACCGCTAATTTTTAGGGGCTAACATTAAAAAGGGCATACATTCTTAGGGTGCTTGGATTTGAGCAGGGATGGGACCTGCTAAGACCTGTCCGGTTAACGATGAACGTTCATCACGATTGACATTACGAAACTCCTCCGATGTAGTCTATGGTGACCTTAATTATGGAATAAAGCCCTTGATTGGGCTAGGTTTCGTAGCAATTGCGTAAGATGAAACCAATGCATGGAGGAACGCCCGGATGACCGTGCGTGTTGCAATAGTTGGCTCGGGCCCAAGCGGATTTTATACGGCGGATGCGCTGTTACGTTCCGGTGGCGATTACCAAGTGGATATTATCGATCGTCTACCAACTCCATTTGGACTGATCCGTGCGGGTGTTGCGCCAGACCACCAGAAGACGAAAAACGTTTCTCGGGCCTATGAAAAGACAGCCTTGAATGACAACGTTTCTTATTTCGGAAATGTAGATATTGGCAAGGATGTCAGTGTCGAAGACCTTAAAAAGCTATACGACGCTGTCGTTCTCGCCATAGGCTCGCCTTATGACCGGAAGCTCGGCTTACCAGGGGAACACAAAAAAGGCGTTTTTGGTTCTGCGGACTTTGTTGGATGGTATAATGGGCATCCGGATTTCCGTGACCTTAAGCCAGATCTGAATACCGCTGCGGTGGTTGTGATCGGTGTGGGTAATGTGGCGATTGATTGCGCGCGTGTTCTGGTTAAGACACCGGAAGAAATGTCACATACCGATTTAGCAACTCATGCGGCGGAGGCGATTTATGCGTCGCCTCTGAGAGACGTATATATGATTGGACGGCGGGGTCCCATCGATGCAAAGTTTACCAACGTTGAGTTGCGTGAGATGGGTGAGCTGAAAAATTGTATTCCAATTATCGACGGCGCGGTCATTCCGGAGGAGGTGCCCGAGGAGATGGAGATAAGTGATCGGGATCGGCGCTTAAAAGAGCGGAATCTTGGAACCTTAAAGAGTTTCGTCGATGTCTCTCCGGAGGGCCGTGAGAAACGCGTTCACTTTCAGTTTTACGCTTCACCCGTTGAAATTCTTGGCGGCGACAGCGTCGAAGGTATCCGTATGGAGATAAACGAAGTCCGGAATGGTCGTGCTGTTGGTACGGGGGAGACCTACGACATTCCTTGCGGAATTGTCATACCAGCTATCGGCTACCAAGGACAGCCATTGGAGGGCATTCCGTTCGATGATTGGAATGGAGTTATTAAAAACGATGATGGCCGTGTTTCAGAAGGCGTTTATGCAGTTGGTTGGATTCGCAGAGGGCCAACTGGTGTCATTGGAACGAACAAACATGATGGCGACCGAGCGGCAGAACAAATCGGAGAAGACTGTTTAGATGGAGGCAAAGCGGGTCGATCCGGACTTACTGCTTTGCTTGGCGACAAAGGCGTACGTTGGGTTGACTATGATGATTGGCAACAAATTGACCATGCCGAAAAAGCTGCTGCGCCGGAAGGGGCGCCAAGACGCAAGATAACTCGAGTATCGGAAATGTTAGCTTTGCTGGATGGATAAGCTTGACGCAGTCTCAGCAGATTGTATGTACAGGTATGAAATTTAGATCTTTCCATCTATCGTTTTAATCAATTCGGTTGTAAACCCATGAAGTCGGGCTTAAGTGAAAAATCGGGCTTGCATAGCGTGGAACTATGAAGTCTTTTGACCGATAGAGTATGTTATATTTCTCGTTAGAATTCATGTGGTTTTAGGAGAGTAGGGCATCATGTCAGCTGTAATTGCGGCGGCGCCGGATTCCAAACCTCGTCAGGAGCTGGACTCGGTGGTCATTCGGTTTGCGGGCGATTCTGGGGATGGCGTCCAGATCACCGGTAGTCAGTTTACCGACACGACTGCTGCGGCCGGCAACGATCTCGCGACGTTCCCGGATTTTCCGGCGGAGATAAGAGCGCCTGTTGGCACGACGTTTGGGGTTTCGGCTTTTCAGATCAACTTCGGTGCTCGGGTGATTGAAACGTCTGGCGATGCGCCTGATGTTTTGGTGGCGTTAAACCCCGCGGCACTTAAGGTCAATCTTGGCGATCTCAAAGACGGCGGCTTGGTGATTCTCGACACGGGAACATTCAATGCCCGAAATTACGAGAAAGCCGGTTGCGCTTCGGACCCATTGGAAGACGACACGCTTGCCAAGTATCGTGTTGTTAAGATTGATATATCTAAACTCACGCTTGAGGCAGTGAAGGATTTCGAGGTTACCTCTAAAGAGGGGCTACGTTGTAAGAACTTTTGGACGTTGGGTCTTGTCTATTGGCTTTATGGCCGATCTCGGGAAGCTACCACGGCTTGGCTTCGAGAGAAGTTTGCGAAAATCCCGCAAATTGCAGAGGCGAATATTAGCGCTCTCAATGCCGGCCATGCGTTTGGTGAGACAGCCGAGATGCCAGGTGAAGTTGGCAGTTATGTCATCCCCCCCGCCAATCTTGAAGCTGGGGAATACCGCAATGTGACCGGCACTGACGCAATGGCATGGGGGCTGACAGCAGGGTCGCAATTGGCCAATACAAACTTGGTGTTTTGTTCTTATCCGATTACGCCGGCATCGAGCCTGTTGCATTCTTTGGCACAACTAAAACATTTCGAAGTGGTGACTTTCCAAGCCGAAGATGAAATCGCTGCCGTTGGCGCCGCGATTGGCGCGTCCTATGCGGGATCTCTCGGCGTGACTTCGAGTTCGGGTCCGGGTGTTGCGCTAAAGGGTGAAGCTATCGGCTTGGCCGTGATGACCGAACTACCATTGATTATCGTTAATTCTCAGCGCGCTGGTCCCTCCACGGGAATGCCAACTAAGACCGAGCAGTCCGACCTTTATCAGTCTGTATATGGTCGTAATGGCGACAGTCCATTAATCGTTTTGGCCGCTCGTTCGCCTGCCGATTGTTTTGAGGTAGGGATCGAAGCGGTGCGCCTTGCGACCAAATACATGACCCCGGTCATGGTGCTTAGTGACACCTATATTGTGAACGCTGCGGAGCCGTGGCTCATTCCGGATGCAAATACGCTGGAACCATTCCCAGTTAGTTATCGCAACGATCCGGAGGGCTTCCATCCTTTCATGCGTAATGACACCACTCTAGCAAGACCTTGGGTTAAGCCGGGCACGCCAAACATGGAACATCGGATAGGTGGTCTCGAGAAGGCCTATGACTCTGGCCACATCTCCTATGATCCTGATAATCATCACAAGATGACTATGGTGCGTAAGGAAAAAATTGATCGCGTGGCGAATGACATTCCACTGCAAGGCATCGAGCAAGGCGGAGACTCAGGTCAATTGGCTGTCGTCGGTTGGGGCTCGACATATGGACCGATTAGCCGGGCCGTTGAGAACGTTCGCGGCCGCGGTCTAGCCGTGAGCCATATTCACTTACGCCATCTTTGGCCGCTGCCATGCAATCTTGGCGACTTGCTCGAACGGTTCGATAAAGTGCTAGTACCTGAGATGAATACCGGACAACTAAAAACAGTTCTTCGCGACCAATATCTAGTGCCAGCGGAGGGCCTCAATCGGGTTACGGGGAAACCGTTCAAGATTTCAGAAGTCGAAGGCGCCATTAACGAAATTTTGGGAAACTGAGATGAATGACATCGCAACATCCGAAAAGCTGACCGCCAAGGATTTTACCTCAGATCAGGAAGTCCGGTGGTGCCCGGGCTGTGGCGACTATGCCATTGTTAAAGGCGTTCGTGCCTCATTGGCGAATATGGGTGTGAAACGCGAGAATACGGTTTTTGTTTCGGGGATTGGCTGTGCCGCTCGTTTTCCGTACTATCTCTCGACATACGGCTTTCACACAATCCATGGACGTGCAGCGGCGATTGCAACAGGCGTGAAGCTCGCAAATCCTGAGTTGGACGTTTGGGTCGTTTCTGGCGACGGTGACGGCCTCTCAATCGGCGGTAACCACATGCTTCACTTGTTGCGCCGAAACGTGGACTTGCAGGTTTTGTTGTTTAACAATGAAATCTACGGTCTCACCAAGGGTCAGTACTCGCCGACGTCGAAAATGGGTACTCGGTCGCCCTCGACCCCAATGGGCTCAGTTGATAATCCGCTTAATGCTGGCAGCTTTGCGCTTGGAAGCGGTGCCCGGTTTGTCGCACGCACAGTCGATACTTTGCAAAAGCATATGCCTGGCGTTCTAGCTCGCGCACACGAACATAAAGGCGCTTCTTTTGTTGAAATATTCCAGAATTGTATTGTTTACAATGATGGAGCGTTCAAGCACTTTACCGATAAATCGGTTGCTGGCGACATGCAAGTCCATGTCGAACACGGAAAGCCATTGATTTTTGGGAAAGATGGTGAGAAAGGCCTTCGGATGAAGGCAGGATTGGCCGAACTCGAAGTCGTGACAATTGGCGAAAATGGGGTAACGGAAGCCGATATTTTAATTCATGATGAGACCAACAAAATGCTTGCCATGATGTTAACTTCCATGGAGCCGCCGCACTTTCCGGTTGCGCTTGGCATTATCTACTGCGATCCGTCGACTAATTACGATCAAGCCGTCTATGACCAAATGGGCATAGCGAAGGATAAAAGCAGCGATGCCGATATGAATACGTTGCTTCGCCAAGGGCATACTTGGAAGGTTTAACGCTTAGATAGTTTCCAAGGGTGGGACTAAACTCACGCCGTGATACCGAAGACTTTTAAAGATACGAAGACAAGGCACGTTGTTTTGGCTTGGCTATTTACCGTTGCGCTAATGATTGTGCTAATGATGCTTATCGGTGCGATTACACGCCTGACCGAATCTGGCCTTTCAATGGTGGAGTGGAGGCCGTTCATCGGCGTTCTGCCACCCCTCTCTGAGACTGAGTGGTCTCGAATATTTGACCTATATCGCCAAACATCAGAATACCGACTTGAGAATGCCGGCATGGCGTTGTCGGAATTCAAATTGATCTTCTGGTGGGAGTATATCCATCGGCTCTGGGGGCGTTTGATTGGTTTGGTTTTTGCCATGCCGCTTGTGTGGTTTTTGTGGCGCGGGTATATCCCAAATTCATTGAAGCCACATCTTTTTGTTTTGTTATGTTTAGGCGGTTTGCAAGGCTTGATAGGCTGGTGGATGGTGAACAGCGGGTTTGTCGACAGGCACGACGTGAGTCAATACCGGTTGGTGGTGCATTTGGCAGTAGCATTTTTAATTCTTGGATATTTAATTTGGTTGATTGCTGAATTCTTCGAAAGAGCTGAGGCCGCTCCAACAACGCCAGATTCGCTGCGTCGCGGCGCGACGGGTTTCTTATTGCTAGTCGCAGTGACGATTATTTCGGGCGGTTTGGTAGCCGGTTTGGGAGCGGGATTTGATTACAATACTTGGCCATTGATGGCGGATGCGATTGTTCCCACTGGTTTATATGATGGTGGTCCCTGGTGGCAGGCTGTGTTTGAAGACGTTCTAAGTGTTCAATTCGATCATCGAATACTGGCTTATTCGACCTTTATTTTGGCTGTAGTGCTATTGTGGCGGGCAAAAAAATTATCTGTTACACGTTGGCAATTGGAGACCCATTTGTTGATTGTTATAGCAGTCTCCTTGCAACTATTAATTGGCATTACGACTTTATTGAGTGTGGTGTTCCTCCCGCTCGCTATTTTACATCAAGCGGGCGCAATCTTATTGTTTTCGACCGCAATTCTGTTGCGTCATGCTTGCCGGTGATTTCAGGGGTTAATATTAAGCTTTCAATTAAATTTTCGACCTTTGGTTATTTAATGATGGAATATTTTCTTTCGAAGATTGGAAATTTGCTGGATTAATATTTCAATATCCAGTTTGTGAGGCGAATATTCTTGTGAATATCCTTCAATTTGCACCGCAGTCGCAGCGATTTGGCGGAATCCCATTGAGAAACATAGATTTCCACCTGATGCTATCTTGAATTATTGAGATGCGAATATTACTTCTTGCGGTACAGCATTGTTTAGCCCAGACATGCTGTCGCAAGATAGGCCTAGCCGTTTTGTGGCTTTGTTGGGCGTTTCCTCCCTAGACTTGGGCCGCGTCACTCCGCGGCCCTTTTTTTGACTCGGGGGCGCATTTCAGAAATCAAGTTGAGATGGTCTGCCAACCACCGTCGCGCAGGCGACAGGCGGCTTCTTCAATTACCCCACTTTTACCATCGACATTTATTGTTGCGACATACGCCCGGCAGCTTCTGCCGTCTTTATCGGTATAGTTGCGCACAGGCCTAAAAGTACCCCAGGCGCCTTTCCCTTCTTCGCCCCAATTAACTTTCTGGCCGGTTGGGGCATTATCCAAGGCATTAAACGCCGTGCTATCAAGATTTTCCCGATCGGTCGGCAGTAAATTTTGAGCGAGGTAGTATCCGCCAGCGGCCCCAGTGGTGCCTAACACCATGGACCATAGGAGCTGATTGGAAAACTCATCTCCCCCAAGTACTTGTGGGAGGATTGCGCCGCTTCCTCCAACGAAATAACCGACTGCGCCACCTGCGCCTAGACCCAAAAGTGTTGCAAGCGCGCGTTTATTGTCTCGATCCCCGGCTGCACAACCGAAAAGGGATAGCGAAAAAAATAAAATAACGATCTTTTTCATATTTTGAACTCCGCTGATGCCCAAACACGAAGCAAAATTCCGGCCATTTGGTGATTTTGGGGGATATTATATCACAAAATGTAATATAACATTCGGAAAATGCGTCGAAAATCCTGCTATGTGAGGATGAGTTTGGCGACCTTAGTCAGCAGCGTTGGCTTTGCGGAGGCTCAAAGATCTTCAAATTCTGCGACTGGCCGATCGTATTGGGTGTTCGGTCAATCAATTTGTCAATCGAATATCGTCGGTTAAAACGTATTCGATGTGTTCGGAGGAAGTCATTAGAGATTACCGTTAACGTGTGATTTGTTATAACGCAGGACTTTACCTCGCACGACCCATTGAAACGAAATGGAGGCAAGGAAATACATCAAGATGCACGATAATGTTGAACAAATTAGTGTCTTTGAAAACCCCCGCGCTGGTGGGTAAATAGGCAGCATGGTATACGTCCACAGATTTCAAGGAAGCACAGGCCTGTGAGTCTAGATACCGGCACCAGAAACCGGCATACGTCGACGGTCGCATTATCGCGGCGGATTATAAATGACTACTTAAAAAGTCAATGGCCGTTGATCGTGACAGCTGTGTTTTTCATGATCGTTGTTGCGGGTGCAACGGCGGCTCAAGCATTGCTTATAGAGCCTGCATTAGACGAACTCGTTGTAAAAGGAAATGTGGCACTTCTTTGGCTAATTCCGGGCGGTTTTTTCTGCGCTGCCGTGATCAAAGGTTTCTCGAACTATTTTCAAACCGTCTTTATGCAGAAAGTTGGCCTAAGAATGATTGTAATGATGCAGGATCAGATGTTCGTGCACATTATCAGGGCCGATCTCGCACATATACAATGCGAGGCGACCGGTAAACAAATGACGCGTTTCACAAACGATGTCCAGGTTATGCGTGATGCGACGGTTAAGGCATTTACCGGTATTGCGCGTGATATGATTACCGTTGTCGCGCTCGCAGGGGTCATGATTTACACGAATTGGCAAATGGCGCTGATTGCCATGGTTGTCATGCCTGTCAGCGTATTTCCAATCGTTTATATAGGGAAACGGCTCCGCAGGGTCTCTGCGCGAACGCAAGAATCGATTGGCAGTGTTGCTTCCTACCTTGATGATGTCCTTAAAGCGGCGCGTCAGGTCAAGTCGTACGTAACGGAAGACCACGAGAAACGCCGTGCCCACCAATTTTTTGTGGAGGTCTCGGAAAATTTTCTCAAAGCCGGCAAGACCCGTGCGCGAACATCGCCTATTCTTGAGTCGTTATTTGGAGCAGGTATTGCAGCAGTTTTGGCATGGGGTGGCTATCAAGCGATGTCTGACCAGATCACAGTTGGGCAATTGATGGGTTTTTTCGCTGCCGCTGCAGCAGGCTATCAGCCAATTCGTGGCCTTGCTAATCTCAATGCGAGTCTTCAATTAGGATTGGCGGCAGCCGATCGCGTTTTTGCTGTTCTGGACTACCAACCAAAGATTTTCTCGAAACCTGATGCCAAACCGCTGTGCGTTAGTGAAGGAGCCGTCAAACTTGAGAATATCAGTTTTTCATATGACGGTAATAAGTCGGCACTGACAGGGCTGACAATCGGGTTTGATCCTGGGAAAACTACCGCGCTTGTGGGACCATCAGGCGCTGGAAAATCGACGATCCTCAATTTGATACCACGATTTTACGACCCGTCTATCGGCAGAATTGTGATAGATGGTCAAGCCATTGAGCATGTTAACTTGGCTTCACTTCGGCACGCAATCGCTTTTGTAAGTCAGGAAATTACGATGTTTAACGACACTGTTCGGGCAAACATTGCATATGGGCGCCTCGAGGCAATGGATAATGAGATTATCCAAGCGGCAAAGGCCGCTGCGGCACACGAATTCATCGAGGATTTGCCCGATGGTTATGACACAATGGTTGGTGAGAGTGGCCTGCGTCTTTCTGGTGGACAGCGGCAACGGATTTCAATTGCCCGTGCGATGTTAAAAAACGCACCTATCCTGCTCCTTGATGAGGCTACTTCGGCTCTCGACAGTGAGTCTGAACGTCAGGTGCATGATGCCTTAAAGCGCTTGATGGTAGGACGGACGACCATTGTAATTGCTCACCGGTTGTCAACAGTTTCTGATGCTGACAAAATTTACGTTATGAAGAATGGCCGTGTCATTGAAGAAGGTACACACCTGGAATTGCTGGATAGTGATGGATTGTACGCTCAGTATTGTAAATTACAGTTTGAAGATGGCCAGAAACTCAACAGCTCGCTAGCCATTGCCAATGAATGAGGCGGTTTAGATGATTAAACGCCTGCTAAAAGCGGGTTTTGTTCAAAAATTGGCAACTTGGTTAGTGGCTGGATATATTCGTTTTGTTCGCTTGAGCGGTCGTTGGCAAGTAGTTGGAGAGGGGGTGCCGGACGAGCTTCTTGAAAGGGAGGAACCGTTCATAGTTGCGTTCTGGCACGAACGTTTGTTAATGATGTCGTTTTCCTGGAAAAAGAGTGACCTCGTCCATATCTTGATATCTGGTCACCGCGACGGACAGCTGATATCTGGCATGCTGACGCATTTTGGCTCGAAGACGGTTTTTGGCTCTTCGACTAGAGGTGGCACCGCGGCTTTCATTCAACTCACGAGGCTTCTTAAAGAGGGCAAGGTCGTGGGCATTACACCTGATGGCCCACGAGGACCGCGCAGGGAAGCGAGTAAAGGTGTCATCGCTCTTGCGAAGGTTACAGGTGCACCGATTGTACCACTGACGTATTCAGCCTCATTCTCGCACGTTTTTGGAAGCTGGGACCACTTCATGTTACCGTTGCCATTTAGTAGAGGTTTGTTTTTGTGGGGAAAACCCATTTATGTTCGGCAAGACGCCGATTCTCAGTATGCCGAAGAAAAACGGACTGAAGTTGAGCAGGCATTAATTGCTCTTACACAAAGGGCAGATTGGTTAATGGGGCTGAGTGAAGCCTGCACGGAGGGTGCCGACAGCGAGTTGCACAGGGGATGAATGTCTTATGGATATATCGATGGCTAACCATAGTCGGACGACCGCTCATCGAAGGACTTCTTCGTCGACGCATATCCCAAGGCAAAGAAGACCCGGCACGATTGTTAGAACGTCGGGGTATTGCGAGTTTTCCGCGGCCTTCTGGCGAGCTGATTTGGGTGCATGCGGCTAGCGTTGGTGAGGCGCAATCATCGCTAGTTTTGATAGAGAAAATTTTGCAAAATCGTCGAGGATGCCATGTCTTACAAACGACCGGGACATTAACTTCAGCAACACTTATGAACGAGCGTCTGCCGGATGGAAGCTTTCATCAATTTGCTCCCATCGACAGGCTACCGTGGGTTAACCGGTTCCTTGATCATTGGCAGCCGGACTGTGCGCTTTGGATGGAATCCGAACTCTGGCCGAATTTGGTGATAGAGACCAGTCGTCGGGGTATACCGAGCGCACTGGTAAATGCACGTATGTCGGCCAGAACATTCCGCCGCTGGCAACGACTGTCCGGCAGCGCCAGTCAATTGTTGAAGAGTTTTTCACTATGTCTCGCCCAGACAGCAGAACAAGGCAACCACCTGCGGAAGCTAGGGGCTGAATCAGTTCAATGTCTTGGGAATTTAAAGTTTTCAGCGGATCCCTTGCCAGCAGACGAGAGTGAACTTTTAAATATTCGTGAGATCGTTAAACACAGGCCGATATGGCTTGCCGCAAGTACGCATCCAGGCGAAGAAGAAGTTGTGATTGAGGCGCATAAAATTCTTCGGACATATTACCCTGAAATACTGACTGTCATCGCGCCTAGACATCCGGCGCGTAGCGATGAGATTGCGGATTTGTTAAAATCGGCAAATATCGAATTCAGTCGACGCTCTTTGAGCGAGAAACCGCTGTGCGAAACCTATTTGGCGGATACGCTCGGTGAACTTGGCCTTTTATATCGACTGAGTCGTGTTGCGTTTATAGGCGGTAGCATGGGCATGCACGGTGGCCACAATCCTATCGAAGCGGCTAGTTTGAATTGCGCTATTATTCATGGTCCAGATATGGGGAACTTTAAGTCCATCGCCGACGAGTTACATAAGGCTGACGGTGCAGTGGTTGTGGTTTCGTCAGATAGTCTGGCGGAGGCTGTTGGCCTTTTGCTCAAAGATAACTCGGCGTTGGAGCTTGCGATCGCGGCTGCTAGCCGGGTGGCCGCAGAAAATACAGGTGCGGTGGATCGAATCTACAACGCGTTAGCTAGTGTGATGGACGGTTCTTGAACCATGCAAGCCCCTTCGTTCTGGGAAGAGAAGACATTACTTTCCCATTTACTTCTGCCGCTGAGTTGGGTTTTTGGTGTTTGTACCGATTTTCATCGAATGTCAGCTACAGGCTTCAGAGCAGCCTGCCCGGTTATCTGCGTTGGAAATTTGGTAGCAGGTGGTGCGGGAAAGACCCCCATTGCTCTTGCAGTCGCAGATAGACTTAAAAAATCAGGCCTCAGCGTACATTTTCTGAGCCGTGGATATCTTGGACGGGAAAAGGGTCCTGTTCGTGTGGATCTTGATAGGCATACCGCGCGAGATGTCGGCGATGAACCACTGTTGCTCGCGGCCCATGCGCCCACTTGGGTATCACTTAATCGATCAGCAGGCGCTGCGGCCGCGTCCAATGGAGCGGATGTAGTTATAATGGATGATGGATTCCAGAACGGCAGTGTTGAAAAGGATCTGTCTATTGTAGTTGTTGATGGCATTTACGGTTTTGGTAATGGAAGAGTGATGCCCTCCGGTCCTTTGCGAGAGCCGTTAGCTGGAGGTTTAGCAAGGGCTGATTTAATAATTTTATTAGGCGGTAGCCAGTCAATTTTAAAGGGCTCTACCTCAGCCTTGCCAACAGTTATTTCCGCACGGTTGAAACCTGCAGAAGACAGCACAAGGTATTTGGGCCGACGTATCGTTGCATTTGCAGGTATTGGTCGACCGCAGAAATTTTTTGATACGATCCGTGAAATGGGATCCGATCTGATCGCCACTCACTCCTTTTCAGATCATCATAAATATGAACCTGCGGAATTATCAGCGCTTCGTGCCCAAGCGTCGCAAGAGAATGCAGAATTATTGACAACGGAAAAAGACTTGGTCCGTATTGGTAGGGACAACGCTGAAGGTATTTCGTCACTTAAAATTTGTGTTGCGTGGCAAAATACGGCGAGCTTGGATGCGGCATTGGCGAAGAAAGTTCATTGTGGCTGATCGTAGTCCTGTCGTTCGTTTTCTCGTCGGCCGGATGCTGTATCCAATACAGGCTGTGCTGATCAGTTTCCTGTATTACGCAATTAGTATTTTACCGCTCCGCTGGGCGACGGGAATAGGTAGTTTTCTGTTTCAAACGATTGGTCCGCGCATCCGCGTTGCTCGCGTCGTCGAGCAGAATGTCCGGCGTGTCTTCCCAGAACTAGCAGACAATGAAAGAGAATCTTTGATTGAAAACATTTGGGATAACCTAGGACGCGGTGCTGGTGAGTTCGCGCATATGCAGAAGTTTTCACACGAAGGTTTTGATCCAAGGATCGAAATCGTCGGATTGGAACACTTGGACGCGCTGCGTACCGGTGAACGGGCTGGTATATTGATCTCGGCTCATACTGGGAATTGGGAATTGGCAGCCCGCATTTTTGGGCAAATTTTAATTCCACACGGGCAAGTATATCGAGGCGCTAACAATCCCTATGTCGATCGCCTACTTCATAGGGCGCGGCAGCATCAGGATGTCAAATTAGTTCCCAAAGGCCGGACGGGTGCTATCGAAATGTTGCGTTTGATGCGGAGAGGTACGCACTTTGGTGTGATGATGGATCAGAAATTGAATGAAGGGGTGGCGGTACCGTTTTTTGGGTATGATGCGATGACGGCAACGGCACCGGTCGAGTTGGCACTTCGGAATGGTAGTCCCATTGTGCCAGTTAGGTGTATCCGGTTGCCGGATTCGTATTTCCGCATTGAGATCTCGCCACCGATCCAAAATGCGATTACAGGAGATCGGGAAACTGATGTAATGGCGGCATTGGTTGAAATCAATCAAACGATCGAAAATTGGATCCGCGAATATCCAGAGCAATGGTTTTGGCTGCATCGGCGTTGGCCAAAAGAATAAGTGTCACCTTTGTTTTGCTTGCATTGGGGGCACTAAAAAAGCTGGATCAAGACGTGCTTTAAAGAGATTGACCCGCCAATCGAGGTGGGGCCCAGTGCTGCGACCGCTCATGCCGACTGTACCGATTTTTTGGCCCTTTTTAACACGTACACCTTCTTCCACGACGATCTGTTCCATGTGTAACATTGCGGAGGTGAGGCCATGCCCGTGATCAAGGATGATCGTCTGGCCGGTATAGTACATATCCCTATGGACCATTGCGACGATCGCGTCTGAGGGTGCAACGACGGGTGTGCCAATCGGTGCTGCTATATCAATCCCATAGTGCGGGCGTCTGTTCATCCCATTGAGAATTCGTTGACTGCCGTAGACGCCAGAAATTGTTCCAAGTGTTGGCCAGACCCAGCCGCTCGTGAACAGATCCTGGGCGGTGTCACGAGCCCGCGCGTTGGCAATAATCTGATTTTCCGACCTTATGCGGTTGTATACAGATTGTGGCGGTGTGACCATTTGAGATGGTAGGCCGTCGATTCGTTGGATCTGGTATTTCCGTGTTTTAATTTCAAGATTTCGAATTTCTGTTCGACCGTTTGGAAATTCTGTCGTCAGCCGGGCGTTCGGTGCTGCATTGCGGGAGAATCCAATTAAAAAATTTCCGTTGGCAGAAACGCGAATTGGGCGGCCGTTGAAATGAACTTTTGCCTGCGGCACAGTTGTGCCCCAGATCAAACCTCCCTGGGTAAACTTCCCGTTAAGTTTAAGTTCTGTAGATGCAGAGCTTTCCGCCCAGATGAAAGTAAAGATCAATATGCAAATCGACCTCAAAGCAGATCGCCTTGGCGTTTGTCGTTTTTTTCTGTAGCTGCCTTCGTTCTCTTTGCTGTTTTCGGATTAGTGACCATAGCGTGAGCTTTCCCGTCGCTGAAGCGCAACTCGATTGCATCGTTTTTCTTAATTGACTTGACCGAAGTGACGGTTTTACCGCTTCCGTCGATAACCACCGTAAACCCCCGTTCCATAACACGTTCGAAGGAATAGCTCTCAAGTAAATCGCTAAATCGGTTCCAAATATTCGATGCCTCTCTACACATATGTGTCATAGCAGCGGTAGATCGGCGTCCCAATTCATCAACCGCTTTCAACTGGCTGTCAATCTGGCGTTTGACTGCGATGGGTGAGAGGCGGTCGCTAGCTTGCGTGGTCCGATCACTGATGCGGCGCTCAAACTGTGACCAAGCGGTTGCCATTGCTTGCGACTCGCGGTCCAATTTTTCGCTGGCGTCGTCAAGTAGCTGCTTTGGGCTGCGCAGGCGAGTAGTGAGATTATCTACTTTTTGACGCCGAAGAGTTTCGCCCGTTCGAATACTCATTCGGAACCGTTCACTTAGGTCGTCCAGGTGTTGTTCGCTGCCGCGCAGTAAGCCCACAGCATCTGGGAGTCCGCGAGCTAATCCTTCAAGCTGGATTCGGTTTTCTTGTATAAGCCGTCCGAGGCCATGGATCATTCTACGTGAATTATCCATGACTTGCGCGACCAGATCGGTTCGCACGGGTACTGCGATCTCAGCCGCCGCCGTTGGCGTTGGTGCACGCTGGTCGGCAGCATGGTCAATTAAGGTCCAATCAGTTTCATGCCCAACCGCTGAGATTACTGGAATGATGGAATTTGCGGTGGACCTAACTACGTTCTCTTCATTGAAGGCCCATAAATCTTCAAGACTACCGCCGCCGCGCGCAACAATTAGGAGGTCCGGTCGTGGAACAGTTCCACTAACTTTAATGAGATTAAAACCATCTATCGCCGCTGCAATTCGGTCAGCAGCCGACTCACCCTGAACTGGCACAGGCCAGAGCAAGACATTGCGTGGGAACCGATCAGAAAGTCGGTGCAGGATATCTTGAATAACGGCACCTGTCGGCGACGTAACAACTCCAATGACTTCTGGCAGGAAAGGAAGGGGTTGCTTCCGGCTTTCATCGAAGAGGCCTTCCGCTGCCAGCTTTTTGCGACGTTCTTCGAGAAGTTTGAGAAGTGCGCCTTCGCCGGCCAGTTCCATCGACTCGATGACCAATTGGTATTTTGAGCGCGCTGCATATGTAGTCAATTTACCTGTCACGATGACTTCAAGCCCATCTTCTGGGTGGATTGAAAGGCGAGCGGCGACACCTCGCCAGCAAACGCCGTCGATTACGGAGGAATGGTCTTTTAATGTCATATATAGATGGCCGGAGCTGGCCCGTTTACAGCCGGAGATCTCGCCTCGCACGCGGACGTAGGAATATGTGTCTTCCACTGTTCGCTTGAGCGCGTGCGATAGTTCTGAGACCGAATACTCAGGTAAATTCTGGGTTGCTGTTGGCGGTTTTTCGGGCATCTTGAGTAATTATTATGATACGAAGGCTTGCGGGTCGATGCAAAAAGATTGAGTGAGAAAATTATGAAAGTTTTGGTTGTCGGTTCAGGTGGGAGAGAACATGCATTATGTTGGTCGATTGCGGCGTCGCCGCTTTGCCACAAACTTTATTGTGCGCCCGGTAATGCCGGGATCGCGTCGGAGGCGGAATGCGTTCCAATCGCAGCAGAAAATGTCCCAGGGCTCGTTAAGTTCGCTGAAGAGGAAGCAATCGATTTTGTCGTTGTTGGCCCGGAGGCGCCACTTTGTGCGGGGCTTGTGGACCGTTTGACCGAGGCGGGTATAAAGTCATTCGGGCCCAGTGCCGCCGCTGCGCAGTTGGAAGGCTCTAAGGGATTCATGAAAGATCTTTGTGCAAAGTACGAAATACCGACCGCAGTCTATGGTCGGTTTTCCGACGCCGAGGCGGCCAAGGCCTATATTTGCGAGCACGGAGTGCCCATTGTCGTAAAAGCTGATGGCCTGGCCGCTGGAAAGGGTGTCACGGTCGCCCAGACGCTTGAAGAAGCCTTAGCTGCAGTAGACGGCGCGTTGCTTGACGGACGTTTCGGTGATGCAGGGGCGGAAGTCGTAATTGAAGAATTTCTTTCCGGTGAAGAGGTTAGCGTATTCGCAATCTGCGATGGAAAAACGGCAATTGTGTTAGCTTCTGCTCAGGATCACAAAGCAGTGTTTGATGGTGATAAAGGGCCGAATACTGGCGGTATGGGGGCCTACAGTCCGGCGCCGATTATGGATGAGGCTTTAGCTGCGCAAGTTGAATTGGAATTCATCAAGCCGACTATGGCCGCAATGGCGGCGGAAGGTTGCCCCTATAAAGGTGTCTTGTTCGCTGGTCTGATGGTTGATGGGAAAGGTCCAAAACTTCTAGAGTACAATGTCCGTTTCGGTGACCCAGAATGTCAGGTCCTGATGACACGTTTAATGTCGGATGTGTTGCCGGCGCTGATAGCAGCAGCTGACGGTGTTCTCGATACTTTTGATCTTCGTTGGTACGAGGATGAAGTTGCCCTAACTGTTGTGATGGCTTCCGAAGGCTATCCCGGCGATTATGAGAAAGGTACAGAAATCAATGGTATCGATGCGGCGATGGTCGAGGATCAAAACATCATGGTATTCCATGCAGGTACGGAACGCGATGAAGCTGGAAATCTGTTGGCAGTTGGAGGTCGCGTCCTGAACGTTACCGCGCGGGGCGCGACGGTAAAAGAAGCGCAAAGCAGGGCCTATGCTGCTATCGACCGAATAGAATGGCCGAAGGGTTTCTGCCGTCGTGATATAGGCTGGCGTGCCGTAGATCGGGAGAAGCGATAGTCTTAATGCGTTAGTGATGAGAGGAATGCCATGTCACAAACAGGCCGAATAAATTTTAGTCGAATGGAATCGGTAACGTTCGGACGACCGGCGGCAGGTGTTATTGCTGAGGAAGCGCGTCTGGTTGGGGCCTCGCGTGTGTTCCTTATGGTGTCCAACACACTCAACAACAAGACCGACGAAATTGATAAGGTGCGCCGTGCGCTTGGAAATTTGTGTGCTGGTACATACGATACTATGTCGCCGCATACACCACGAAGCGATGTTATCGCGGCGACCCGGATGGCGCGAGACGCTAATGCGGATCTTATTGTTACGGTTGGCGGCGGGTCAATTACGGATGGTGCGAAAGCAGTCCTGCTATGCCTTGCCAACAATATCAATGAAATTGAAGGCCTGGACGTCCTGCGTCCGGTCACTCGACCGGACGGTACCGTTGGCCCGTCTCTTGAGATTAAAGCCCCCAAGATCAAGCAAATTACGGTGCCAACAACTCTTTCGGGTGGGGAGTTTAGCGCCATTTCAGGTGTTACGGACGAGCGGTCACGGGTGAAAGAATTAATTCGCCACCCGAATATTGTGCCCGCCTCCGTTGTTCTTGACGCGGCTGTAACTGTACATACGCCAGAATGGCTTTGGCTTTCGACTGGTATCAGAGCTGTTGATCATTGTGTTGAAGCGGTTTGTGCGAATTCCGCTAACCATTTTGGCGATGCGCAATCACTGCAGGGTTTGAAGCTTTTGCACAACGGCTTGCAGCGCATTCATAGAGACCCCAGCAATGTTGAAGCGCGGCTTGATTGTCAAATGGGGGCGTGGCTCTCCATGGGTGCGCTTGCTACGGGAACGCCGATGGGCGCGAGCCATGGGATCGGATATGTGCTAGGTGCGGCGTTTGATGTCCCACACGGGCATACATCATGTATTATGCTGCCCGCCGTCATGAATTGGAATAAATTGGTGAATGAGGAGCGACAGTTGCTAGTCTCCGAGGCGATGGGTAATCGAGGGGAAGACGCTGGGGGTTTGCTGGATAAGTTTATTGCAGGCCTGGGCATGCCGCGAAGTTTGAGCTCGGTAAAGATTGGGCCAGAGAATTTCGGAATGATCGCGGAACAGGCAATGAAGACGCCCTGGGTGCCATTGAACCCCCGTCCAATAGATGGGCCGGCTCAGGTCAAGGAAATTCTTGAAATTGCGGCTTAGAATTTGTGATGGGCAGACCATAAATTTGAGATTCCGCGTATTACCGCCCGGTTTCCATCAACCTGCTGGTGTCCAACACGAAGCTGTGTCATCGCTAATCCATAGAGAGCAGTTAACTCGGAGCTTCCGACAAGGAGTATGTCTCCGCTTTCGGGTGCGTATATTTCTGACAAGCTGCGGATTTCATGGCCGATCAGGACGCCTGATAAATAAGATGATTGGGCGCTTTCATCAAGTATTCCAAAGAGCCCATTCGTCCGTACGGAGAACAAATGTGTCAGAAGACCACCTTCGTTCGCGGACGCTTCGACACCATTTATGAACGCTTTTTCATGATGATCTGCAGCTTTATCCATTAAGGAACCGAGGATCGAGTGTTTACACATGACGTCAAAAACTTCCCCAGTCATGGACGTTGTGAATTCAATCAGCTGACTTCTCTCGATCTTCGCCCATTTGCTATGAGTGCCAGGCAGGCACAACGTGGCTGAATCTCGATTAGTAAGGTCGATAGCGCCGAATATTTGGACTTCTTCGCCTCTCATTACATCATGACGTATCGCGTCACATGCCATACGGACGCCGGGGATAATCCAGCAATTATTGATTCCGGGGACTGGGACACACTCACTTATGAGATCATCTTTTCGGACAGGGCAGGCGGCGTATGGAGCTTCGACCCAACCTTGCCGGCTGCCGATCATCCCGGACATTATTACAGGGGTTTCCGAGCCATTTTGCCTTCTCCAATCTTTGATAAAGTCGTTTAACAAGTCGATGAAGCTTGAAGACCCGAGATTAAAGATACCACGATTATCCTGCCGAATGCTTAGGGCTGTGCAATCGTTATCCAGAAGATAACCTCTCCGATTGGTTGTACCCCAATCGATTGCGATGAGGCTTGCGGTCTCTGCCGTTGTCATGGGTATAATTTGTAGAGCGTAAAGCAGGGTCGTACTAGAAGAGTTTGTTGTAGGAGACAAAGATATGGATGCACGACAGGAAGCTCGAATTGACTTGGCGGCCGTATTGCGATGGTCCTCTCGGCTCGGTCTCAATGAGGGGATCGACAACCATTATAGTGTCCTGGTGCCGGGGACGGAGGACCGGTTCATCATCAATCCGCATCGTCGTCATTGGTATGACATATGCGCGTCGGACTTGGTTGAAATGGACGTTGATGGAAATCTTGTCGTTGGTGACCAGCCGCCGGAGCCAACGGCTTTCTACATTCACTGGCGCATCCATGTGAATTGCCCGCAAGCCCGTGCTATTCTGCATACCCATATGCCATTTGCGACTTCGCTGACCGCTATAGCTGGAGCACGGCTCGAGGCGATCGTCCAGCCAGCGCTAAAGTTTCACGAACAGATTGCGTATGATGATGCGTATAATGGTCTTGCAACTGATGTCGAGGAAGGTGACCGATTAGCGGGAGCATTGAAAGATAAGCGCGTTGCAATGCTGGCGAATCACGGTGTTATTGCAACGGGACCCAGCGTCGCTCATGCATTTAATGACCTTTATTACCTGGAGCGTGCGGCGCAGGCGCAGGTCCTAGCCCTTTCCACTGGTCAGGAGCTGCAGCGTATTCCCCAAGATGTTTGTGCCCGTACTTTTGAGCAGATGCAAGATGACCGCGACGACCAATCCGTTCGGCATCTTGCCGAGATCAAACGAATTCTTGATAAAGAAGAACCAGACTATAAGGAGTAACTAAGGTAAGATATTCGCCAAATCGCACCGCCTCACTATCTCAATTAGAGAGCGTCACCTTTCAGGTGGCGTTTTATTCGAAGCTGTCTAAATAGGAATTCTAGAGCGCATGGATCAGATCGACGTCGCAGGAATAGAAATTGACTTGGAAGTGCGGGGAGACGGTCCGGCATTGCTGTATTTGCATCCAGAGCACTACTGTCATTTACATACGCCGTTTCTGGACGCGTTGGCGAAGCATTGGAAAATTTACGCACCACGCCACCCGGGCTTCGATGGGCGTCAGCCGCCAAAAAACTTCCGACGTGTGGAAGATATTGCCTATTTGTATCTCGATCTCATCGAACAGTATGACCTCACAGATGTTACCTTACTTGGCTCTTCCTTTGGCGGGTGGATTGGGTTGGAAATGGCGGTTCGGAATACATCGAGAATGGCTGCGTTAACACTCATTGCACCGCTTGGCGTGAAGCTGGGCGGGCTTGGTGAACGTGATTTTGCTGATCTTACGGCACTGCCGGATGAAATGGCTATGGATGCTCTTTTTTCGAGTGAGCCAGCGGATTTTAGTACTTTCAGCGAAGCACAGATGATTGGCGTGGCACAAGATCGCCAATATCTCGCGTATTACGCTTGGAAGCCTTATCTCCACAATCCGTCGCTCGCGCGCTGGCTGCACCGCATCAAAGTGCCAACGCGACTGCTCTGGGGCGAAGATGATCGATATGTCACTGCAGATTATGGCAATCGTCTGGCAGCACGTATTCCCAGCGCTGAAATGACTATAATTTCGGGTGCGGGTCACTATCCACAAATTGAAAAGATGAATGAGACGGTATCTACCATGGTTGGAGGTTAGTCTAATGCAGGTTTGGCATTTTAGTGAAATGGCCTACCACCCGGGTTGGGATGAGCTTGGTAACTCACTCCGCAACGTTATCCCAAGCCGAGTTTACGACCCTAAAGTTGGGGCAGACCTCTATCACCGCTATTTAGATGAGTGGTCGCTTTGCGACGACCTCGGCATTAACATTATGGTGAATGAGCATCATACGACGGCAACTTGCACTACGTCGGTATGCACGATCCCCATGGCAATCTTGGCGCGAGAGACCAAAAAAGTTCGCCTGCTGTGCCTTGGTATGCCCATCGCAAATCGGATGGATGCGGTGCGGGTTGCCGAGGAATATGCGATGATCGACGTGATCTCACGTGGCCGTCTTGAGATGGGTTTTGTCAAAGGGGCGCCGTTTGAAGTGTCACCTGCGAATAGTAATCCGGCGACGTTGATGGAGCGGTTTTGGGAAGCGCATGACCTTATTATCAAAGCGTTGACCACTCATGATGGGCCATTCAATTGGGAGGGAGAGCATTTCCAATATCGTCAAGTGAACGTTTGGCCTAGGCCGTACCAAGATCCGCATCCACCCATTTGGATGACTGTAATGAGCCCGGGCTCGGCGGCGGAAGCGGGGTCGCGGGGATATTCTATTGCGTCTCTTAATACAGGATACTTGCGTACACCGGAAATCTATAATGGTTATCGTAAGGCAGCGACCGATGCTGGCAGGGAGGCGACGGTCGACCGATTTGGTTACCTGGCGATTGTTGGCGTTGGCGAGACTGAAGAGGAAGGCCGCCGACGCGCGGATCAAATTTTGGACTACAGCCGCACAACCCCGCGCGCAGCGTCTCAGTTCTGGTTTCCGCCGGGATACACATCAAACGAAGTTACGGCGCAAATGTTGAGGAATAGGGGCCCCAACATGATTCCACTTCGAGATGGTGGCGAGTTTGCTATGCAATATGGGACCGTTGACGAATTTATAAATGCGGGTGTGGCTTTTGCTGGGAACCCTGATGCTGTTTTTGAGCAGATAAAGGAATTTCATGATCATGTCGGTGGTATTGGGCATCTTCTGATGATGGGACAAGGTGGCCATATCAGCCATGAAGAAACCGTGGGTAACCTCTCGCTTTTTAGTAAGGAAGTACTACCCAGACTTAAGGAACTTTAAGGATTTACTTAGTGAGGGCGCTGAGGCCTCTCAAGGCAAAAGCTACCTGCAGCATCTTCAAAAGTTATTGCCGCGTATTTATGTGCCGTTAGCGGAATTTGAGCTGCCTGCGAGCATGGACACGCAATAACGGGATGCGATTAGCCCAATACCCAAGTAAGAGAGTAAAGGGGACCTATGGGCCTTATAAATTTTCTTCTTCAGGCTTGGGACAAGCCATTCGTTGATAAAATGGCTAACTACTCGATGCAATCTTTGCTTAGCACCGGTAATGTCCCAGCTTTAGCTCAGGACCACGAGCTAAGGTTTTTGTTATACACGGATAGATCGTCTCAGACTTATTTGCGTGAGCGAGCATTGGCCCTTGAAGCATTTGGAGAGGTAAGCGTCTCCTTGTTTGAAGAAACAAATGTCGACGGTGCGACCATTTTGGATGCTACAGCGTCTTTTTCTCAAACGGCGCAGGCGAAAAAGCATAATATTGACCGCCTTTGTCAATTTTCTGCCCTGGACCGAACAGTTCAAGATGGTGTGGGGGCCGTCCTTTTTATTATTCCGCAGGATGCGTTTATTTCGGATGGCTCTGTTTCCTCCGTTTACTCTATGATTGAGGAGGGTGCGGAGATGGTTGGTGTACCAACAATCCGGCTATCGATGGAGACTTGTGGATTGACACCAGAGGTCATTAAAGCACGTGGAGAGGCGGGTTTCACAGCTCGTGAGATCGTTAATGGGATGCCACGAAATTTACACCGTGTTACACGTTCTTTAATTGCTGACTCTAATCAGTTCACCCAGTATCCAGCTTCAATTTTTTGGCCCGCTGATAGTTTGGGATGGATTTGCCGTAGTTTTTTCCCGATGCCCCTTGCCGTCCGGCCCAACCCGAAAAAATTACGCTTTGAAAGTACAATGGACTATGAATTTGGTCTCCAAATGGTGAGCGCTCCTGAACTCTATAGGATACCGCACAGTTCTGATGAAGCTTTTCTCTGCAAAGTGACGACGGATGAATATCTCGATGAAATTGAAAACCCCATGGAGCTAACGCGGAATCGATTAGCGCATTTCATTCTTGTAGAGACAAACAAGGCACACCGCGCGTTATTGGATCAAGCATACCGACTGATCAAAGATGACGCTTCGCACTGTCTTTGGGCGCAATTAGAAGCGGAAACAAAATCAAAATTAGATGAGGTTTATGGGTTTGTAGAAGCGCTTTCGAATGATTTGCCAGATTCGCCCCAGCTACAAGCTGTTAAAGATTCCCATTTTGGTACAATAGATCAATATAGATCACCTGGTCGACGTACTCAGTGACTCTAACCACTGTTCTGGCTAACATCCATTTCTATTTTTGAGTATTGGGAGAAAATTATGGAAATTGCCCTATCCCCGATGGAGTTTGCGCGCCGGGCGCGCAGGATTTATGCCAATTGTGAAGCTGTTGTTGACGGCGATTTACGACTTAGTTATGCGGAATTTTTCGAACGGTGCGACCGCTGGTCAGCGGCTTTGCAAGCGATGGGCATAGGACAGGGCGACCGGGTCGCATATATAGCGCCGAACACACATGCCCATCTTGAAGCCTACTACGCGGTGCCGCAGATGGGAGCGGTCTTGGTACCGATTAACTACCGTCTATTACCGGAAGACTTCGAATATATCATTAACCATTGCGGTGCTAAGGTTGTCTGTGCACATGAAGACTATCTTGCAGCCATCGATGGAATTCGCGGAAAGCTAACTGGGGTCGAGCATTTCATTGCGCTTGAAGGATCGGGAGAGGGATGGATCAATTACGAAGAACGGCTCGCAGAAGCGCCGGCGGCATATGCCCAGGTTGAGATTACAGAGACAGACCTTCTGACAATTAACTACACCAGTGGGACGACCGCACGGCCCAAAGGTGTGATGATAACACACCGAAACGCTTACATGAATATCATGGGGACACTGGCTCATCATCATTTGACGCCGGCCGACCGTTATCTCTGGACGTTACCGATGTTTCATGCAAATGGCTGGACATTCACCTGGATAAATACCGCGCGGGGTATGGCGCATGTGTGCTTGCGCCAGGTTGATCCGGAAATGATCTACAAGCTAATTCGGGACGAGAGAATCACTATGTTCTGCGCTGCACCAACGGTACTGATCAGTATTGCGAACGCGCCGCAAGAATTCCGCCAGGACGCACCTCGCGGTGTTCGCTTGTTTACGGCCGGTGCTCCGCCGGCGGCTGCAACGATCGAGCTTGTTGAACGGGACCTTGGTTGGGAGTTAACCCATGTATACGGTCTAACCGAGACCGCGCCGTTGATTACTTTCTGCGAGCCGCGGCCGGAGCATATGAACTTAGCGGTCGAAGAGCGGGCACGAATTAAAGCGCGCCAGGGAATCGAATTGGTGAGTTCCGGCGAATTGCGCGTGGTGGACGAAGACGGCAATGAAGTGCCACATGACGGTGAAACCTTGGGTGAGATCACCGTGCGCGGTAATGTCGTGATGAAGGGTTATTACAACGATACGGAGGCAACCGACGCCGCAATTAAGGATGGTTGGTTTCATTCGGGTGATGCCGCTGTGGTTCATCCCGATGGTTATTTGGAGATACGGGATCGTTTTAAGGATGTTATCATCAGCGGCGGCGAGAATATTTCCTCGGTTGAGGTGGAAGGCTGTCTGTTGCATCATCCGGCCGTCCAAGAAGTCGCCGTGGTTGGCATGCCGCATGAAAAATGGGGTGAGTCGCCGCATGCGTTCGTTATCCTGCGCGGTGGCGCGCACGCGACGGAGGACGAGATCAAGCTCCATGTGCGTGAAAACCTGGCGCATTTTAAAACGCCGCAATGGGTGAGTTTCGTGGACGAGTTACCAAAAACGGCGACAGGTAAAGTCCAGAAATATGTTCTTAGGGGCGGCCAGGCTGGCATTTCGCGCCAGTAGCTTTCCGTTCAGGGCATCCGATCAAATCGGCCCGTACCCTTGTCTCCCAGCCTCGAAAGGCGAGATCATTTCATAGAAAATGAACGATGCCCCGACGGGAGGAGAATACAATGGCGTACGAAAGCATGATCTGTGAGATGATCAAGGTGCCGGGACACAACGGCGATTTGATCCAATCTTATACGGCGCGGCCCATGGGGCCGGGCCCATTTCCTTGCGTAGTGCTGATCCACCACTTGCCGGGGTGGGATGAGTTCTATCGCGAAACCACACGTCGCTTTGCGCATAATGGCTACGCGGCGATTAGCCACAACCTTTATGAGCGCATCGGCGAAGGCGATGCGGCAGATGTCGCAGCGAAGGCGCGGGCCGAAGGCGGCGTGTCCGACGATCAGATGGTCGGCGATACGGAGGGCGCCGTTCAGTGGATACGCGCGCAACATTTCTGCAATGGTAAGGTCGGCGTGATTGGCAGCTGCTCGGGCGGTCGGCAAGCCTTCCTCTATGCATGCAACAGTAGCAGTGTCGATGCCTGCGTCGACCTTTGGGGCGGACGGGTTGTGCAGGCGGAAGACGACCGACCGGAGAAACAACCGGTGCAGCCGATCGATATGACCGACAACCTTAATTGTCCGCTGTTGGGCATCTTCGGTAACGACGACCGCTCGCCAAGTCCGGAAGAGGTCGATCAGCACGAAGAGGTCTTGAAGAAGAGCGGTAAGAACTATGAGTTCTATCGCTATGACGGCGCCGGCCATGGGTTCTTTTATTGGGACCGGCCGCTCTACCGTGTCGAACAGGCGATGGACGGTTGGGACAAGGTTTGGACCTTTTTCGGTAAACATCTGACGGCATAGGGAGCGTTTTATGTGCACATCGATTGTCGAAGTAGTAGAAGCCGAAGGCGCTGGCTGCGGTAAGAAAGGCTGGTTCCCGGTCACGCGTGCGGTTGTCACCTACGATCATCCTCAGGTCGCACCCTTCGAACGCGATACCATTAATTTGGATTTTATGAATCCGGACCGGAGCGCATCCGACCGAGCGGGCGTCGAACTAACGCTGGAAACCGCCAAAGCGCTTCTTGCGGCGCTGAGCCAGGTGATTGCGGAGGCCGAAGCGGAAGAGCGCGAGCACGGCGTGGCCGGACGTCTGAGGGCAGCCTAACTCGTGGAGAAACGAACCATTGGCGGGCCGGGGGGACTTGAAGTCTCCCTGGTTGGTCTCGGCTGTAACGCCTTCGGGCGGCGTGTCGATGAGGCAGCAACCCATGCTGTATTACATGCGGCTATCGACGCTGGGATCGATTTTCTGGATACCTCGGAGACCTATGGCGACGGACAGTCCGAAGCCTTTATGGGCACCGGCCTAGTCGGAAAACGCGACAAAGTTTTCATCGCTTCGAAGTTTGGCTTCTCGAAAAGCCATGTCGAAGGCAAGATGAAGGGTTCGGCAGAGAATATCCAAGTCGCCCTCGACATTAGTCTAAAGAAGCTCAAAACTGACTGGATCGATCTTTACCAATTGCACAGACCGGACCCCGACACTCCCGTGGTGGAGACAATGGGCGCGCTCGAGGATCAAGTCACCGCCGGTAAGATTCGCTATTACGGTTGCTCTTTTTATTCGGGCCACCAAATGCGGGAAGCTGTGGATGAAGCTAAGCGGGCCAATCTAAAGGGCTTCGTCACGGCGCAAAACGCTTGGAATGTATTGCTGCGCGATATTGAAGACGACCTGGTCCCGGTCTGCGAAGACAGTGGGATCACGCTCTTGCCTTACTATCCGATCGCGAAGGGGCTCTTGACCGGCAAGTACCGCCGCGGCAACGCTGCTCCGTCGGGCAGCCGGCTTGAGCATGAGACGGACTTGGCCGAGGCCGACTTCGACGTGATCGAAGCACTTGAAGCCTATGCTAGAGATCATGGATACGAGCTGCTAACGCTGGCGATCTCGTGGCTCGCCTCTCAACAGATGACGGCGAGTGTGATTGCCGGCGGCTCCAAGCCCGAACAAATGGTGGCCAATGCGGCGGCTGCGCAATGGAAAATGACCGAAATCCAATTGAGCGAAATCGATCAGATCGTCTCGAAGGAGTAGAAAACGATGCCGATACTCGAAAACGGACCCGTTAAGATTCATTATGAGGAAGCTGGTTCCGGCTTTCCGCTTCTCGTTCAGCCGGGCGGCGGCTTGGAGGCGACGATTGCCGGTCTCGACAACCATGCTTTCAATCCGCTTGAAGAGTTTAACGATACTCACCACGTAGCGGCGCTTGATTTGCGGAATGCGAATAACGGCACTTCGGAGGGGCCGCTCGATATCGACCGAAACTGGGACGCTTTTACCGACGACCAGTTGGCCCTGGCGGATCATCTCGGATTCGACAAGTTCTTAGTGTTGGGTTTCTGCATCGGCGGGCCGATGATTTGGAACCTGTTGAAGCGAGCAGGTGACAGAGTTACAGGCGCCGTTCTTGTGCATCCGAGCGGCTATATATCCAGCCATCCGAATATCTTCTACGAGAACAATATGGCAGACTGGGCGCCGTCGTTCTGTGCGCGGCGGGAAGACGTGACCATGGAGATGGTTTCGGACTTTCTTAACAACATGTACACGAAGCGGGCCAAGTTTGTCTTTACCGTCGACCGGGATTTCGTGCGGAACTGTCAAACGCCGGTCTTGATTCTACCGGACGATATTCCGGCTCACCCTTATGCTACAGCCATGGAAACCGCACTCTTGGCGCCAAATGCACAGGTCAGCCTCTATCCGTGGAAGGAGAACGACCGGAAAATCCAGCTCGCCGTAAAGCACATTAAGATGTTCCTGGAAGCGAATACGCCCGCGAGTTAGGCGCGCGGCGACAGGAACCGCGCATCGTCAGGTGCTTCATGTTCCATTACCCGAAGGATGCTGGCGTTCATCATATAGACGCTCATCACGGCGGTGAGTTCCAAGACGCCTGCCTTACCCCACCGTGCGCGGGCAGCGTCGAAGGTCTCGTCTTCGACACGAGGCGAATCCAAAAGTTGCCGGCCGAACCGGATAATGAGCGCTTCATCCTCTGTGAGATCATCCAGCGGTCCATAGGTGTCAACCGCATGGATCGCTTCTTCCCGGGTGCCCGCCTTAAGTCCGAGTCTGACATGGGCACTCCAAATATAATTGGCGTTCGCCGCGCGGGCAGCCGTGCAGATCGCGAGCTCCGACTCCGCCGGCGTCAGCGACGTGCGATACCGAAGGTGCTCGACCAGATCGGATAGGCGTTCGCCGGCAGCACCCGCATAGGTCAAATAGCTGCTCGGAGGCGGCATGCTGCCACGTGTCTCTTGGATATGTCGGACAGCGGCCCGGGTTTCATCGGAGAATTCGTCGGTATCGGCGGGAAAGGGTAATCGCGGCATGGATAGGGTCCTTTAGTCTCGAAGGTCGCGGAAGAAATCTTTCAACAGAGCACTGCACTCGGTCTCGGCGATCCCACCGAAGACCTCCGGCGCGTGATGGCAGGTCGATTGTCCGAAGAATCGGGCGCCGTTCTCGACACCGCCACCCTTTGGATCGTAAGCGCCAAAATAGAGGCGGCGAATACGGGCAAATGAGATGGCGGCTGCACACATCGCGCAGGGCTCCAGGGTCACATAAAGATCGCAATCCGGCAGGCGCGGTAAATCCAGCATCTCGGCTGCAGCACGGATTGCTAGCATTTCGGCATGTGCGGTCGGATCCTTGTCGGCTTCGACCCGGTTGCCGGCACGCACCAGTAGCTTATCGTCCTGAACGATGACGGCGCCGACCGGTACTTCGCCCCGTGCGGCGGCGCGCTCGGCAACTTGGAGCGCCATCGCCATATAGCTTTGATCCTTTTCGAACATATTCGAACCCTGCCGACGCCATCATGGAACGTCAAGCCGAGTGTTTATCTCCCATCGTTGAGTCGAGGACATCTTCGGAGGTGTTTCCCTGAGTGACATTTGCGTCTCGCTGCGGGCCGCCTTACTCTCTCGTCGCCAACATAGGATTTACGGAGATGATCGAGACGAAGCCGGAACGCATCGCGAAGCGGATTGCCCGCGCGGGGCTATGCTCGCGCCGGGAAGCTGAACGGTGGATTGAAGCCGGCCGGGTCGCGGTCGAAGGTAAAATACTCGACAGTCCGGCATTTAACGTTGCCCCAGAGGCTGTCGTCACGGTAGATGACAAACCGATCCCTGAAGCTAAAGCGACTAGGGTTTGGCGATTTCACAAACCCGCCGGATTTTTAATTACAAACAAGGATCCTCAAGGCCGGAAAACGATATTTGAAGTCCTGCCGGATGACATGCCGCGGGCGATGACCATCGGGCGTCTTGACTATAATAGCGAAGGTTTGCTTTTGCTGACCAACGACGGCGATGTGGCACGGCGGCTTGAACATCCGGAGACAGGCTGGCGGCGGCGTTATCGGGTGCGTGTGCATGGTCGTGTCGACGAGGACCGTTTAGCCGGTCTGGCGAGGGGTATTAAAGTCGATGGCTTTCAATATGGTCCGATTGAAGCCGTACTCGAAAGAGAGCAACGCTCCAACGCTTGGCTTGTTATGTCGTTGAGAGAAGGCAAAAATCGCGAAGTGAGGCGGGTGTGTGAGCATTTAGGCCTGCAGGTCACCCGTCTAATTCGCATCAGTTATGGTCCCTTCCAATTGGGTAACATGCCCTGCGGGGTATGCGAGGCGGTTCCCTCTAAAATGCTCGCTGAACAGTTGGGCAGTGGCGGGAAGGGGAGGCGTCGACGTGCGAATTATCGCAGGTAAGTGGCGCGGTAAAAAGCTAATAACCCCAAGGGGCATCGACGTGCGCCCAACCTCAGATCGAGGTAAAGGCGCCCTATACGATCTCCTGACTCATGGGAAGCCTGCTACTTGCGGATTTGAGTTACGAGATACGAAGGTTTTAGACGCCTTTGCAGGCACTGGTGCGCTTGGTCTTGAAGCGCTCTCTCGAGGTGCTGCGCAGGTTACGTTTATGGAGAACGCGAAGGTCAGTCACCGCGCGATTAATGCGAATGTGTCGGCTTGTCAGGCCGAAACTCTAGTAAATCTTATTGAAACGGATGTGCTTACGGCACCGAGGGCCATAAGCCCATGCGATCTTATCCACATAGATCCACCATACGGAAAGGGCTTGGTTGCCACGGCGCTACAAAAGCTTAATGCGAAAGGGTGGATAGCAAAAGGTGCGATTTGCTGCGCTGAGCTTGGCAAAGATGAAACTCTGACCATCCCTGAAGGTTTCATGCAATTGGAAGATCGCCGGTACGGCGCTGCACGGATCGTGATCCTTAAGAATGTTGCCTGATACGCCGCGCTAAGACTGCGGTGACGATTAAGACAGGAATAAGGAGCGCGGCGCCTGACATGAATGGCGCTGCGACACCCAACGCAATGAAAGCGTATCCAGACCATGCCGGACCTAGGATGCGGCCTAGACTATTGGCAGACTGAGCGACACCCATTGTACCGCCGCGGAGGTTTTCCGGCGCTGCGCGGCTGATCAAACTTTGAAGCGATGGATTTGCAAACCCAAAACCGACCGATAACAATGCAATTGGTAGGAGAAGCCAAATGGGTTCCGGCGTGTAAGGCAGGCCTGCTAGTCCGATCACTAGCGTAAAGAGGCCGATGAGGACGAGGCGTGCCTCGCCGATCTTTGGTGCGAGTTTGCCCACCAGCCAGCCTTGAACGACGACCCCACAGATCCCCGCAAATGCGAGGTAGTATCCCACTTGTTGTGGTCCCATGCTGAGTACCTTGTCACACCAGAGCGCTAGGGTCGCCTCCATGCCCGAAAAAACGAAAAACAGCGTGAAATAGAGGGCGACCATGGCTACAAGCCCTGGAATGGCGTACAGCTTTGGTATAAACGAAAGCGTCGAACCGCCTCGTGCGTGATGACGCTTAGGCTCTCGCATCATGACCGCACTAATGCCGAATGCTGCCCCAGAGCCGACAGCCGCGATAATCATGGGCAGCTGATAGTTAACATCCACTTCACCTGCGAGATAACCGCCGAGAGCGGGCCCGAAGATAAAGCCAAGTCCGAATGCTGCACCCAGCATGCCCATACCCTTCGTGCGGCTTTTGTCATCGGTTACGTCAGCAACGTAAGCTTGGCTTGTTGCCAACCAACCATTCATCACTCCTGCAAATATTCTAGCAAGGTAGATAGTCAGTAATGTATCGGCAAAAGCGAGCCAAAGATAGGCAATGGCCGAGCCAAGAAAGCTGACTAGGATAACGGGTTTACGGCCGACCTTGTCTGAAAGCAGACCCCAAAGCGGAGCCGTCAGAAACTGCGCCAAAGAGAATACCGAGAACAGCCACGCAGCTTCGCCAGCGCTCGCTCCATGATGCAACGCAAAATACGGCAATAATGGAACGATCACGCCAAGGCCAATAACATTGGCAAGGGCGGATAGAAAGATAGCAAGCATGGCGAGTGGAGATATAAGTCGCGACGATGCGGGTCAAGCGCCAAATCACCGCCGTCCGAAAAGGCGTTCGATATCGGCAAGTTTGAGTTCGACGTAGGTAGGGCGCCCATGATTACACTGTCCGGAATGCGGTGTCGCTTCCATTTGCCTTAGCAATGCGTTCATTTCTTCGCCGTTTAGCCTGCGGCCTGAGCGCACTGAACCATGACAGGCCATCGTACCACAAACATCTTCAAGCCGTTCCTTGAGGACAAAACTATCGCCGAGTTCTGCTAATTCGTCGGCTAAATCGCAGATTAGGGCTGTAATATCTACCTGTCCTAAAAGTGCCGGTAATTCTCGGACAATGACGGCACAGGGGCCGAACCCGTCGAGTATAAGGCCTAACTCCGCAAACTCGTCGGTACGTGCGACCAGACGGTTGACGGCATCCTCCTTCAATTCGACAACCTCCGGTATCAAAAGTCCTTGTCGTTGCACACCGTTGTCATTGAGGGCGGATTTCATCTTTTCATATACGAGACGTTCATGGGCTGCATGCTGATCGACGATGACAATGCCATCCTCAGTTTGAGCGACGATATACGTCTCGTGAACTTGAGCCCGCGCCGCACCTAACGGAAAGTCTTCTGCATCGGTTGTTGATGTCATCTCAGCGGTCGGCGGAGCCGTTGGCCCAAGGGCGTGAGCGGCTACGTCGTTGGGTGATTGAACCCCTATGTATCGTTCAGAAATACCAGAAGTGGGGTAAGTGTTCGTCTGCGAATTTGGCTGGCCGAAGGGAAGTGCAGGGCCGATATATTTGGCTGGTCGCATAGCGCCAAGTGCCGCGCTTGCAACCGTCGTGGATGCCCGGTGTCCCGCTTCCGCCAGCGCATGACGAAGTGCGCCGACAATTAAGCCACGGACCATGCCAGCTTCTCGGAACCGGACTTCAGTTTTTGCCGGGTGCACATTGACATCAACATAGGTCGGGTCAATCTCAAGAAATAAAGCCAGCAGTGGATGGCGGTTCCTTGCTAAAAAGTCAGCATATGCGCCGCGAACTGCCCCAAACAACAGTCGATCTTTAACGGATCGATCATTCACAAACAGAAATTGCATTTGTGTATTGCCGCGATGGAGCGTTGGCAAACCGGCGTAACCGGTTAAGCGCACGCCTTCTCGTTCTGCTTTAATGGGAAGGGCGTTTTCTGCAAATTTTACACCCATAACGTCACTTAAACGTCGAAGGCGGATATCGTAACAATCGTCTAGTGCGGTATCGAGTTTAATTTTAGTGCGGCCGCCATCGACCAAAGTGAACGAGACATCAGGCCGTGCCATGGCAAGACGGGAGATGGCGTCCCTGATTTGAGAGGATTCCGTACGGTCTCCGCGGAGGAACTTCAAACGTGCGGGTGTTGCATAAAAAAGGTCCCGTAATTCGATGCGCGTGCCCTTCGAAAGCGGTGCCGGAGACAACGCGCTGACCGCGCCGCCTTCTATATCCAAGCGCCATGCCGCGTCCGCATTTACGGCGCGGCTTGAAATCGACAAGCGTCCGACTGAGCCGATCGATGGCAAGGCCTCCCCACGAAAACCTAGTGTTTTTACATGATTAATATCGTCCTGTGGTAATTTTGAAGTGGCATGACGCTCAACGGAAAGACAAAGTTCCTCGCGTGTCATACCGATACCATTGTCGACAACGGTGATTAACGATTTGCCGCCGTCTTGGATATGGACTTCGATTCGGGTTGCGCCGGCATCGAGAGAGTTTTCGACGAGCTCCTTCACTGCAGAAGCCGGGCGTTCGATAACTTCGCCAGCTGCAATCTGGTTGACGATATGTTCGGGCAGACGCCGGATAGTCATGCAGCGTACCCCGGCTTTTCAGAAAGGTAAGTTTTCGCAAGCTTTTTCCCGGCTTCAACGGCGGGTTGCCCAAACGGATTGACCTGCCATAGTCGGGCCGTTACCAACGTCTCCAAAATGAAATGCATCATTAAGGCACCAATCGTTACTTCGTCCAATCGTTCAATTTCAAAGACCCGCACAGGTCTGCCTGCCTCTGCCAGGGCGTCCGCTGTCGCACCTGAAAATGCGTCGAGTAAATCGCCGATAGGACGACCGCCAATAATTGGCATACCGGCCTCTTTCGCCAAGAAATTGGGGATGGTGAGACCGGACCCTGCTAAAGGGCATGTGATCATTGAGATTAATCTATCGTTCCGGCCATCCAAATACAGTTGCAGTTGGCTGTGTTGGTCCACCGTGCCGCTTGCCTGTATTGGCGTTGTACCCTTGCCGTCTTTTCCAAGGCTCTCTGCCCAAAGTTGTCGATACCACAAAGCGAGATCGGCCAACTGATCGCGGTATGGCATCAGAACACTGGACGAGTGTTGTCTTTCTTCAGCAAATGCTGCCGCCAAGGCGGCCCCATCAACAGGCGCCGTTGAAGTTAAGACTGATATGGCTCCGTTTCTGATTCCCGCCACATCCAGGCCGGCGATCATTGCTGGCAACATTCCAACCGCCGAGAAGACTGAGTATCGTCCATCTATTTCTGGTTCATGTGCCAAAAGTGGAATGCCGTAACGGCAGCAGAGTCGAGCAAGGGGGTTACCGGTTTGCTCTGTGATGGCCATTGTCTGTCGTTCGAGCGCTGTCACGCCGCATCCTTCTATCAGCCAATTCATAACAATCATTGAAACGGCTAATGTCTCGACTGTGCTGCCCGATTTGGAGATGAATAGTGCTTTCGTTTGGGTGGGAGGGAGCTGTTCGAGAAGCGGATCCAGTTTGGCTGGGTCAACATTTTCCAGAAAGTGAAGCTTCGGCGTAGCTTTCGCAGCCAGGGCACAAAGCGTTCTTGCACCCAAGCTTGAGCCGCCCGTTCCTATAATGAGTAAATCGGTACAGCTATCTGAAAGCTTTTGTGAAGCGTGGCGGATCTCGGCGAGATCATCACGTCTCCGCGGAAGTGACAATAATGCGGACGTTTTGGCATCTGAAGTTTCACGGATTTTTTTAAATTCTGTTTCTGCCGCAACACGCGCTTTCTCGAAGCCAGCGGCCGTAAGGCCACCGGTTCCGATGCGTTCAGCAAAGCATCCCTCGATGAGTTGTCTATAATACATGGTCAGGCTCTGCAGATAGTGTCCGACTGACCGTTCAATCGCAACCCGCTGTATGCGGCTTGCCATTATTTCCTAAATTTGTGGTGCCCGCGCCGTCGCTTGAACGTCTTTGGGTTTGCCTACAACAACGAATGTCAGTTTGTCCGGGTCGAGCAACTGATTTGCAAGTTTTGCAATTCTGTCCCGGGACACAGCGTTGATATAGCTTGCTCGTTTGTCGATATAGTCTATTCCGAGGTCGTGGTACTGAATAGAAACTAGCATCCTGGCAATCGCGTTTGTCGAACTTAATCGCAAGGGGAATGAGCCTGTGAGATACGATTTCGCACGTTCCAATTCTTCCGTCGTAACGCCACCATTACGCATGCGAGACCACTCGGATTTTACTAAATTTAGCGACTCGGCGACCCTCTCGTTTTTCGTCCCCGCACTGCCAAAAATTAAAGCTGACAGTCGCATCGGATGCAGATGGGTGCCGACAGAATAGGCTAATCCGCGTTTCTCCCGAATTTCGGTGTAGAGGCGAGACCCAAAGCCACCCCCGCCTAATATATAATTCATCAACAACGCTGTATACCAATCAGTGTCATTCCGCTGGATCCCCGGTTGGCCAAATATGATCGAACTTTGCGGCACATCGAAATTGACCACATAGGTTTCTCCTTGGATCTTCACCGGTGCCTTTGCAATCTTCGGAAGTTCGGTTTCATTGGGTAAAGCACCGAAAGCTCGATCTAAAAGTGGGCCAAGCTCCTTTGCGGTGATGTCACCTGTTACACCGATAATTAACTGGTTCTTCGCGAAGCGTTGTTTAACAAAATCTATTAAGTCCGCGCGATTGATGGAGTTAATTGTTTCTTCAGTTCCGCTCGATGCTATGGAATAGGGATGTTCGCCATAGACCACTTTGGACCACGTCCGACCGGCAATATAGTCGGGATTGGTTGATTGGTGTTTTAAACCAATCAGTGTCTGTTGGCGTAATCGTTCGACGGGTTCCGTGTCAAAGCGGGGCTGTGTTAACGCCAGTGCGAGCAGTTCAACGGATTTATCACGATGTTTGTTAAGTGCCTTCAAGCTTCCTTGGAACGTATCCCGCCCGGCTGCAAAACTCATCCGGATCGAGCGGTTTTGAAGTTCCGCTTGAAAAAGCTTGCTGTTCAGTGGGCCGGCTCCTTCATCAAGGAGTCCACTTACAAAGTTAGCTAGCCCCGCTTTACCCCTTGGATCGTGAGTTTGACCACTACGGAAGGAAAATTCGATAGAAAATAACGGGATTGATGTATCGCGCACCAACCAAGCCTCGATTCCATCTGGGCTGACGACTTTCGCAATTTCGATAGCTTGTGAGGGCAGCGCTGAAGCGGCGAACAATATTACAGTAGTCAGGAGCCTAGCCGCAATTTGCGATCCGAGAGTCGTTGGTGATTGCGAGCGGCTCATGATTTTCCTGCTGTATTTTTATTGGGCGTGAGACGAGTTGTCACTGTTCCGGAAGCTTCTAACAAGGCGCGCGCCGCTGCATTGACCGCTTTCACAGTTACAGCGCCTATCTGTTTAGGCCAAGCTTCGATATCTTCGATGGATTGTCCGGTCATCAACGCGTTTCCAAGTATTCGAGGTGGTGCGCCCAATGAATCCCGTGCAAACACGGCTTCAGATTGCATGCGTTCGATCGCAAGTCGGACTTCCTCCTTGGTGACCCCATTTTTCAATAAATCTGTGATTTGTGTTTCGATCGCCGCCTCGATTTCGTCGAGTGTTTTGCCGGGCCGAGGAGATCCATAGAAACCGAAAACGCTTGGCCCTCGGTTGTTGGGCGAATACCAAGTACCCGAATGGGCTGCTAAAGCCTGCTCGACAACCAATCTACGGTAAAGGCGTCCCGTGGTGCCGCCACTTAGTATTTCGCTGAGAACTTGTAGGGCATTTACGCGCTCGGTATTTCCTGAAGCATAGTTTGGTGCCAGGTAGCGACGTGACCAGGATGGCTGTTTTACGCGGGTATGTGAAAGCGTGATAAGCCGATCGGCACTTCGCGGCGGCTCCTTCCATTCAGTTCGCTTTGGTAGTGGACGACTCGGTAAGTGTCCAAAATGCTGTTCGACCGATTTGCGGACATTTCCGATCTCAACATCGCCAGAAATTATAATGACGGCGTTATTTGGTGTATACCAAGATTTATAAAATTTTAGCAAATCGTCTCGGGTCAAGGCCTTAATTTCATGCTCCCAACCAATTATTGGTTTGCGGTAAGGATGGTTTGCATACATCGCAGACGCTGCCTGTTCGGAGAGCTGGGCGCCCGGTTTATTGTCTATACGGCTTAACCGTTCTTCCAAGACAACGCGTCGTTCGGGTTCAATATCATCCTTTGTTAAACGCAGACCCGTCATTCGGTCCGCTTCCAATTCTAGAATGAGACCGAGTCTATCTACAGCAAAGGAAGTGATGTATCCCGTGTAATCCTGTGATGTAAATGCATTATCGCGTCCACCGTTCCGTGCAACTATGTTGGAGTATTCACCGGCTGCAATCTTTTCGGTGCCTTTAAACATCAAATGCTCAAAAAAATGGGCTAACCCCGACTTACCGGGCGGCTCGTCGATAGCGCCAACTTTATAATAGACGATCATAGTCGCGACTGGCGCTCGTCGGTTGGGAACAATGACCACTTTCAGGCCGTTCTCCAGGGTAAAACTCTTTGGGTTGAAAACCACGGCGGCTGCATCCCAAAGGCTTACACTGGAAAAGATTACGATTGCTGCTAGGGCTAAACCGATCCGATAACAGATGTGTCCCAATTTGGATCTCCGTTGGTAAAGTGCACGGACTAGATGTGGGAACGGGCTATAGGAATCGCAACATCGCGCGGCGTATAAGAGGGGATCTCGTTACTGTTTAATTATTGGTGTCGTGCCGGTCGTTGCCGGCTTTCCAAGCGCGGCGTTCCCACGCAAGCGTTTGGCTTCGAGTTTGGGGTTGACAAGTGTTTGCGCTGGTTTTTTGTTTTTCCAAAAAACCAGCGTATCTACTAATGCGTCAGATTCGATAATCAGTCCGCTGTCGCGAGCGACAAGTTCTCTAATCCTTGGATCGACATTGAGGGCCTCGGCACGCTTCAACAGAGCCGCTTCGCCGCTTGTGAAATTACCCTGGCTAGCCTTTTTTGCTGACGACCTACCGCCCTGATTGCCTAAATTTTTCAAGAGTTCTGTTCGCGCATCGTCCCGCGGAGAATTTTCATTGGGTCGCGCAGCACCGGGACGCGGCGGCCGCAGATCGTAATCCGGTGGAAGCGACAAGGGGGCCCGGGTAACCACGGCAAATTCGTCTGGACCCGCGTTCGGACCGCCAGCGAGATCACATGCAGTGATCAAGCTACCCGTTAGAAAGAGGATTAAATACTTATAAAGACGCACGACGCTTTCCATCGAAGCTGCATTAGGCAGCCGAACTAGACACCTGACTCTAGCTATCTTTCGGCGTTTTAGCAATAAATCCGTCGATCAAGATCAAACCGACACCAATCGTAATAGCAGAGTCCGCAATGTTAAAAGCGGGCCAATGGTAACCAGCGATGTGAAAATCTAGAAAATCGAATACAGACCCCCAGAGAATTCGATCGATGACATTGCCAACCGCGCCACCAATCACAATGCCTAGGCCTATAGAAAGTAAAAATGTTTTTGCCTTGTGAAGCCAGATGAGTAAAACGGTTGAAATTCCAATGGCTAGGGCACTGAGCAGGACAGGCGTCCATGGTGAGTCGCTGGCAAATAAACCGAAGCTAACGCCACGGTTCCAAACTTCAACCAAGTTGAAGAAGCTGAAGACTTTGATGTGCCAGGCACCGTCCAGCACAATATCGCGAATGAACCATTTTGATAGATGGTCGAAAATTACTACAAAGCTGCCTACTGTAAGCCCAAGGCGCATCATATCAGACAAGCGTCCGGTATTATTCAGCATCGGCTTGATAATCGCGCACGGCATCGACACATCGATTACAGATATCACTAAAATCTTTGTTTGTTCCGACCTCAGGTAAGACCTTACAACAACGCTCGCACTTATGGCCGGTAGCTTTCATTGGCACGACAGCAAGGTTTGGTAGATCTTCAATAGCAAATGCATTTTCTGGTATTGGTGAGGTTTCAATGACTGCGCCAGATGTAATTGCAATTTCGGCTAGATCAACGCCTTCGAAAGCCGTTGCATGCGCTTTCGTCATATATACTATTGGCGCGGCCTGAAGGCTGGATCCAATGCGTTTTTCGGCGCGTTCAATTTCGAGGGCGCCAAGGACAACACGGCGAACTTCTCTAATTTTATCCCATTTCGACTTAACATCATCATCGCACCATGTATCCGGAATTTCTGGGAAGGTTTGGAGATGGATGCTTTGATCGTCGCCGGGGTTGCGCTGCAGCCACGCTTCCTCGGCTGTAAAGCATAGGATTGGGGCAAGCCATGCCGTCAAGCAGTCGAACAGTTGCGCGAGCACAGTCTGTGAGGCGCGGTAAGCCGGTGAGTTGGCCGGATCGCAATATAAGGTGTCCTTACGTATATCGAAATAGAAGGCTGACAAATCGTTGGTGCAGAAGTTATAGAGCTCCAGAAACAGTCCATGGAAATCGAACTCCACACAACAGCGGCGAATTTGCGCATCGAGCTGCCAGAGTCGGTGAAGGACCCATCGCTCGAGCTCTGGCATTTCATTTATGGACACGCCTTGAGACGGCTCGAAACCGTGCAGATTGCCCAGTAAGTAGCGCAGCGTGTTGCGTAGCCTCCGGTATGCGTCAGTCTGATGCTTCAGCATCGTTGGGCCAATTTTAAGGTCCATGGAGTAGTCAGATGCAACGACCCAAAGCCGAAGAATTTCGGCGCCATTTTGTTCGGTTACCTTGTGCGGAGAGACGATGTTGCCAAGTGATTTTGACATCTTTCGGCCATCTTCTGCCATGACGAAACCATGTGTGAGAACATTGTCATAGGGTGCTCGTCCGCGTGTTCCACATGCTTCTAGAAGTGATGAGTGGAACCAGCCACGGTGCTGATCTGAGCCTTCAAGGTATAAGTCAGCGGGCCAACGTTGGTCAGCGCGCTCTTCCAAAACAAAGGTGTGGGTAGAACCGGAATCAAACCACACATCGACTACATCGCGGACTTGTTCGTAGTCCCCCGGCTCGTATTCCTTGCCGAGGAAACGTTCGGGAGGGCTGGTAAACCATGCATCTGCACCTTCTTTGCGGAACGCGTCGACAATCCGGTCGACGACTTTTTGATCACGCAAAGGCTCGCCGGTTTTTTTATGAACAAAGACTGTGATTGGAACGCCCCATGCCCGTTGGCGTGATACACACCAATCGGGGCGGTTTTCTATCATCGAATAGAGACGGTTCTTTCCTTGATGTGGATAGAACTTCGTCTGATCAATGGCATCGAGCGCTTTCTTCCTCAGGTTGTTGATATCCATCGAAATAAACCATTGCGCAGTATTCCGAAAGATAAGTGGTGCTTTTGAACGCCAGGAATGTGGATATTCGTGGCGGAAACTTGATTTGGCAAGTAAACCTTTAACCGCCAAGAGTTCTCTGATGACGGCGCCGTTCGCGTCTCCGGGTTTGCCATCTTGGGTATAGATGACTTTACCGGCTACCAATGGAACGTGCGCGTAGAATGAGCCGTCGTCGCTGACCGTTTGCGGAATTTCGAGGCCGTGTTCAATAGCAAAATTAAAATCGTCAGTGCCATGTCCCGGTCCAATATGGACCAACCCGGTGCCTTGCTCCATTGTCACAAATTCGCCAGGTAAGACCGGCACATCGAAGTCGAATCCCTTGCCGCGCAAAGGGTGGGCACAGATAGTACCGTCCAATCCGTTTGCCTCACAGACCCGGCTCCAAGATTCAATTTTGGCAACTTCCTTCACTGCATGAGCCAGATTATCCGCCAGGACTAAGCGTTCCCCAACAATAGCATTGCTGGCTTCGGCAATGGCGGTTACTTCATAAACCCCATATTTGTCGTTGGCACTGAACGCAATGCCCCGATTACCGGGAATTGTCCACGGGGTCGTCGTCCAGATGACTATGTTAGTTCCTTCTATGGCGGCGTCTGGCGTCGATAAAACGGGGAAGCGGACAAAAAGCGTAGTCGACTTGTGCTCCATGTATTCCACTTCGGCTTCCGCCAGGGCGGTTTTTTCAACGACCGACCACAGAACAGGTTTTGAGCCCCGAAATAATCCGCCATTAATCAGAAACTTGCCAATTTCAGCGGCAATACGCGCCTCAGCCTCGTAGGCCATTGTTGTGTAGGGATTGTCCCAATCGCCCATTACACCCAAACGCTTAAATTCTTCGCGCTGAATTTCTATCCAGTGATCAGCAAACTCCCGGCATTCTTTTCGGAATTCCGCGATTGGGACTTTGTCTTTATCTCTCCCTTCCGAACGATACTCCTCTTCGATCTTCCATTCGATCGGTAGGCCGTGACAGTCCCAGCCGGGCACATAGTTGGCGTCTTTGCCCATCATCTGTTGGGATCGGTTAATTACGTCTTTCAGAATTTTATTGAGCGCGTGACCGATGTGCAGGTTGCCGTTTGCGTACGGCGGACCATCATGCAGGATAAACGGCTCTCGGCCCTTTGAAGCGGCACGCATACGCCCCCACAAGTCCGTCTTCGCCCAGCGTTGCAAAAGTTCTGGCTCACGTTTTGGCAGTCCTGCTTTCATGGGAAAGGCAGTTTGTGGTAGACGCACTGTGTTCTTATAATCCACGCTCATTGTATCGATTCCGTTTCGCGATGCGAAGACTTCCCCGCCAAGTTTCGGGAGATCAAGCCGCCCCAGCGGCTCGTGTCTTTAAAATTCGACGAGCGACTTCGCAATCGTTTTCCATTTGCACAGTCATTTTTTCTAAGGATTCGTAATGAACTTCAGGACGGATATATTCAATGAACGCGACGCGAATACGTTGACCATAAAGGTCGCCGCTAAAGTCGAATATGTGAGGCTCCAACAGGGGTAGAGTGCCGCCGACAGTGGGCCGCGTGCCAAAATTGGCCGCCGCATCGTGCCACTCAATATTGGCTCCGGCGTGGATGCCGACACGAACTGCATATATACCATAAGCTGGCTCTATGTAATCGCCTAATAGGAGGTTGGCAGTTGGGAACCCAAGGGTGCGGCCGATCTGGTCACCCCGTATGACCCGTCCTTCAATCTCAAATGGTCGACCGAGAAGTGCTGCGGCATGTCCCGGTTTGCCGCCCATCAGGTGTTCGCGGATTGCTGTCGACGAATAAATAATAGAGTCGGCTGTTGCGACCGGTTGAACTGTCGTGAATTTAAAGACATTCTCAATCGCCTTTGCTGCGAGAAATTCGGTGTCACCGCCGCGATTTTTGCCAAAGGTAAAATCGTATCCAACGATGACATGCTGTGCGTTTAGGCCCGCGACCAAAACATCGTCGACAAAATCATCCGCTGTTATTTGGGAGAAACGCTCGTTAAACGCCACAACGAGCATGGCGTCGACGCCCAGTGCTTCAATCTGGTTGACCTTGGCGCGGAATGGGGTAAGCCGGAAAGGTGTTGTGTTCGGCGTGAAGTAATTTCGCGGATGCGGCTCGAAAGTCATGGCAATCAGGGGCATATTAGATTTGCGGGCGATCTCAGCCGCACGACCTATAACTGCCTGATGTCCGCGATGGACCCCATCGAAATTACCGATAGCGACGGTACAGCCCTTCAGGTCGGCTGGGATATTGGTGCAGTGTCTAAGAACGCGCATCTGAGGTTTGTAACCGTCCCCTAGGGCTTTGCCATACCGTAGTCAAATTAGCAGATTCTAAGGAGACTGCGCTGGCGTTAGCTGAATTTTGTTGCACTTTTGCTCAAACACTGTGGTGTTGTTGCACGACAACGGTGAAGTTGTCTGCATGGCCGCTGAACGGAACGATGTCAACTACGGTTTTGATCTGTGCGCCAAAGGCACGCGTTCCAATGGCCAAAAATTCGAAAAATTGATTTTTTTTGTCTTTGGAATAGGGGGTCTGCTTCATGCAATTTTGCCCTTGAGAGTGAAAGTATTTGTTTTGAGACGTAAATTCGCCGGTTGATTTTTCAGGTTTATTTTTAGTTCTTCCAAAACAACCCGGTCAACTATCATGCCATGCTTAAAAATACAATTTGCCCCTGAATTTGAGTAGTTTATACGGCACGTAATAGGCGGACGGAAAACTTCATGTCCAGCGGCGCATGACAATGAAAAAGCTTAACTTTTGTAGACAAGGTGGATAGCAGTAACACTAACTGGATAAATTCCACCTGGCAGATTCACAATTTTCCGGCCCATACTCGTGCAGATCAATCATGGAAATATATGACAATCTGCTTTTGTGCCAGTTAAGGTTGGTGTGGATGCTTCCATTGGCACAGCTATCTATTTCCGCCTGTAATGAATATAGCACGTTTGCTACTTAGCTACGTTTCTGCTGTGGATGATATCATTTTAACGGGTTATGGGCTGCGCGTTTGGTTTAGTTTTATCGGTTTGATGTTTGTTGCAAAACCGTATAGCACCTTTTGTCATGGCGTCTGTCATAAATTCGAAACAAAACAACAATAAGGCTCGGCGAACCTTGGGTGTCTGCGGTGGCGCACACATACTGCATGATGGTTTTACAGACGTAATTTATATTTTATTGCCGATTTGGTCTCAGGCGCTCGGGTTGTCGCTAGTACAAGTGGGTATTCTCAAGTCGATAATGAGTGCTGCATTGGCTGGGTTCCAATTGCCAGCGGGTTTTTTATCCGAAAAGTTTAATGCGCGTCTCATTCTAACGGCTGGCACTGTTTTGGCGGGGATCGGTTATATCCTGTCCGGCTTTGCGGGCGGCTTCATTGGACTAGCTATCGCTTTGGCTATTGTCGGGATGGGGGCGGCCGTCCAACATCCTTTGTCGTCTGCAATGGTAGCCGGCGCATATCGTGAAGGGAAGCGTCGCGCCGCGCTTGGGGTTTATAATTTTTCTGGTGATCTTGGTAAAATCATTTTTCCAACCGGTGTTGCCTTCGGCGTGGGCTTCGTTGGCTGGCAAGTTAGTTCGATTGCATTGGGTGTTACGGGAATTATTGGTGGTCTGCTGATTTGGCTGGCGCTCAGCCGCATGGCTTCTCGAAAGACATATGACGAAGCTGTTGCTGATTACAAAGAGGTATCCGAAGATAAAACGAAGGATGTTAACGTAGGTTGGGGGATTACCGATCCGACCGGTTTTGGCATGCTGGCTACCGTGGGTTTGTTGGATACTGGAACACGGTACGCGTTTCTGTCTTTTCTTCCATTTCTGTTGCAAGAAAAAGGTGCAGCTATTGAAAGTGTTGGATTTGCGCTCTCTCTTGTGTTTGCTGGTGGAGCGGTTGGTAAATTCGCCTGCGGAATACTCGCTGAGAAATTTGGCATAATAAGGACAGTCGTCTTGACTGAACTAATGACGGCCTGTTGTATTGCAGCTTTAATTTTTCTGTCGCTTACGCCTTCTCTGCTTTTGCTACCGGTTATAGGTGTAGTTTTGAACGGCACGTCGTCTGTTCTTTACGGCACCGTATCGGAATTTGTCAGTGAGAGCCGTCATGCGCGGGCCTTTGCTCTTTTTTACACAGTGCTGCTGACTTCGGGCGCAATTGCGCCGATTTTATTCGGAGCAGTTGGCGATACAATGGGGCTGGAGACCTCATTCGCGATTATCGCGATTGTTGCGGGTTGCATCTTACTAATTTGCCCATTTCTGTCCCGCCGTATACTGGAGCCGCGGCGCGGTTAAACAAAGTTTTGAATTCTTCTTGCTCCGTACTCTTGAAAAGAGTACTCAGACGGCCAACATTGAAACGGTACAAATTTGGTTCTGTTTTAAGGTGCTGATTTTTAAGTATTTTAAGGTTAATGCGATGATCAAGTTGAGCCGTTTGACGGATTATAGTGTGGTCGTCATGACACAAATGGCGCGCGAAACCTCGGTCACTCGAACCGCGCCGGAGCTTGCGGCAGCCACTGGAGTGCCCGCGCCAACAGTTGCAAAGCTTCTCAAGCTTTTGGTTAAAGGCGGTCTGATTGAATCTCGGCGCGGCGTAAACGGCGGTTACGCTTTGATGAAAAACCTCGATGAGATTACTGCGGCCGACATTATCGAAGCGTTGGAGGGGCCGGTCGCTCTGACCGCCTGTGTGGACGGATCGGACCTGGATTGCGGTGTTGAATCTCGTTGCCCGATGCGGGGTGGATGGGAAAAGGTTAATCGGGCAATTCGTGCAGCGCTGGAGGAGGTCACGCTTGCGGAACTAAGTCAGCCTGTTGACTTTTTAATGTCACCAGCTGTGCCAAAATTCGAGACTAGTGCGGGAAGGCAGTGAGATTATGGTCGCGAATGTTGAAACGATAGGTCAAGTCCAGTCGGCGACGGATAAGTATAAGTACGGCTTCGTTACTGATATCGAAATGGATCATGCCCCCAAAGGCTTGAGCGAAGATATCGTTCGTTTTATTTCTGCTAAGAAAGGGGAGCCTGAATGGTTATTGGAGTGGCGGTTAAAGGCCTATCGGCATTGGTTGGCGATGCCGGAACCAGAATGGGCAAAGGTGAAACACCTGCCGATCGACTATCAGGACGCCTATTATTACGCTGCGCCGAAATCGCCGGATGACGCACCGAAATCGCTCGATGAGGTCGACCCTAAGTTGCTCGAAACTTATGAGAAACTCGGCATTCCTCTTAAGGAGCAGGAAATGTTGGCGGGTGTTGCGGTTGATGCCGTTTTCGATAGCGTATCGGTCGCAACGACTTATAAGAAAAGGCTGGAAGAGCAAGGCATTATCTTCTGTTCTATATCCGAAGCAGTTCAGCGCTGCCCCGAGCTTGTGCGAAAGTATATGGGCTCGGTCGTCCCTTTTGGTGACAATAAGCACTCTTGTCTGAACAGCGCGGTTTATACGGATGGCTCCTTCGTTTATATCCCGAAGGGCGTCCGCTGCCCGATGGAACTGTCGACTTACTTCCGGATTAACGCTGAAAATACGGGTCAGTTCGAGCGGACACTGATTATTGCCGACGAAGGCTCTCACGTGAGTTACTTAGAAGGTTGCACCGCGCCGATGCGTGACGAGAACCAGTTGCACGCCGCTGTTGTCGAATTGATAGCCCTCGACGACGCGGAGATAAAATATTCGACGGTCCAGAATTGGTATCCAGGTGACGCAGAAGGCAAGGGTGGTATTTATAATTTTGTGACTAAGCGCGGCGCCTGCCGTGGTAGGAATTCAAAAATTTCTTGGACGCAAATTGAGACCGGTTCAGCCATTACATGGAAATATCCAAGCTGCATCCTTGAAGGCGATAACTCGGTTGGTGAATTTTACTCGGTTGCCATCACTAACAACATGCAGCAGGCGGATACCGGAACGAAGATGATCCATCTTGGGCGAAACACAACCTCCACGATCATTTCGAAAGGAATTTCCGCTGGCCGGGCGGATCAGACTTATCGCGGTTTAGTCAAGATCATGCCTAAAGCGTCGGGCGCGCGAAATTACACCCAATGCGACAGCCTGCTTATTGGTGATCAGTGTGGTGCGCACACGGTTCCATATATTGAATCGCGGAATTCTTCGGCCAAAGTCGAACACGAGGCAACGACTGCCAAGATTAGTGAGGATCAGTTGTTTTACTGCCTGCAGCGAGGAATGAACGAAGAGGAAGCTGTCGCTTTGATCGTTAATGGTTTTTGCCGTGAAGTGATGCAGCAATTGCCCATGGAATTTGCCGTTGAAGCGCAGAAGCTCGTCGGCATCAGCCTTGAAGGAAGTGTTGGCTAAAGAGCCGAGTGGAGAGAGAAATGTCTTTATTGGAGATAAAGGACCTAAGGGCCGAAATCGATGGAAAAGAGATTCTTAAGGGGATCAACTTAGAACTTGAAGCTGGTCAGGTCCACGCAATCATGGGGCCCAATGGGTCTGGAAAAAGCACTCTTTCGTACGTCCTCTCGGGTCGCGATGGATACAACGTGACAAGCGGAAGTATCCTGCTCGATGGGAAGAACTTGTTAGAAATGGAACCAGACGAGCGTGCTTGCGAGGGTGTTTTTCTTGGCTTTCAATATCCGGTCGAAATTCCTGGTGTTCCTGGAACCACATTCCTGAAGACGGCGGTGAACGCGGTCCGGCGATATCGCGGTGAAAGTGAATTTGATGCCATGCAGTTCATTAAGTTCGTTCGGGCAAAGGCGAAAGAATTTAATGTCTCTGACGAAATGTTAAAACGTTCGGTCAACTCGGGGTTTTCGGGTGGAGAAAAAAAACGTAACGAGATACTCCAGATGGCGGTGTTGGAGCCTCGCCTCGCAATTTTGGATGAGACGGATTCCGGCCTTGATATCGACGCCCTTAAATTGGTAGCCGAAGGCGTGAACGCGATGCGCAGCCCGGATCGCGCCATGCTGATGATCACGCATTACCAACGGCTGCTGGATTATGTCGTTCCCGATGTGGTGCATGTCCTTGTTAAAGGCGAGATTGTCAAATCTGGCCCAAAGGAGCTGGCACTCGAGCTTGAGAAAGAAGGTTACAATCGATTTTTTGAGGCGGCGGCCTAAGGCTGTTTTAAAAAATAGCTTTTACGATATAACGATGAGCACACCATTTCTTGAGAATTATGATGATTTTGCGTCGGGCCTGCCCGGCAGTGGTGTCACATGGCTAGAAAATCTACGTCGTGACGGGAATGCCACTTATCGGTCCCTCGGTTTGCCTGGACCCAGGGTTGAGGCTTGGAAATACACTAACCTGACCCGCATGGGCCGAACCAAGTTCGTCCCAGCATTGAATATTGAGAAACCCTTACTTGATGATGTGCCGAATGGTGTGCTTGATATCGATGCGCCAAAGTTAGTTTTGGTAAATGGATTCTTGCGGCCTGACCTCTCTGATTTGAATGAGCTTCCGAATGGCATATGTGTCAAATCTCTTGCTTCAATCATGGCATCAGACCCATCACGCCTTAAAGGCATTATGGGGCAGATCGATGCCGGGCATCCTATGCCAATGTTGGCTTTAAATACTGCTTATTTGAGCGATGGCGTAATGATTGACATTGATGCTGAAGTGGATGCTGACATACCCATTCATATTGTGTCGGTTGGTACAGCTTCAGATGTGCCTATTGTATTTCATCCGCGAAATTTGGTCTATGCCGGTGCGAATTCGCGTTCGACGATTTACGAAAGTCATGTTGGCTTGGGGACTGCTTATTTGAATAATGTTGCCACAGAAGTTTGTATCGCCGAGGGGGGGCTGTTGCGCCACCGTAAATTACAAAACGAAACCAAAGATAGTTATCATATAGCCGCTACTGCCGTTTCCCTCGACGTTCGTGCTCAGTATGAGAATTATACTCTTAATGTCGGTGGTCGGCTGGCGCGTAATGAAATTCATGTAGCTTTCACGGGTCGTGAAGCCGATTGTAAACTCTACGGCGCCTACATTGGCCAGGGTTCGCAACATATAGATACAACAACTTTTGTGGATCATGCAGTCTCGGGATGCACCTCGCGGGAGGTATATAAAGGTGCACTCGACGACAATTCCCGAGGTGTTTTTCAGGGGAAAATTTTGGTTCGAAAAGACGCTCAGAAAACCGATGGACACCAATTGAACAAGGTGTTGTTGTTATCGGAAGGCTCCGAGATCGACGCGAAACCGGAATTAGAAATCTATGCGGATGATGTCAAATGCAGCCATGGCGCAACGGCGGGTGAGCTTGATGAAGAGCAGCTTTTTTATCTACGTGCACGTGGCCTTAAAGAGGCGGAAGCCCGCGATCTGCTGGTAGCGGCATTTCTTGAAGATAGTCTCGAGGTGATCGACGATGAAGCGCCTCGTGACGCGTTTCGCAATGTGATATCAAACTGGCTTGCGATGCGGCGCAGGCAGGGAGAAGGTTGATATGAGCCAAGCGCAAAACATTATTGATAATCGCGCTTATGATGTAGAACGTATTCGTTTAGATTTTCCGATTCTGAATCAAGAAATTCACGGGAAACCTCTGATTTTTCTTGATAATGGCGCTTCTTCACAGAAACCACGCCAAGTTATAGATGCTATGCGGGGCGTCTATGAGGCTGAGTATGCAAATGTGCACCGTGGTGCTTATTATCTTAGCGAAAAAGCGACGGAACGTTACGAAGGTTCGCGTGATATAGTGCAGCGTTTTCTTAATGCACGTAGTCGTCGGGAAATCATTTTTTCAAAGAATGTGACTGAGGCAATCAACATGGTTGCCTACAGCTATGCTAGGCGCGTATTGGAGCCCGGTGATGAGATTATAATCACTGATATGGAGCATCACTCAAATATCGTGCCTTGGCAACTCATGCGTGACGAAAGAGGCCTCGTTCTGAAATTTGTCTCTTGCACCGATGATGGTGAATTCCGGATAGAAGACTTAGCGAAGCTGATTACACCGAAGACTAAATTAATATCACTGACGCATGTCTCTAATGTCCTGGGAACGGTCGTGCCGATTAAGGAAGTGGCTAAGTTAGCGCATGATAAAGGTGCGAAGCTGATGGTTGATGGTGCCCAAGCGGTCATGCACATGCCTGTGGATGTTCAGGATCTCGACTGTGACTTTTATGCCTTTACTGGACATAAGGTTTACGGGCCCTCAGGTATCGGCGTACTCTACGGTAAAGAGGAATTATTGGAAGCGATGCCGCCATTTTTAGCTGGTGGTGATATGATCAGCACGGTGAGCATGGAGAAGAGTACTTGGGCAGCCCTACCGGCGAAGTTTGAGGCGGGTACCCCTCCAATTGCTCAAGCTATCGGCCTTGGCGTTGCACTGGATTATGTCAGCAATATTGGACTTGAACGCATTGCAGCACACGAGATTGAATTATTGGATTATGCAACGCAAAAACTCTTGTCAATCGACGGCTTGCGAATTATTGGGACGGCACCCGGTAAAACCCCGGTAGTATCTTTCACGATGGAAGGCGCTCATCCACACGATATTAGTACGATTATCGATCGAGCGGGAGTGTCTGTGCGCGCGGGCCATCATTGCGCCCAACCGTTAATGGATCGTATGGGTGTGCCGGCAACGACGCGGGCGTCCTTTGGTATGTACAACACGCGTGATGAGGCAGATTCATTGGTTGCTGCGTTGGAAACGGTTCGGGAGATATTTGGCTGATGTTTGATGAGTTAAGAGAACTCTATCAAGAAGTTATTCTTGATCATGGGAAAGATCCGCGGAACTTCCGGAAACCCGAAAATGCCAACCGGGAAGCCTGTGGGAACAACCCATTATGTGGTGATCAGCTCGTTGTTTATCTGAGTGTTGACGAGAACGAAATCGTTCAGGATGCTGCATTTCTTGGTAATGGTTGTGCAATTTCTATGGCTTCTGCCTCGATGATGACTGAAATCGTGCAGGGTAAGACCCGCATTGAAGCGGAAAATCTTTTCCAACGCTTTCACGCTATGTGTACGACCGATGAAGAGGTTGACTTCAGTGATGACGAGGATATTGAAAAACTGATGGTATTGTCTGGCGTTCGGCAATTCCCAGTCCGCGTGAAATGTGCGACACTTGCTTGGCACACGATGGACGCGGCTTTAAAAGGTGCATCCGAAATCAGCACCGAACGCTGAGGGAGTTTATAGATGAGTTACGGAATGCCGCCACACGGCGACCACATGATAGCCCCCAACCCAGAAGAGCTCCAAAACTTCGTGGCGCATGCAGGAGAGCCTTTAGAGCCTGGCACAGCCGTTGTCACGCAGGAATTAGTAATAGAGGCGTTAAAGACCGTTTATGATCCAGAAATTCCTGTTAATATCTATGACCTTGGATTGGTTTACGGTGTCGAAGTTTCGGGAAACGGGTCAATAAGAGTGGAAATGACAGTGACGGCTCCCGCGTGCCCTGTAGCCGGAGAGTTACCGCAGTGGGTAGCCGATGCTATTGAGCGGCTCGAAGGAACTGGCACAATAGAGGTCCACCTCGTTTGGGATCCACCGTGGGACCAATCAAAGATGACCGAAGACGCCAAAATGGCGCTTGGTATTTTTTAATTGAGTTAAATCAACTTAACCTCGGTAAGACTATGGCAGCACCAATATTGACATTGACCCAGGCAGCAACTGAACGTGCGAAACTACTTATAAACCAAGCGGATAAACCAGTTGAAGGTATCCGAATTGGCGTAAAAACGCAGGGTTGTTCAGGATACAGCTATGTCGTCGAATACGCCGAAAAAATCCTTCCTTTTGAAGAATGTGTCGACGCCAATGGCTTAAAGGTATTTATTGACCCGATGGCGACGATGTTTATCCTCGGGTCGGAAATGGACTATCAAGAAGATAAACTACAGTCAGGCTTTGTATTCAATAATCCTAATGAAACGGGTCGTTGTGGCTGTGGCGAATCCTTTAGCGTTGCTCCCAAGAATTCGTAATCCTCTCCTAATTAATTTCCTGCTATTAAAATCTTAAGATAGAAAATCTATTTTAAGCTACTCAGAAACTCTTGGACGTTTTCTGAAGAAAATTAGGGGCTAAAAGCGTAGCCCTATCCTCGCAAATTATTTTCATTTTTGACGCAAAAGTTTTTGCCACAACCCGGCACCGTAAATAACCTCGGGACGAAGTAACTAATGCTTTTCTGATGGCCTAGACTTCTGTTCCCTTTAAAGGCAATCCTTTACAATTTGCGATCCGGTTTTCATGTCTTGGATAAAATCTGGTGCTATAGGCGGGGATCCCACTTCGATTTTATCGGCAAATTGGATTCCATAAACCACTTTACCCCAAACCGTATAATCGCTTTTTGCTAACCTCATATCTTTCAGAGCGATAAAAAAGCTTTTTCCATCGCCCAATTTTTCATCATTTGGGTAACCCGAAGCTACGCTTCCTCTTTTTAATCGAACATTCTTCAGGATAACTTTTTTGTCCTTTTTAAAGGGTTTTCGTGGCTTGCTGCTGTAAAAATCGCCCGCTTCTGCGACTGCCCCTAACCTCACATTGAAAAATGGTACTCTTTTGTAAAATTCGGTTTCCACTAAATTCCTAATTTCTGTAATCAAATTACGCGCAACCCCATAATTTGGTTTGATCACAATTATCCCGTATTTGGTTTTTACAAAGAGCAAATTGCTAATATTAATTCCTTTTATTCGATCGTTGAGGGCTCCATCATTCAGCCAAGTGCTTGGTTTCTCCGAGCAGCGCCCAGAATGACCATTTCTTCCTGCATCCACGACGTGAAATACTTCCAATCCGGGATCAAATTTCAACAATGAAGATGCCCTATCAAACAGGTCTTTCATCTCTTTTGAAATTGAGTTTGATTTAATTAAGGAGGAGGGTGTAACTTTCACTGCCTCTGTTTTGGCAATATTAAACGAACCAAATTTGGATATTGTATCAATATTGCCATCTGTAACAGCTAGCTCGGAATAAGACTTCTTTGCGTAAGCAGCAAACTTAGTTCCACGTATTCCTATTGTAGCAACAGGCGTTTTTAAAGTCACATACATCTGATTTTTATGATCATTAGCAAACTGAAAAACACCATTAGTTAAGTTTAAAAACCCTGATAAAACCTGTGATTTTGAGCTAT